>Ga0209558_1000256_pt1 | contig 51737 bp, 40 predicted proteins | sample SaaInlV_150m_DNA_3_FD_184674 | JGI IMG/M metagenome (GOLD analysis project Ga0209558, IMG submission 184674) | Marine microbial communities from expanding oxygen minimum zones in the Saanich Inlet - Saanich Inlet SI074_LV_120m_DNA (SPAdes) (version 2) | ecosystem: Environmental > Aquatic >...
CAGAACGCCTATACCGGCAAAATAGGGCCAAGGATTGATCCCCCATTGGGATAGAACAGCGACGATGCCCGACGCGACGAGAAAAATCTTCAACGCCTTTAAAAGATAATCCCGAACCTCGTTGGCCACCGGACCGGCGATCTTGCGGATGAATTTATCGAAATAGAGGGAGATCGGATTGACCACCCGGTAGCCAGTCCAAAATATTGTGATAGCGATCAAGGAATTCAGAATATTGACCAGCACCTGCTCGGTATCGGCATCGAAGGTGATCCACTGGACAACGATGGAAAGCCCGATGATTAGGAACAGGAAAGTCAACGGCTGCTGCAAGGCGTCGACAATATCGTCGTCGATGGTGGTGCTGGTCTTCGCCGTCAGCCGCTTGAGGCGCGCGATAACAATGCGCGCAAACAGCCGGCGCGCCAGGATGAACACCAGCAACACAATCGCCGCCACCGCCAACTGGCCGACGGTGGTGCCGATAAACGTGGTGTTCCAAACCGCGATAAACTGGTCTATCAGATCCTGCATTTAATTATATTGCACTCTCTCGCAGCCCATATAAACCATGCCTGCTCCCAAAAATCGTTTTAGTGCCGGAAATGGCGCATGCCGGTGAATACCATGGCCAAGCCTCTTTCGTCGGCGGCAGCGATCACTTCATCATCGCGGATCGATCCGCCCGGCTGGATAACCGCCGTAACGCCCGCTTCCGCCGCCGCGATGAGCCCGTCGGCAAAGGGGAAAAACGCGTCCGATGCGACCACCGAGCCGATCGCCCGGCTTTCCGTCTCGCCGGCGGCGGTGGAGGCTTCCTCGGCCTTCCAGGACGCGATGCGCGATGAATTGACGCGGCTCATCTGGCCGGCGCCGATGCCGACGGTGGCTCCGTCTTTCACATAGATGATGGCGTTGGATTTCACATGCTTGCACACCGTGAAGGCGAATTTGAGGTCCGCCAATTCCGCGTCCGTGGGCGTCCGCTTGGTGACCACCTTCAATTCCTCACCGGTGACTGCGGCGTCGCGCCCTTGCAGCAACAACCCGCCGGCCAACGTGCGCACCATCAAATCCGATACCCCCGGCGCCGGCATGCCGCCGGCTTCCAGAACCCGGAGGTTTTTCTTTTCGCTGAGAATGGCACGTGCTTCCGCTTCGATTTCCGGGGCAATGACAACTTCGGCGAACAATTTGGCGATCTCTTCGGCGGTGGCCGCGTCTAACGGGCGGTTGACCGCGACGATGCCGCCGAAAGCGCTTTCGGTATCGCAAGCCAGAGCCTGCCCATAGACTTCGGCCAAGGTGCCGCCGGCGGCAACGCCGCAAGGGTTGGCGTGCTTGATTATGGCGCAAGCGGTGTCTTCAAACTCGGCGACCAGCTCGAACGCCGCGTCGGTATCGTTCAAATTGTTAAAGCTCAGTTCCTTGCCTTGCAATTGGCGCGCCGATACGACGCCGGGCCGGGCCGGGCCGCCCACATAGACCGCCGCCGTCTGGTGGGGGTTTTCGCCGTAGCGCAAGGTCTGCTTTAATTGCCCAGTAAAGAGCGTACGTTCAGGAAATTCTTCGCCCATGACGGAGGCGAACCAGGTGCCGATGGCGGCGTCATAAGCGCCGGTCCGCCGGTAGGCCTTGGCCGCCAACCCGCGCCGGAATTCCAGCGTCGTGCGGCCATCGCCGGCGTCCATTTCCGAGATAAGGCGGTGATAGTCATCGGGATCGACAACCACCGCGACCGCCGCGTGGTTTTTTGCCGCCGCCCGGATCATGGCCGGCCCGCCGATATCGATATTTTCGATGCAGGCAGCCTCGTCGGCGCCGGCCTCCACGGTTGCCTCGAACGGATAGAGATTGACGATCAGCAAATCGATGCCGCCAATCCCATGCGCCTCCATGGCAGCGAGATCATCGTCGTTGTCGCGCCTGGCAAGCAGCCCGCCATGGATGGTCGGATGCAGGGTCTTTACCCGGCCGTCCATCATCTCGGGAAATCCGGTATGCTCGGACACATCAACAACGCCGATGCCGGAATCGCGAAGCGCCTTGGCGGTGCCGCCGGTCGACAAAATTTCAACCCCATGAACGGCAAGGTAGGTGCCGATTTCGGTCAGGCCCGACTTATCGGAAACGGATATGAGGGCGCGGCGGATGGGCTCGACCATGGAAGGAAACTCCTTAGAAAATTGACGCAACAGGCATGCCATGGCGTATAGCAAACACTGCTGGACCGAACCAGAAGTAATTCCCCAAATTTTGGGCTATTGGGCCGCCGAGGCCGGTCTTTCCGGCGCCGTATATTCGGGTACTAGCCTCCGTAGAATCTCTAAGGCGCCGGCCTCGTCGCCAGTAAGCACCGAGGCGCCGAGAGTTTCTATGCTTTGGTTAAGCACAGCCAAATCCTGGGTGCGCGGGCGCGCCAGCAGCAAGCCTTCCTGGCCGGTGGCCACATGTTCTTCCGCGCCGTGCAGTACCTCCTCGAACAATTTTTCGCCGGGGCGCGCGCCGATAATCTCGATACCGATTTCCTTGTCCGGATCGAAGCCGGCGAGGCGGATCATCTGGCGCGCTAGGTCCATGATGCGCACCGGCTCGCCCATATCGAGGACGAAAATGCGGCCATCGCCGGACGGATCCTCATTGCCCATGGCGGAGGCCTGCAACACCAGTTCCACGGCCTCGCGGACGGTCATGAAATAGCGCGTCATGTCGGGATGGGTGACGCTTAAGGGGCCGCCGGCCTGCAACTGGCCCCGAAACAATTCCACCACCGAGCCGGTGGAGCCGAGCACATTGCCAAAACGGACGGTAACAAAGCGGGTGCCGTTGCCGGCCCGATCCAGCGCCTGACAATACATTTCGGCCAAGCGCTTGGACGCGCCCATTACGCTGGTCGGATTGACCGCCTTGTCGGTGGAGATTTGCACAAAGGTATCGACGCCCGCCGCGCGCGCCGCATCGGCGATGCGGGCGCTGCCGAGAACATTGGTCGCCAGCCCTTCGAGCCGGTTGGCCTCGACCAAGGGAACATGTTTGAGGGCGGCGGCATGAAACACCAATTGTGGCCGCTCGGCGGCGAATACCCGCGTCAATTTTTGCGCGTCGCGCACATCGGCGATAACCGCTTCCACGGACAGATCGGGCGCATTTTTGGCCAGCGCCCGCTCCACGTTGAAAAGCGCGTATTCTGAATTATCCAGAAGCGTCATATGGGCTGGGTCTAGTTTCGATATCTGGTCCACCAGTTCGCGGCCTATGCTGCCGCCGGCGCCGGTTACCAAAACCCGGCGTCCAGCGATCAGGCGCTTCATCAATTCCCGGTCGAGGGGCGTTTGCGGGCGCCCCAGAAGGTCTTCCACCTCCACCGGTTTGATGGCGATTTGATCTTCGAGCCCGCTTTGGAAATCCGACAAGGACGGCAGCCGGGCGAGGCTTAAGCCCTGCGCCTCCGCAATATCCAGAAGCTGGCGCAGGCGCGGGCCTTCAAGCCGCTCGGCGGAAACCACGAGGCGCTGCGGGCGGATACCGCGCCGGGTCAGCACTTCAATCACTTCGGGGATATCATCAAAGGTGCCGAGAATCGGAACACCGTGAATATCGCGCCCGACCCGGCTGGAAGTTTCCGAAACAATACCGACGGCGCGGTAGCTGCTTTCGCCCCTGGCGGCGTCGCGGATAAACAATTCCGACGAATCGCCAGCGCCGACCAACAGCACCGGCACCAAGAGATGGTTATCTTTCTCCAGCTTGAAATCCAGGCGCCGGTCCTTGAACACCCGGTAAATAAAGCGGGGCCCGCCGAGCAAGGCCATGAGCACAAACCAATTGATCAACGGCAACGAGCGCGGCAGATCTTCGAGCCGGGTAACCGCAAACAGCAACACCAGGAAGATCAGTATGACGAGGCTGGCCGCCTTGGTAATTGTCAAAAGATCGTTGAGCGAGGCGTAGCGCCAGACACCCCGGTACATTTTCATGGAACGGAAGACCACGGCGGCGACCACGATAAACAATCCCAGCGCCAGCAGAAGCTGTTCCCTTGGATAGAAGTAAATATCTTCGCCGAGACGCAGGAACAGTGACAATACAAAAGATATCGCCGCCATGGTCACATCGTGAACGAATGCGATATTGGCCCGGTTAATTCGAGGTTCAGGTGGCGCGTTCAATGCACTCTTGCCGGTCAAATTTGAAAAAACGAGTCTATCGGGATTCGCCCGGCTCCGCCAGACTTGCGCAAATTTTTGAGCGCCGGCGTCCCGGTCTCGAAAAATTTTTCGCAGGTACGGGCGAGCCATGCCCGGGGCCGCTTGTTTCCAGAAGCAAATTTGGATACAGCTTCGCGTCCAGACCCCTCAATCATATGAATTGGTAAAGTAACCGCACATGTCGCCGCTTGATTATCTGCAACTCGTCGTTACCGGCTTTGATCAGCTGGCGCCAATCGCGGTTGGCCTGGTCCTTTGGATCGGGCTTGCCGGGCTTGGCGCCTTGGTAGGCGGCCGCCATGGAGCGCCGGAAGCCAATCCCATATTCGGCTGGGCGGTGATCTCCACCGTATTCACCCTGGTTGGTGTTCTCCAGCGGGCGCCGTTTATGGTCCTGACACTGATTGCCGCCGCCGCCGCCATCGCCGGGCTGATCATTGCGCGGCGCCGCGGCCAAGCCTTGTTCGCCCCTGGCATGTGGCGGGTTCTGGTGATTGGACTGCCCATATTCCTGATCGCCGGCGCCATGGAGCCATCACAATGGGATGAGTTTTCCCATTGGCTGCCGGCGCCAAATTACCTGTTAGAAATGAACGGCTTTCCGAACGCCGAAAAACCGGACAACGGCGCCCAGATGCTGCCCGCCTATCCCTATGGCTGGCCGATCCTTTCTTATCTGGCCGGGCGTATCGCCGGCTATCAATTGCTCAATATCGGCGGCATTTTAAATATGGCTATGCTGCTGACTTTCACGCCGTTTGCACTGCGGACGGTGATGGATGTCATCGGCCGGCCCATGGGCCCGACCATCGGCTGGGGATTGGCGGCGGTTTGCGGGCTGGCGGCGACCATCCTCAACCCCACCTTTGTGCAGAAAATCGTTCTCACTGCCTATTCCGGGGTCTCGACATCGGTGGTTACCGGGTTTTGCGCGCTGCTGACATTTCATTTTCTGCAAAGCCTGGGCGGGCGGAACCGCACCGCACCCTGGCCAGCGGCGTGGCATCTGGCGCTGGCGCTGGCGCTGCTTATCAATTTGCGCCAGACCAATCTGGTTGTGTTCCTGGTTATCCTGTTTGCGCTATTGCTCTTAAGTATACGCGCGCCGGAGCTGTCACTTCGCAGGCTCAGCGTCTTTCTGCCGCTGATCATCGGGCCGGCGCTGGTGGTTTACATAGCGTGGCGCCTGTATGTGGGTGCGGAATTGAGCGCTCAAGCCGGATGGGAAGCCAATTTCAAGCCGCTTGAGCTATGGAATATCAAGGAGATTCCCGGAATTCTGTCGCAAATGCTATTTGTGGCAGGCAAAAAGATCGGCTTCTTCGGGGTCTTATTTATCGCATCGCTGATCGCCGTCGTCGGGCTGATCCGCGACCGGGGCGGGTTCGACCGCTTGTTGATCATCTGCGCCGGGGTGTTCGTCGGCTATAATGCGTTTCTGCTGCTCACCTATATCGCCCACTTCAGCGCGCAAAATGCCCTGACAGTAGTTTCCTATTGGCGCTACAACACACAGATCGGCGGCGTTGCGATCGTCTGCGTTTTAATCGGCGGTGTCTATTTGTGGAAACGGTTTATCGGCTTCAAGGGCAGCTTTGTCTGGCCGGCGCGCCTTGCGCTGGTGCTGGTTTTGGTTCTGCCGGTGGCGTTCGCGGCCAAACTGCGTTTCGATCTGGAACCGCCCAAGCCCCATTACACCTCGGTCGCCAAGGACATGGTGGCAGCTGGAATGGTGACCGGCGATCTCTATGTGATGGACCCAAAGGGAACCGGTGAATCGGCAGTCATATCACGGTTCTACCTGGGCAAGCGAGGCACGCCCTGGATGTCCGGTTTCACCAATCCGAGCCCGGCCACCGTGCGCAATTATTTGAAAAATGTGGCGGACAACGATTTCCTTCTGGTTCATTCCCTTGCCGGCGGGCTTGCTGATGCCCTCGGCCATCCCCTGAATGCACGCCGCTCCTACATCCTGCAAAGAAAAGGTGATGCCTGGGCGATGGTGAAGAGCTGGGAAAAACCCGCTAACCATCCCTATTAGCGCGAAACCATTTCGCCGTGCTAGCCAATCCCTGATCCAGGGTTTCTTGCGGCTCCCATTCTAGTAATCTCTGTATCTTACCGCTATCGAGCTGAAGCGATTGGGTCAGGCGCTTGATCGTATCGCCGCGCCCAAGAGCCCATCCCGAAAGCGCCAGCAGCGGCACCGGAATAGCAATCTGCCGCGACGAGCGGCCAAGGGCAGCGGCGGTGCGTCGGAACAATTCTGGCGTCGAGACATCCTCGCCATCGCTGAGCAGAAAGGTTTCACCGGCGGCGTTCGGATGAGTGGCCGCAGCGGCCACAGCCGAAGCCAGATTGCCGACCGAGATCAGGCTGCGCGCATTTTGAATAGCGGCAATCGGCAGCGGCCAGGCGCGCTGGCTCAATTTCAACAGGCTTAGAAAATTGCCCTTCACGTAAGGCCCGTAAACCAGGGGCGGGCGCAATATGGTAACTTCCATACCGGTTTCGGCGGCGATTTCGGCCAACACCTGCTCGGCTTCGAATTTGGAAACGCTGTAGGCGTCTTCAGGCGCCGGCTTATCGGCTTCGACAAAGGGCCGGGATTTGGTCTCTTCGCCCATCACCTTGGCGGTGCTCATGAAAACCAAGCGCCGCGCCCCAGCCTTGGCAGCGGCTTCGGCCAGACGCATGGTGCCTTCGGCATTGGTGGCGAGGTGGGCCATAAGATGGATGCCGCTAGCTTTCGATGCGCGCTCCTTCATCATATGGACGCGGGCTGCCAGATGCACCACGACCTCGGCGCCAGCGACCGCGGCTGACCAATCCAGATCGGGGCCCAGCTCACCGATCCGGTAAAGGGGGATGCCGCCCGGTCCCTGGCCCAGATCGGGCTGGCGGGTGGTGCCAGACAATGTATGACCGTCCCGGCGCAAGGCGGCGATGACAGCACGCCCGACAAATCCAGTGGCGCCGGTGATCAAGATGCGGCTCATAACTGCACAGCCGCTTCGAACACGGCCAGCATTTCGCGCGCCTGAACCTCGCGGCTGTGGGCGGGCGCGGCGGCCAGGGAGGCGGCGGCCAAGGACCGGCAGGCTTCGCCATCCTCGGCCAATGCGCGCACCGCCGCCGCCAACTCCTCAGGTGCTTCGGGTGCCACCCAGCGCCCGGCGCCATGGCCTTCGATGATTTCAGCGGCCTCGCCCTTGGGCGCTGCCAACAAGATCGGCAGGCCCATGGCCATGGCCTCGAATATCTTTGACGGGATCACCTCGGCAAAGGCCGGCAAGTCCCGCAAATGCACCAGCGCCACATCGCAGAGGCTCCAGACGGCGGGCATGGCGTCTTTCGGCTGGGCCGGCAGGAACCGGATATTTTCGAGCCCGCGCGCTTGGACGGCATCGATCAGCATATCGCGCTCGGCGCCGGCGCCGGCAAACAGAAACCGGATGCCTTCCATGGGCGCCAATATTTCCGCCGCATCCAGCACATTGATAAGCCCATGGGCCATGCCATGGGTGCCCACATAGCCGATCACGAATTTGCCGGTCAGCCCCCATTTTTCGGCCAGCGCCGCATCCCGAGCACGAGGGCTATAGCGGGGCAGATCGACCCCGTTCAGCACTACCGCCACCTTGTCTGCGGATATGTCGCGCCCGATCAGGTTGCGCTTGAAGGCTTGCGTCAACGCCGCCACCTTCGCTGCGCGGCGATAGAGAAACAACTCAACCACTTCCATCATGCGCAAGGCGATGCCCCTTTTCATGGCGCCGACGGCGGCGATGGAGGTGGGCCATAGATCGCCAAGTTCGAATATGAAGGGAATGCGCCGCGCCGCGCCAATAGCCCAGCCGGCAACGGCGGCAAAAAACTGGGGCGATGTGGCGGCCACCACATCGGGCCTCGGCTCGGCCCATCCGGCCAGCGTGCCAGTCACGAAAAAGCTGAGGAAGTCCAAGGAACGGCGGACGACGCCCCGATTGGCGGAGATATAGCTCTTCACCCGCACCACGCGGATGCCGTCCATCTGTTCGATCTGTTTCCAGCGGTTTTTATAACCATCGAACAACTTGCCGTGGGGAAAGTTGGGCGCCGTGGTGATCACCGTCACCTGATGTCCCCACTTGGCCCAATAGACGGCGCGCTCGAAAACCCGGGTCGCGGCGGCGTTGGTTTCAGGCGGAAAATTTTCGCTAAGGAAAAGAATTTTCATGGCTTCTTTGGGGCGCGCTTCAAGGCCAGCAGGGCAATGAACGTCATGAACGCAGCCCCGACAATTCCGGCGGCCGGATTGATCATCGACACCAGTGCCATCGAGATCAAACCCACATTGGTTGCGCCGATAAGAGCTGAGACGGCGGCGTGGCTTTGGCCGTTGAGGACCGCTTTCTGATAATAATGTTCCCGGTGAGCGCGGAAAAAATTCTCGCCGCGCAAGGCGCGCCGGGCCAAGGTCAAACCGGAATCGGCCAGATAATAGAGCGGCAGGATTATGGCCGCCGCCCATTGCCCCGCCACCGCCAGTTCCAGCAATAGCCAGCCGAGCAACAGGCCCAACGGCACGCTGCCAACATCGCCGAGAAATACTTTCGCCGGCTGCCAGTTCCACCACAAAAAGCCGAGCGCGGCGCCAGCAATGGCGGCGCCGAACAACCCAAAGATGGGCGCACCGCCGCCAAACCCGAACACCAGCGAAGCGCCGAGGCCGAGCGCAATAGTTTCGACACCACTGATGCCATCGATGCCGTCCATAAAATTAAACAGGTTGATGAACCATATCCAGGCCAGCCCGGTGAATAAACGGTCCAGCCAAAAGGGCGCCAGGCCTTGTAGCACTAGCCTTTCGTCAGGCCAAAAATAGAGAAGGATGCCAACCACCAGGACTTGCGCCGCCAGGCGAACGAGCTGGCTCAGATCACGCCTGTCATCGATCCAGGAGACGAGGCCGAGGGCCAAAGCACTGCCCAGCAGCCACGGCATGAACGGCCCCGATAGCCCATAATTAGCCGCCGCCCAAGCGACCAGCACAACCGGGATCACCGCCAGCCCGGCGCCCTTGGGCGTCGGCACTGCATGGCTCGAACGATCGTTGGGGATATCAAGAACCCGGCTGCGAAGGTAGCGAAGCGCGCCGCCGGTCCCGATGAGGGCGGCGATAGCTGAAAGCACAAAAAAGGCGGCAGGAACGATCAGGTCCATGGCGCCTGTATAACCTAGCCTATCTGCAAGTCAAATGGAGGCCGGGCCACCTTCGTCCAACGCCGTTTGCAGGCGCGCCAGCACCGAGACAACATCGGCGCCCAGCGCCAGTCCGGACCGGTCACGCCTGCCCGAACGAATGGCATCGCCAAATTCTGCGACCAGCGCCGTGACCGGCAATGGGCCGGCAATGGTTTCGGGGGCCCAGGGCACATCCGGGCCAAAACGCACGGCGAAGTTTTCGCGCCCCACACCATCATAAAGCAAATCCGTATCGCTCAACGAGACTTGCAGGCGGCGCTGCTTGGTAGCGGCCAGATTGCTGAGCGATACCGCCGCTTTGGTGCGCCCAAATTCAAGGGTGAGCTCCAATGTCTCGCCGCGCCCGCCTTCTTCGTTGCGGTCTTCGGACCGGCTGGCCGTTACCGCCGCCGGTATTTTCCCGAGGATATCGAGGATCATGGCCACGTCGTGGGCGCCCCAATCCCAAAGCACCGGAACGTCGGCACGGAACGGTCCCCAATTGCCGGCGGCAGCGGTGATTTCGGTAACCGCGCCGGGCCCGCCCAGCTCCGCCAATTTCGCTTTCAAGGCAGCGTAGGCGGGGTGATAGAGATGGGTATGATCGACCATCACCAGGGCATCCCGGCTGGCGGCCATGTCCCGAAGCGCCGATGCCTCGTCCATATCCAGGCTCAAGGGTTTTTCCAGGAGAACGGGTATTCCGGCTTTGATCGCGGCCTCGGCAATGGGAAACTGGGCCGACGGCGGCACGGCGATGATAAGCCCATCGATCTCGCCCGCCGATAGCAATTCCCGCCAATCAACCGTCAGGCGGCATTCCGCCGGGATCAGCGATTGGGCGTCCGGGTTGCTGCTGGCGAGGGCGATCAATTGGATGCCATCAAGATCGGCAATGGAGCCGATGAACACCCGCCCCCAACGCCCGGCTCCGACCAGCCCCAGCCGCACCGGCTCGCTCATTCCACGAACTCCGCCAATGTCGTGGATGGCGGTGCATCGCCGGGCACGCCTTCGCCGTAGAGCCGGACGGCCAGTTCCAGCATCATCAGACTATAGACGCGAAAGCCGTGGCGGTCGGGATCAGCCAGTAAGCGTTCGATACCGTCTGCGCTCCACCAGCCCCGCTCCAAGCTCTCGGGCCGCGTCAGAAGACGGCGCGCCGGTGCGGCAAGTCCGCTCTTCAGCCAATGTGGTACCGGCGAGGCAAATCCCTGTTTCGGCGCATCGATCACGTCGGCGGGCAACAAATCCCTCGCCATGGCCCGTTCCAGAGATTTCTGCCGTCCACCTTGGCTGCGCAGATCATCGGGGACCGCCAATGCCGCTTCCACCAGCCGGTGATCGAGGAACGGAACGCGCCCCTCGACACTGACCGCCATGGAGGTTCGGTCCAGAAGAATCAGCAAGTCTTCGGGCAAATAGCTGGCGATATCCGCATAGAGCATGGCGGCATCGTCACTAGCGCCGGCCTCGCTCTGGAAGCTGGCGAAATGTGCCGCTTGGGCGTTGGCGCCGCCTTCCATGGCGTTGCCGATCAGGGCCCGCATGGGCGCCGGAAAATGGGTTGTATGGGCGTGCAGGTACGCGCCCCGGTCGGAGCCGAACATCTCCGCTCGGCTCAATCGCCAGGCGTTCATGGGCTGGAAGATGCGCGCCATTGGCTCCACATAGGCGCGCCGCAGCCAGAGCGGCAGGGACAAATAGCGGCGCTCCACCGGCAACGGGAAATAGCGGCCATAGCCGGCGAACAATTCATCGCCGCCGGTGCCGTTGAGGGCAACCTTAACCTGGTGGCCCAGGGCTTGCTCGATCAAATAGTTGGGTAGCAGCGCCGCGTCGTTCAACGGCTCTTCGGCAAACCAGGCGAGCTTGACGATCTCGTCGCCCACATGATCGGCAGCTATGCTCAGCCGGGTATGGTTGGTGCCGTAGCGTTCGGCGACGGCGCGGGCCAGGGGCGCTTCATCGATAGCGGCGCCTTCGAAGCTGACGGTGAATGTGTTGAGGGGTTGGGCCGTATGGCGGGCCGCGAGCGCCACCAAAAGTCCGGAATCGATACCGCCCGACAACAACGCGCCGACGGCAACGTCGCTCCGCAATTGAAGACGCACCGAATCATCGAGCAAATCCAGAAGATGCCGGCGCACCTCTTCAGCGTCGGTGGGCAGAGACGCATCGGCGCGCGGCATCCAATAACGCTCGATCACGATGGCGCCGGACCCGTCGATGCTCAGCCGGTGGGCGGGCGGCAGTTTGTGCACGTTCGCGAACAAGGTCCCCGGCGAGGGCACATAACCATGCGCGAGATAGGCGTCTACGGCGCCCTCGTCGATATCCCGGTCCACCAGGCCGGTGGCGAACAAGGCCTTGATCTCGGAGGCAAAGGCAATGCCGCCGCCCTTGATTTTTGCCCAATAGAGCGGTTTCACGCCGAGCCGGTCGCGCACCAGGGAGAGCCGGTGCACCTCGCCATCATAAAGCGCCAGAGCGTACATGCCGTTCAGATGATCGACGAAGTCATCGCCGTAGCGGTGCGCCGCGGCCAGCACCGCTTCCATGTCACCCTGGGTCTGATAGGGGTAATCATCGATAGTGCGGCGCAGTTCCAGGTAATTATAGATCTCGCCATTGCCGAGCAGCACGCGGGCGCCGGCGCGCTCGGAAATCGGTTGCTGACCGCTATCCAGATCGATGATCGCCAGCCGGCAGAAGGCGCTTTGAAACCGGCCATCGGCGGATTGGTGGCCGGACGTGCCGTCGGGTCCCCGATGGATCATCGCGCCCAAGGCTCGGTCCAGATTGATTGCCGGCGGCGGCAACCCGCGGGGAACGAAAATTCCTAGAATTCCGCACATGGGATTCGCGTTTTTTGCGTGAGGCTCAAAGCTCGCCCGTATAAATGCCGTTCGCCCAATTGAGAAAGCGGCCGAGGCCGTCTTCGAGGCTGACGCTAGGCGCAAAATCCAATTGGCGGCGCGCCTTGGTGATGTCCGGACTGCGCCGCATGGGCTCGTCCGCCGGATAGCTGTCGGGATATTCGATGACGTTGCGCGCCAGCTTCTTGCCGAGCACGCCTTCGATGCAATCCACAAGCCCCTGCATGGAAATCTCCGGCTCCGGGTTGCCGATATTGTAAGCTTCACCGGCGACGCCCTTGAGCGCAACTTTAAGGAACCCGATCATGGCGTCGGTGATATAGCAAAACGTGCGGGTCTGATTGCCGCTGCCATAAAGATTGAGCGGCCGACCGGCCTTTATGTGGCTGGCGAAATTGGGCAATACCCGATAGTCGGTTTCCTGCATGCCAGGCCCGAAGACATTGAACGGTCGGATGACGTTGGTCTCGGTGCCGTTGGTAGTGTGGAAGATATAGCACAAGGTCTCGCCGACCCGCTTGCTTTCATCGTAGCACGCCCTGGGGCCCTGGCAGGACACGTTACCCCGGTAGCTTTCGGCCATCGGCACATGCTTCGGATCGGGATCACCATAAATTTCGGACGAAGAAAAATAGGTGAAGCGGGCGCCCCTGGCGTTGGCCAGTTCCAGCATATGGCGGGTGCCGGTAATCGCTACCTCCAACGTCTCCAGCGGATAGGCGCGGTAATAAAACGGGCTGGCGATACCGGCGGCATGGATCACGTAATCCAGAGGACCGTCATAGGAAAAGGGCTGGATCACATCGTGATTGATGAATTCGACACCCGGAATTTCGGGCATATCGCGCCCGGCATCGCCGGCGGTGATCAGGTTATCGAGAACCACCAGGCGCACCGGATCATCCAGCACCCCGTCATTAAGCGCGGCGAAGGTTTCGGTGAAATAGCGGCCAAGGAAGCCGCGCCCGCCGGTAAGCAAAACGGTCTTGCCGGAAAATTTGGCAGCATCGGGCCCGAGGCCGCTGACAATCTCGGCGATATCGGATGCAACTAAATGGCTCGCCCCGGTCATTGAACCTCCAATTTCGGTAAGGGGATGATGAACTGGCCGCCGCTTTCAGAAAACCGCCTGTGTTTGGCGATTATCGGCGCGGCAAAATTCCAGGCCAGGATTAACAGATAATCGGGATTGCGCACATAGATTTCACTGGCCGCCAGCACCGGAATATGAAGGCCGGGGGAATAGAGACCCTGTTTCAACGGGCTGTCATCGGCGATGAAATCTAGATCATCGGCGCCGATGCCGAAATGATACATCAGCGTCGTCGCCTTGGCCGGCGCGCCGAACCCGGCGATGGTTTTTCCGCTGGCCTTGATCGCGTCCAAAAGGGCGCGCAATTCGATTTTCAAAGCATCGATCTTATCGGCGAAGGCTATCCAGGTTTCAGGCCTATCGAGACCAAGGGATTTCTCTTCGCCAATCATGGTATCGACCGAGCCATCGCTTCCGTGCGGCCCACCCGCCAATTGTACCATGGCGCGGATCGAGCCGCCCTGGCTATTGATGGGGGCGATGGAAAACAGCTCCAACCCATGCTTGGCGAAGAAGCGCTGCAAGGGCTGAACCGAATGACAGGCCACATGTTCGTGATAAATCGTGTCGAACAAAGTGTGCTCATAGACGGCACCGGCATATGATACTTCGAACTGAAACACACCGTCATCGGCCAGCAGCGCCCGAGCGGCGGCGGCGATGCCGTCCAGATCGTCTGCATGGGCGAAGACATTGTTGGCGGTGATGATCTTGGCGGCACCGCGATCACCCCGAATGCGCATCGCCACATCACACCCAAAAAATTCGGGCCAGGTTTCGATGCCGCGCTTAGTTGCCTCGGCAGCGATTTTGCGCGCAGGATCGATACCCAGAACGTCGAGGCCGCTTTTCTTAAAGAACCCCAGCAGCGTGCCGTCGTTGGAGCCGATATCCACCGCTAGATCGCCGGGCCCCAGCCCAAACCGCGCCACGCAATCAGCCGCATAGGCGCCGAAATGTGCAACAAAGCTTGGCGAGGTTCCCGATACATAGACATAATCCCGGAACAAAATTTCAGGATCGATCACGTCCAGCAATTGCAGATGGGCGCAGTCCTCGCAGAAAAATAGATCGAGCGGAAAGGTTTCTTGCGGTGCCGCCTCGGAGGCGAACGCGTTGGCCGGCGGCGTCGGGGTCAACCTAAGAACCTGGGTCAGGCGGACGCCGCCACAGAGCCGGCAATCGCTGCGCCGATGATAGGCTTCGCTCAATCGCCGGGTACCGGATTGATGGCATCGATGCGTTCCACATCCGCCTCGTAAACCTCCTGGCGGCGGGAATTGCGCCCCAATGTGAGGAACGTGGTATCTTCGGGGAACACCATGGCATGATCGACCATGGGTGGCGTAAAAAACTGTTGGCCCTTCTGGATCACCACTTTTTCCGGCGCATCCTGACTACCGTGGGGGCGGTGGTAATATTCGATGGAACCGGAAATCACCAAGCAGAAATGCCAGTCGGTTTTGTGATAATGATTGGCGCGCACTGTGCCTTTTTTGGAGGTGATCATGACGGCGCTCCGCATGGGCAAATCCACCAGCGGCAGAATTTCGCCGCGGTCATCGGTGAAGGCGTCATCGAATGGCACGATAACCGATTGCGGCCATAGGGCGCGCTCCGCGTCGGTCACTTCATCGATTTTGATTGCAGTCATGGTGATTTCCTTCAACAAGTTTGCGGCGCTGGGTTATACCTGTGGACCACGGCGCTTCCAATCAATATTGGCATTGAACAGAGGCGTAAATCTTGCAGAATTAGACTAAGATTTGCCTAAAAGGACCAACAAGCCTGTGAATTTTGAAGCCCTTGTTTTTGATCTCGACGGAACCTTGATCGACAGCGTTCCCGATGTGGCGGTGGCGCTGAACAAGGTGCTGGCCGCCGCTGGCCGGGACCAGCTAACTCTGGACCAAGTGCGCGGCTTTGTCGGCCACGGCGCCTGGGCCATGCTGGATGGGGTCTTTGCCCTGACCGGCGAAGCCTTGGGTAGCACCGACGCCATCGATGATGCGGTTGCCGATTATCTCGGCCATTACCGGGCCGAGCCGGCGGGTCTGACAGAAATTTATCCCGGCGTCGTTGAAGTGCTGGAAAAGCTCAGCGGCGGCGATATTAAAATGGGCATCTGTTCCAACAAACCCTACGAGATGGTGGTCGTGGTTTTAGCGGCCCTCGGGCTGGATAAATATTTTTGCGGCTGCACCGGCGGCGACAACGTAGCCCACCAAAAACCCGATGGCCGGCATTTGTCCGAGACTTTGGGCGAGATGGATGCTGCCGGTGCTCGCACCATTTATGTGGGCGACAGCCAGACCGATGTGGACGCAGGCCTGGATGCGGGCCTGCCGGTTGTCGCCGTTACCTATGGCTATCACCAGTTTGATCCAAACGCGGCCAAGCCCGATGTTTTTATCGACAATTTTTCTGCCCTGCCGGAAACGCTTCTCCGGATGACCGGGTTGGCGCCCAATTGACCGGAGCCCTGGCATCGATATCGCGCAAAGGCCGCCAGTTCCGATCTGATCCGGTGCTGCGCCGCTGGGCGGTGGCGCGCCTTCTTGGCAGAGAATCCGGCACGCCCGCATTCCACGCCCACCATCCGCCTTATCTGGATGGCCGCCTGCCCCTGACCGCCGAGACGCCGGCGGCCGCGTTCAGTGCCCTCGACGCCACGCCGCCCGAGGCCGAGTTGACCATCGATCTTGCGGGCACCGATGTGACTGTGGCAACCGGCGGCGAAGCCGGGCTTTTCGAGCGCCGATTTGCCGACGAGGAAACGCTTTTGGCCTTGCACCGGTTCGCCTGGCTGCCTCTGGCCGAAAATGTGGAGCCGGGCTGGGTTTGCCTTCTGTGGCAAGCCTGGATGGAGCGATTTTCGAAGCCCGATGACAGCCTTGCCTGGCACCCCTATACGGCCGCCGAACGCTGCATCAATATTCTAAACTATGGGTCGCGGGCCGGCCTGCCAGGACCGAAAAATGAAACTCTGGCCGTGCTCGGCGCCCACGGCCCGGCGATCGCAGCGCGCCTGGAATATTTCGGCGATCACGACACTTCCAACCATCTAGCCAATAATGGGCGGGGGCTTTACTTGCTCGGCCTCGCCCTTTCCATGCCCGAATGCGCCGATCTCGGTGCTGAAATTTTGGTCCAGGAAGCGGCGCGTATTTTTACCAAGCGCGCCGGTGTCTTCGCTGAAGAATCTAGTCATTATCATCTGCTTTATACGCGCGACTATCTGGAAGCCTGGCTGGCCGCCACCCAACATGGCCGGAGCGAGGCGGAAGATTTCAAGGCAATCGCCCAAAAAGCCCTGACTTCGGCCCAGAAAATTGATCTGCCGGGGGGATATCCGCTGATTGGTGATATTTCTCCGGACGTGCCGCCGGAGGATTTGTTCGGTCTGTTGGCGCCGAATTCGGGTGGCGGCTGGCTGGGCCGTCTGGGTGATGGCGAGCGCGGCCAAGTTGAAAGCTTGATCAACGAAGCGGCGCCTCCTGAGATCTATGATCTTGCGGCGGATGGCTGGCTGCGGGCGGATTTCGGCCCCTGGTCCGGGCTCTGGCATTTGCCGCCCGGCGGCTGGGCGGCGATGCCAGGCCACGGCCATCAGGACCTGGGCGGCTTCGAGTTGCATTATGGCAAGTTACCTCTGTTCATCGATTTAGGGCGCGGCCTCTACGGCGCCGACGGCGAAGCGGTGGCCTACGTTGCGGCAGCCATGAACAACGGATTGAGCGTCGATGGGCTGGATCCCTACCCGCCGAACAAGCCCTATTACAGCGCCGCGTTTCGGCGCTCCGTGGTTGACGCCGATCCTGGATACGACATCGGCGAAGATCATGTCACCATCCAAAATTCGGGCTTCCATCGATTGGCGGGATGCGGCCTGGCGACTTATACTTGGCGCTTTAACGGCGATCAATTCAGCCTCAGCGATTGCCTCGAAGGCGCTGGCACCCGGCGCCGGGTTGTCCGCCATCTGGCGACAAGCCTGGAGGTAACGGAGAGCGAGGGCGGCTTGATCCTGTCGGGCGGCGGCCACCGGTTTCTTCTATCGTCGGAGAGCGCCATGGCGCACGTTCCGACCATTCGCTGGCGCGCCTATAACCGGGGCGAAAGGGCAACGCTCATCACGCTCACCACCGAAGCGCGGCCACCATTGCAGATCCATTTTACTCTGAAAATTGTGTAGCCGGCTCCGGCTGGGAGGTTTCGGCCAAAAACTGGCGCACAGACACCAGACCGGCGAGGCCCGGCAGGATATAGCGAAGGTGCGACAGGATGGCGATGCCGGCCATCGTCTCGGCCGGCGCCCAGGGCGCAAAGAGCACGATCATGGCCAGATCGCGGGTACCGAAACCGGCCACCGTTATGGGCAACAGCCCGATCACGATAGCCGCCGGCACCAGCCCGACAATGGCCATGGCGGGCCCTTCGAAACCCAAGGCATAGAAGAAGCAGAAAAATTGAAAAAGCTGGGTTAGCCAGGAGGCCAGGGAATAGGCGAATACGCGTGCGATACCGCCTTCGAACACCTGTCTGCGCACCAGCGTCCTGGACGCATCGTACAGGCCGCCGATTTTCGGAATTCGGCGCAAATGGCGGATGATACCGCCCTCGTTGAAATTATAGAGATGCATGAAGAAATAGAATATGGCGCCGCCCAGCAGCGCCATTCCGATAGCCCAGGCGAACAATCCCTCGGCGGCATAATTGCCAAGCAGGATCAGCCCGGCGATCATGATCACAACCAGAGCCGTTAAATCCGACACCCGCTCCAAAACGACGATGGACAGACCTTCGCTCACGGAACGCCCAGTATAGCGTTTAATGAACATGCCTTTGACCAGATCGCCGCCCTTGGATGGCAGCACCGTGTTCAGCGAGGAGGCAGCCAGAATCAGGCGCAGCGCATCGCCGGGCCTAAGCGCGCGCCCCGCCAAATACCGCAGCCGCGAGACCAAAACCATATAGACCGGCATAAAACAAAGGAGGCCGGCAATGAACCACGGCCATTTGATCTCGGCGAACACGGCGGCGAATTTGGCGATGTCGATCTGCCAAAAAATGGCAACGATGATGCCGGCAGAAATGACAACGGTGGCGATTTTTTTGAAGGCTTTCATCGCCCGTCCCGCCGCCAAGTCCTGGACACCTCGACCGACCCTTCTTTGTTGAACGCCTCGACCTCGTCCGAATACTCGGTCCAGGCAAATAATCTGGATGCATGCCAGGAATTTGACGACGCGGTAAAAGTGGTCGTCAGGTCCGTCGAGGCTAAAATTCTGGAGACGGAAAAATTGTTCTTGGTGCGCACAATTCGGTCGCTAATGGTCACCGTGTCGGTGCCAACGGCAATGCGGCGAAGGAGCCTAGCCGGAACCGGCAGCTTGCGATTGATCAGCAAATTTTGGATGGTCTTGCGCAAGAAATTCGGAAACCATCTCCCAACCGTGAAGTTCAAAATTCGAAACACGAGAAATTTTGCGCTGCTTGGCAGCATGGTGTTGGGAATTTTATCAAAGCCGGTTTCGATTTGAATTTCGTAATTGCCACCGGTTTCTTCAAATTCAAATTTCTCGACACCGGCGATAGACGGCGCCGACGCCGCACCTTTACTATCGACCAGGACCATTCCGGTATCCGATACCAGGGGCCCGTCCGGGCCACTCACCTTGATAACGCCACCTTTTTTAATGGCAATAACCGCGTGGTTGGATCCGGTCTTTAATTTGAACAAACCGCCCTCGGGATAATGGACGGCGCCTTCTGGCGGCGACCAATTCGGACAGGCGCTCCGTTCGGAATAATCGAGCCAGGATTGCAGAAAATTATACTGGTAATGGCAAAAGGTGCGGTTGTCTTCCAGGTAGTTGCGCCGGCCTCCCTGCATGGCGGCCAGGGCCTGATCTGCCACATAGCGGGCTTCGCCGAATTCTCTGGCTAGAATTTCGAAGCCATGGGGGACGAAATGATAGCTGTTCCGATTGCCCACCTCGCCAGCGTAGGAGCCGTCCGGCCCAACCAGATTTGCGGCCAGGGAGACAGCTTTTTGCAAGGGCCTTGTCAGGCTGTCGTCGCCGGTCAGTTGCCGCAAGTGCGCCAAAAAACTGATGGTAAAAGTATCGTAGCCCGGATCGAAGCCACCATATTCGGGAAACCAGCCTTCGGGCGTCTGCCAGTCCAGAACCCGGTCGCGGAACCGGCGGGACGCATCACCCAGCTCCTTCACGCCGGTGACGTCGTGGGCGACGGCCAGCCCCAGCGCCGCCAGCGCATGGTGGTTGGACAGGCGTCCGGCTTCGTTCGCGCCCATCAGCCAGCGGCTTCTGCGCACGATGAAGTCGAGAATGTCATCCTCCGCCGAACCCAGCTGGCGCACCGCTTCGGCCATGCAGTAAAGGGTAAACGCAGTGGAACCAAATGCCCGCTCAAAGGGATAAAAATCATCGCCGGAGCCGTCTTTGTGGGCGCTGGCGGCTTGATAGCGCATGACCGCATAGCTCAGCTCCTTTATCCGGGGCTGGCCCTTGAACGTGTTGCCAGGAAAGGCCTTCTGGAAGCACAAGGCCAGCGGCAGGGCAAACTCGCCATACATCCCGGACGGAAAATCGGTCATTTTGTATAGCCAGTATTGCCGGTCGCCGCAGCCATAGGTCTTAGATACGGGGTTTTGATCGACCATGCTCAATAGCTTCGGCATATAGCGAAGGCCTTCAGCGGCGTAGGTGTCGCGCAAATTTTCGGTCATGGGTTGGGTTCGGGCGAGGCAACCGTGCGCAGGTCCGCCGAGGATATGAAGATGTTGATTCTGGCACCCAAGAGACGCTTGAAGGGGCGCCAGAGGTAGCGGTGCAGCCGCTCTATTTTGGGCGATGGCGAGATGCCGCCGCCGCCCTTAAAGAACCTTGCGTAGGCGAAATAGAGCGCGCCCAGGATCATGCGCTCTATCAATCCGTGGCGGTCAACTTCCAGCTTACCCATCCGGTAGCCGCAACCCTTCAATAGCCGGTGCATGGAATTTTCGCTAAAGAATTGGAGGTGCAACCCTTGGTGATGCGGGCGCCGGTGGTCTTGAAACGGAACATCGATATAGAGCGCGCCCCGGTCCGATAGCAGCCGGCGGAGGCCCGATAGAATTTCGCCCGGCCGCAACAAATGCTCGATCGTATGCGAGATCACCATGACATCGAATTTTGGCAAATCGGTGCGTTCGATGAAATTCTCCAAAAGCATATCGTAGGCAGTGATGCCCTCACCTTCGAGGAAGCGGCAAATATCCGCCGACGGCTCCAAGGCATACAAATTCTGATAGCCGCGCTGACGGCAGTGATAGAGAAACGGCGAATATCCGGAGCCCAAATCTATAATGCGCGCGGATTTTTCGAACACCGCCGCCTCTTCGACAAGCGTCAGTTGGCGCCGGGCGCGGTCGAACCGCTCATATAGACTGGCGTTGCCGGTAACATTGTCCAGCCAGCCATTGTTCGCGAAATTCTCATCGACGCCATGGGCGCTCCAAAAATTTTCGGACGCGTAATATTGGTGGATGTCGACTTCGCTGGGCGCCGGGTGGGCAGCGACATGACCGCAAGTGCGGCACTCCACCAAATCGTAGGACATGACAACCGGCCGATGCGCGCCTTGCCCTCGCGGCGGCAATGCATAGACGCCAATTTCATTGCCGTCACTGGCATCGCAGCATGCGCAAGTAAATTCCACCATCGGCAATTCAACCAAATTTTCGATTATTTGATGGCCAGGAAACCTTCAAAACACACGTATTTTTGAACCGTCATCATGTCGACGAAGCCCGCACGCTTTAAAAGATCTAGGTTTCCCTGGGTGGAAAAGGGCTCCATCACACCTTTCAGACTTCGCGTCTTTCCGACGATTTCATCATTGTCGTAGCCCTGGTCAATTTTAAAATCGGTGTAGAGATTGACCATCATATCCTGGAAACGGGCGTCAGCGGCGCGCACCTTTTCGAACAACAAAAAACCGCCGCCCCAGTTCAGTGAATTGTAGATGCGGTTGATCAACTCCTGGCGCCGCTTGGGCGGCACGAATTGGACGCTGTAATAAGATACAATGAAATCGGCCGGCTCATATTCGAACTGGTTTATATCATCGACCACCAGCTCCACATTGGCGAGATCACCGATCTCGCTGCGCGCCTGTTCGATCATCTCCGGTTCCCGATCGATGCCGACGAACTTGATATTCTTATCGGAAAAGCGACTGCTCAACTGGCGGATCAAACTGCCGGTCGAAACGCCCAGTTCGTAGCAGACCGATCCATCCTGCAAAAAATAATCACCAATTTTGCAGGCCAAGTCGTGACCGCTGTCATAGAGCGGAACCGAGCGGCGCACATGGTCGGTAAATGTTGAAGAGACATCGCCACTAAATGTCCAGGACGCATTTCCGGCGGCGATGGATTCGCCTACTACGGGAGCGGCGGAAGGTTTGTTTGTCATCTCCAAGTCTCCAATCTCATTTGGCTCATCGCACCGGCCCGATTTACCGTTTGGGCACATCCAACCGCACATACAAACTGGATATCACCGTTCGCTGAGCGATTCTACGTTTTCCTCAAGGGCGCACTCTGGCTTGTCCTGACCCGATAGCTCGCTGCGCCGCTGCGCAACGCGGTTTTCTTCCAAAAGCGAGCGGTTGGCGGCCATCAAATCAGCAACAAAAGCCAGCACCCAGGTCTGGAACCCCATCAGCAGCAATACGGCCGCCAATATCAAGCTGGGAAGGAACGTGCGCCCGGGTTCGGGAAACACAAATATGTTGAGCATCCAACGAACACCAAGCAAGAAACCGGCGCTGAACGGCACGGCGCCCAGAAACAGAAAAAACCGAAGCGGCTGATAGAGCAAGAATATCCGAATGATCACGATCACCGAGCGCAGCACGTAGGACATATTGTTCTTCACCAGGCGCGATGGACGCAAATCTTTGTTCACCCGGACCGGAACCCAGGTGACGGGAATTCCCTTACGACCCGCCTGGATCAGAGTTTCCAGGGTGTAGGTATGCTCCGAGAAAACACGAATGTTCAGCGCCGCGTTCCGGGACAGAGCGCGAAAGCCGCTGGGCGCGTCGGGAATATCGGTGCCACTGACCCGCCTGACAACCCAGCTCCCGAATTTTTGCAACAGCTTTTTGGTGGCGGAGAAATGCGCGATATCGGAAATCGGGCGGGCGCCAACGACCATTTCGGCGGCACCTTCCAGGACCGGCTTTACCAACTTTTCGATATCACCGGCATGATATTGGTTGTCGGCGTCGGTGTTGACAATGATATCGGCGCCGCGCGCAAGTGAGGCGTCTATTCCAGCCGAGAAGGCGCGCGCCAGACCCAAATTTTTCGGCAGCCGTATAATATGATCGACACCAAGCTTCTCGGCGACACGTTGCGTCCCGTCAGTACTGCCGTCATCGATTACCAAGGTTTCTATTATATCGATGCCGGCAATGCTGGCCGGCAATTCCGCAAAGGTAATGGGAAGGCTTTCGGCCTCATTGAAACAGGGTATCTGGATAATAAGTTTGACCAATTTCGGTATCTTCAATAAATGACCAAGGCGGCGATTTTTGCCGGATTGATAATTGTGTCAGAATGGTACGTATCAATATCCGGCGGAACCTTAACTGAAGCAATAAACGAATGAATTCCCAATTAAAATACCTGAAAACGAATTTGACGTTGTTGGTGTTCTGCGCGCTGGCGGTGCTGGTACCGATGACCGCATTTTTCAGCACCCGCGCCGTTGTTCCGCTCACCATCCTGGCGGTGCTGGTGGGAACGTTCGATCAAATTCGGCGCCGGGAATGGCGCTTTCCCATAGATGCCATGACCGCAATTCTCCTTGGCGCGGTCGTTCTATGGGCGTTGATCAGCGCTGCATGGGCGCTCGACAGCTTTCTTGCATTTCGCGGCGCGGGCAAAATTCTCGGTAACGTCACCATCGGCATTCTTCTTCTTGGATTGGCGTTGAAATTGCGCGACGAATTCCAGCCGAAATTACTCGGCTATGCCTTAACCGTAGGCATGGTCATCGCCCTTAGCGCACTCACCATCGATCCTCTGTTTAACCAACCCTTCAGCGCCCTGGTCTATGGCGGCCCCATCTCCGTCAACGCCATCGGTCTCTATTGGTTAAACGCCAGCACGGCAATATTGATTGTTTTGGTCTGGCCGCTCATCGTATTTTTAAAGGGTGAAAAGAAACTGTTTTGGGGATTGGTTATCCTGGCTTGGCTGACATGGGTTACCCATTTAATAGGCTTCAATACAGGTTTGGTAGTCATCGGTATCTCGGCGGTGCTGTTTATCCCGTTGCTGTTATTGCGGGCAAGGGCGTTCGCTATCCTATCGGTGCTGGTCGCTGCTGCCATATTTTTGAGCCCGTTCGTGTTGCCACGGGTTTTTGACCCAGTCGTATACGCACCCATGGAGGCGGTCCCGAAACCGTTGGTGCACCGCATGTATATCTGGAAATTCGCATCCGGCCGGCTTTTGGAAAAACCGTTCGTTGGCTGGGGAATGAATGCAGCCCGGGTTATCCCTGGCGGCAAGGAACGCGCCACGGATAAATTCCGCGCCTCCTATGGAGAATTCCTACCGTTGCATCCTCATAATGCCGGGCTGCAGATTTGGCTAGAGTTGGGCATTCCCGGAACGCTGGCATTCGCCGCGCTGCTGGCGATCCTGTTGCAGCGCGCCCGGGCGCTGGGCCTCGCCGGTGTGGCCGCGCCATTTCTGTTGCTGCAATTTCTGTCCGCATTTTTGTTTTCCGAGGTTAGCTTCGGCATCTGGCAAAGCTGGTGGCAGGCGGTGCTATGGATCAATATTGCGCTGGCCGTCCTGCTTTGCAGGCCGCCGCCCGCACCGGAAAGGGCTCAGCCCGGTTGAAGGTAGTCCCGGCGGGGATGGATATTGCGACCGAGCAGCACAACGCTTAGTGATTTCAACAATGCGAACGGCATCCGAGCCATGGTCCAGATGGCCAGCCCATACCGGCACCGGGACATATAGACAGCGCGGGCTTCGTTGAAGATGGCCGCGTTGCGAAAGGCCAGGCTGAACAGCATCGATCCCGGATAGTGTTTCAAGGCCGCCGCATGACGTTCGGCGATGATTTGCCCGCATGCCAAGCGCCGCGCGGTGTGGCTGGTGATATTGCCTTCGGTAACATGGTATCGGGACAAGGCTTCATCAAAGACCACGAAGCGGTTGGCCGGATCGGCGAGCATGGCCAGCCAAAGATCAAAGTCCTGCGCGGTCTTAAGCTCCGGGTCGAGCCCGCCGGCGGATAAAACCGCCTCTCTTTTGGCCACCACAGTGCAAGTGCCAATAAATCCTTTTCGGTACAGCCCGACGAAAGAAATTGGCGCGGCGCGAAACCGGCTCGCCGCATCGTTGAGCCTTTCGGCGCCCGCTTCGGCATGCAGATTGTTGTGAGCAACCAGAACGATGGCCGGATCATCAAAGTACGGCAGACTGCGTTCCAACTTGGCGGGCAACCATTCATCGTCGGCATCCAGAAACGCAACATAGTGCCCGGCCGCTTCCATGATCGCGCGGTTGCGCGCCGCGCCGGCTCCGCCGTGATACTGGTGGAGGACGGTCAGGCGAATATCGCCAAGCAGCCCGGCCGAGGATTTTGCCGCTTCCAAGGTTCCGTCGTCGGAGCCGTCATCAACGACGATGACTTCCAGCGGCCGCAACGTCTGATCGGCGACGCTGGCCAGCGCCCGGCCGATGGTCCCGGCGGCACGATAGGCGGGAACAATGACGCTGATACCGGCGCCGGATATATTATTCAAACTTGGTATTTAGCCAGCGGACCACATGATCGGCGGCAATCTGGTGGCCGGCGGGGTTCCAATGGCCGTCATGGGGGAAGTGGGTTTTTTCAAAGCCGCGATCCTTGAAGGCTTCGAGCGGATCAATGACGTTAAGCCCACGCGCCTTCAATTCATCGATAGTCTTCAAACGCATATCCCGGCTGTCGGCGTCTCCGGATTTGATCTCGGACCGGGTCGGAATGATCAGCACGGCAAAGGGGATGCTTTTGGCAAACCGGGCGCGCAAAACATTCAGTTCACGGGCGGTGTCGATGGCGATTTGGGGGCGGTCGGATTTTTCAGGATTGGCGCGGTAGGCATGCTCTTTTTTCAATATTCCTGACCGGATCAATAATTCGTTGACCACGCCAACCCGCTTCAAGGTAACCGCCAGAAAATTGTAGAGGGACGAAACTTCGGTGGCCAGTTTTTTTGCTTCGGACAGGGATTTGAGAGAACCGCTCAGGCTGGTCGGCTTAACGGCGGACAATTTCTTTTTGTTTTCCGCTTCGCAGTCATATTTCATGACATCGTTTTCCATGACCAATCCGACCACCACTGCTTTGGGCTCAAAATCACGCGGCGGCATATAGGACATGAGCTGATAGGCGCAAACGTCATTGCCTGGCGCGGCCAGATTGTAGGCGGCAAATTTCTGCGATACCTCGATCAATTCGGAATAGGTTTCCCGGCGTTCCACGCCCCAGCCGAAAGTCATCGAATCGCCGATCACCCAAATCTGGCCATCCGAAGCAGACAACGGCTCGGCATTTCTCAAACCCGATCCATTGATCCGAATTTTGATTCGGAAATCACCATTGTTCTGTGCGAAATAGCCATCAAATTTCGGCTTACCGAGACGTAAATATCCATGGCCGGGCACTTCAACAAAACCCATGAAGCGCCCGCTATAGAATTCCTGCCAGTTGGGTAGGAAAAACCGGAGCAGAATTTCGGCGGCGACAATCATCAAGACAAGGCCGATCAGCGTCGCGGCAATAGCGCCGCCAAAGGACTTGGTCGGTTTCGAATCGCTCATGCAGGGCCGGCCTTTTCGCCAATGACATCAAACAATGCGCCTTCGCGGGCGATGCTTCCGATCCACGACATTTGAGTAATGGCGCGCTGGTAGGAATTGCCAGGCTCGGTCTTTGCGAACAAATTTTCCGCGCCTTCGCCGGAGGTGCCGAGTATGGCCGGCGAACAATTGCGAAAAGCAACCCCAAATTCCTCAAACCAACCCAGAACCTCGTCGACGGAATGCCAGGTTTCGTGGGGATTGAAATATTGATCCTTTATCCAAATCTCGGCTTTACGCTCATCGACGATGCGGTTGCGCACCACATAGTCAATTTTGGGGCCCAGCAAATTGATCAGCTTCGATCGGATCCAGGTGGGGATACGGGCGTAAGAGTTATAAAGCCCAACCATGATGATGCCGCCTGGTTTTAGTTTTTGAACAATATGGCCGAAGGCTTTTTTGGCATCATATGTGTGATGCAGGACGCCGTGGGATATGGCGACATCGAAGCTGTTGTCCTTGATCGCCAGATCGAAAATATTCATTTGGATGAAGGCGCTGCGTTGCAGCTGGTTCCGCTGGCGATGTTCCTCGGCCAACTTCAAGCTGCTGAGCGACATATCGATACCGAGAACATAGTTGTTGTTGAGTTGCAGAAAATGGGAAAGCTGGCCGGTGCCGCAGCCGCATTCGAGAATGGTTTTGTTGTAGCCGATGGCGCCCAGCAAATCGGCGGAAAAGGGATTTTGGCTACCCTTCTGTACCAATTGCCCGAACTCCTCCAACCCTTCGTAGTTCGGAAAGGGATTTTCTTCGTAAAAGCTTTTGACCCGCCCGGTCACGTCCACGCCGTCCGCGTCCAGGGTCCCATACAGCGACGGAACGCTATCGACAAAGCCAAAATCCTCGCCGGTTTCTCGGCATTGGAAGCGGTCTTCGAATATATCCAGGCTGGTATCGTTGCTTCCCGACGGCGCCTTTAAATTGCGCAGAATTTTTTTCGATATAGCCGCGCCGGGTGATCCGGTCATCTTATTGGTCTTCTTTCAACAGCACAAAATTTTCCAGCACCAGAACGTCCATCTCGGTCGCCATGAAGCACCGATAGGCGTCTTCGGGCGAACAAACGATGGGCTCGTCGCGGACATTGAAGCTGGTGTTCACCAGCACCGGACAATCGGTCAGTTTTTTAAACGCGTCGATCAGGCTATGCAGTTTTGGATTGGTGTCTTCGTGGACGGTTTGCACCCGCGCCGAATAATCCACATGGGTTACCGCCGGAATTTCGCTGCGCACCACATTCAGCTTGTCGAGGCCGATGCGCGCATTGTCAGCGTCCGAGACCGTCTTGCGCCGTGATTTTTCGACTGGCGCCACCAAAAGCATGTAGGGGCTTTCCTCTTCAAGATCGAAATATTGGCTGGCATCGCCGGCGAGCACGGCCGGCGCGAACGGGCGGAAACTTTCCCGGTATTTGATTTTGAGATTGAGTACCCTTTGTAGGCTTTCGGAGCGGGCATCGGCCAGGATCGAGCGGTTGCCGAGGGCGCGCGGTCCAAACTCCATGCGCCCCTGGAACCAGCCGATCACCTTGCCGCCGGCCAGATATCCGGCAATATCGCTGAGCAATTCATTATTGTTCAATTCGTTGTAGCTGGCGCCGTGATCCACCAACACCGAGCGGATTTCTTCCCCGCCATAGGCCGGGCCGAGATAGGTTCCCTTCATGGCGTCGCTGGTACCATTGGCCGGGTTTTTTTCCGCATGGCCCAAGGTGCGTGCGATGGTCAAGGCAACACCCACCGATGCGCCGGCGTCGCCTGCGGCCGGCTGTATCCAGATATTTTCAAACGGTCCTTCGCGCAAAATGCGACCATTGGCGACACAGTTGAGCGCGACGCCGCCGGCCAGACACAGATTCTTTTGACCCGTGTCCCGGTGCAGCGCGGCAACCAGTTTCAGCACGATCTCCTCGGTGACTGTTTGGATCGACGCGGCCAGATCCATCTGGCGTTGCCCAAGCGGCGCTTCCGGCGCATGGCGCGGCGCACCGAACAGGGCGTCGAACCTGGTATTGGTCATCGTTAGACCGGTGCAATAGTTGAAATAATCCATGTTCAGGCGAAACGAAAAATCATCCTTCACATCAATCAGATTGTCGTAGATCAGGGACGTGTATTTGGGCTCGCCGTAAGGTGCCAGGCCCATGACCTTGTACTCGCCATCGTTTACCGCGAACCCCAGATAATAGGTAAAAGCCGAATACAGCATGCCAAGGGAATGGGGGAAGCGGATTTCTTTGGCCAGATTGATCTCAGACCCGTTACCCTCGCCCAAGGTAGTAGTCGCCCACTCGCCAACCCCGTCCATGACCAGAATGGCGGCGCTATCGAAGGGCGACGGATAAAAGGCGCTGGCCGCATGGGAATGGTGGTGATGACTAAATAGAATTTGTTTTTCCTCGATAGCGCCCAACCCGAGCGCCTTCAACTCCTTCAATATGAGACCTTTTTGAAAGATCTTCTCCTTGACCCAAACTGGGATTGCCTGGACGAATGAGCCGAGTCCCCTTGGCGCGAATGCCAGATAGGTTTCCAGGAGCCGGTTAAAGGTCAGCAGCGGCTTGTCATAAAATCCAATGTAATCGATGTCATCGAGGGCCAATCCGCCTTCCTTCAGACAATAGGCGGCGGCCTGGCTGGGAAATTGATCGTAATGCTTGATCCGGTTGAAGCGTTCCTCCTGCGCGGCCGCGACAATTTCGCCGTCCTTGACCAGGGCGGCGGCGCTGTCGTGATAATATGCGGATATGCCGAGAACGTTCACTAAAATATAGCGTAGATAAAGGGCGTGATCGCGGTGCTTTGGGCCAAAACCAACAGCCCGCCAAGGGCAACCAGACCGATGATGACCGGCGCCAGCCAGAACTTGCGGTAGACCGTCATGAATTTGAAAAGCTGTCCGAGGGTCGAAATCATGGGTAGGCACTCTCAGCGGAAAATCGGTATATGAGAAGAAAATTAAAACAGATCATGTAAGGTTTCGGCGTCGGTCTGGCGGTCGACTTCGGAAAAATAACTACCGCTGTTCTGGTCCGGGCGGCGATGCATGGGATCATTTCCGAACAGGCGCATGGTTAAGCCCATGGGAACAACAATCAAGAAAAAAAAGCTCCCCAAAAGGATATAGTTGGTCACATGGCTCATCATCAATGCAAAGCCATGCCAGATGCGGTTCAAGGGCAACAGCGCCACCGGAACGATTAGGGCAACGGCAATCAAAGTTGCGGCCAACACCGCCAGCCAGACAATCCAGCGGTCAAAAAATACCACGCCAACCGCCAAAATCACGATCATGACGGAGGCAAGCATCAAACCAAATTTTCTATCGTTTAGTCTTTGCACGATTATTCAAATTGTAGTGGATGGGTTTTTGGGGCACGGTATTTCGAAGGTCGATGGTCGCTAAACTAAATTAAGCGCTCTTCAAAAGCAAAAGTTTGATTGGGACGGATAGTTCGCTCTACAAGTTGCATTGGGGCTGGACCGCCCAAATATTGGACTGAGCGCTGGAAACATTCAGATTTTTTAAGGTCCGCGAGCCGAAACGGGTATAGGGGATGATTTCTTCCAGCACCACGCAGCCAGCGAGCTCAAGTTTTTGAACTGCCGCCAGCAGAGTACCCGGCTCTCCAATTCCCGACTTTGGCGTGTTCAGCGCCAAATGAGATAACCCTTGCATTTTGAGTTGCTCGAACAAAGTTTTTGGATTGATGCGCCCCGGCCGCGTATCAATCAGGATTTGGGCGTAGGACGCGACAAAAAAGGATTTGGCTTTTATGTAATATTGAAGCTGGCGATCCCAAACCAATATCCCCTTGATATCTTTGTTTGCGTTAATTTTTCGGACAACGGGATAGGCGAATACATTTCTGTCCAAAAAACTGTCATCGGTTTCGCCGGAGACCATGTGCCGGATAAACTCCACGCTAAACAAGACATGGGCGCCAAAATTGACAGCCAGGGACAATAGAACCGCAAGAGCGGCAGCTCCACGATATTTTTTCGTGTACTGGGATGCGGCGGCAACCCCGGCGCAGAGAAGCAACAGCGGAATAATGGGTAGAATGTGCCTGATTTTGGGAATGACCCCGAAATTAAACCAGAGCACATAAAAGACGAAAATCAGCAACGCAACCGGAAATAGCTGGCTTTGAATGATGCTCTGCCTGGCTTTCCAAAGCGACAGCATAACCAGCGGAGCCAGCAATAAAAATAAAGGCCCAAGGCCGATCCGCCCGGAATCGATTGCGTGCGGCGGCGCCAAGGTTGCGATGAACGGATAACTCAAAATCCAATGCCAGCCGTTGGTGACGTCCGCGCGCCGGATTAAATATGATTTCAAGTCCGAATTGAAATCCGAATTCCAAGCCACGTCGTTGGCGGTCCCTAAGAATTGGAACAACTCGTACATCATCGGAAATACCGGATTGCCCGTATGCACGAAATTCCAGCCATACCATTGGGTGCCGGCAATCGCCAAAACCACGCAATAGACTACCAGGCGCTTGAGCACCGGCCCGCCCGTCGACAAAAGTGCCGCGGCAGCGGCGGCAGCGAACAACAATCCCAGATATTTGCTGGCCGCATAAAAGCCGGCGCCAAGCGCCAATAATATGATCGGCGATAATTTATCCGAATTGCGGCTATCGATAAGTCCGAGTGCCGCAATCAGCACGAACATGGCCATGCGCGCCTCGATCTGGCCCGAGCCGGCGCCAAAGACCATGGCCGGAAATGTCTGAAACAAAAGCGCCAGCGCCAGCGCCCAGTTGAACGAAACGTAGCGCAATGCAATGGCGAACAGGAGGCCCGACGCCATCCAGCCGCTGACAAAGGCCCAGCCCGTGATCGCCCAGGTGGCGCTTGCCTCGCCGCCGGCCGAGCCCATGAAATAGGCGGCGGTGTAGCTCATATGGACCAGCAGAGGGATGGCGCCCTGAAACCGCACCGGTACAAAGAAAACATTTCTAGCTTCGGAGAACCGGCGCGCCAAGGTGAAGTGATAGGCCAGCGTATCGCCGTCGGCGGGCGGCGATATGGCTTCGAACAGATCAAACAGGGCGGCCAGCGCCAAAAGGACGATCAAGGCCCAGGAAACCAAATCGAGGCTGGGCGCGGGCCGGGTATGGTTGGCGGCGATAAAATACAAAATATTGCCCAGCGCCAATATCAGGCAGAAACCCCAAAGCACCGGGCTGGTCAAAAGCCCACCGGTTCCGATCCAGAACAGCAACCAGCCGAGAACGCCGAAACCGACAGCCACGCCCAACATGGTGCGCTCCAACGGCGCCCGGTCATCCATCAGCCCCAATAGACGCAAGCCGAAGGCGCCGGCGCCGAAACAGGCGGCGGTTAGCGCGATTACCGACAGGATTGCGATCACGTGAGGCCCAGCGAGCTTAGAAGCGACAAAAATATATTTTCAAACTGCAGCAGGTAAATCGCGAACATGACCAATATCCACAAATAAATTGCCGCAGAACCGAAGCTGTTTGTTATTTTATTCATTGTTTTCGCCGGAAAATTCTCCCCGGTCGACAAGCCGGGTAAAAGGCGCGCACCGTTGATAAAGCTCGTCATAGGTCCCTTCATCGATGATCACGCCACCATCCAGGTAGATCAACTTGCTGCAATCGCGAACCGTGCTCAGCCGGTGCGCAATGACGATCAAAGTCACTTGGCCGTGCAAATTCTTGATCGACTGGTTGACCTCCCACTCGGTTTCCAAATCCAGCGCCGAGGTTGCTTCGTCGAGGATCAGAACCTTTGGTTTCCGGTACAAGGCCCGGGCAATACCGACGCGTTGGCGCTGGCCGCCAGAAAGCTTTACACCGCGCTCGCCGATGTTCGTGTCTAGCCCATCGGGAAGATTTTTGATGGTCTCTTGCAGTTGCGCCTTAGATAAAGCCTCTTCCAAGTCCGCCTCGTTGATATCAGCATCATCGATGCCGATGGCTACATTGCGGCGCAGAGTATCATCGAGGAAATTGATCGACTGGGGCACCACCCCCAGCAGGTGCTGCCATTCGCGCATATGATCGGTGATATCTTTACCATCGATGAGGATGCGCCCGGCATCAGGACGCAATAGCCCAAGAAGCAAGTCCGCCACCGTGGATTTTCCAGCGCCAGATACACCGACCAGCCCCACCGATTGTCCGCATCGAATTTTAACACTGATGTTCTTGACGACACGTTTTGTGAGTGACTTGTCATATCCGTAACCAACACCCTCTAGCTCGATGACATCATCAAACTTTATGCTGTTTGCAGCGCCATTGTTTCCCAAATTCGTCGACCTGGCGGATTTTACACTGAGGTCAGGCGCAATTTCATTGAGAGCGGCAAATCCGGATTTTATTCCGTTTACGGACATCACTATCCGGTTGAAGGACGGTAAAATTCGCATCGCCGAAACGGCAAACAGAGCAAGCAAAGGCAGGATATTGCCTTTGTCATTGCTCAACACGGCCACGACTACAACCGTAACAATTCCAATAGGCAAAACAGATTCGAACACCAACCGTGGCGTCTGCGTCAAGATGCCGTAGGACCGATAATTTTGCGTATAGCTCGAAATCAATTCTGCAAACGTTCTGATAAAATGCTGTCCTAAATAATATAATTGGATATCCCGAAAATTGTTTAGACTCTGATTTAAATTCTGCAAAACTTCTTTTTCCAAAAAATGGCGCTCCTCGCCCAAACGCGTCATCCGCCGCCCCAGAAATTGATAAATAACCAAGAATACCGTTCCAACAAACGCAAATGCGATGCTTGCCGCAACCGGTTCCGCAACCAGCGTAATTATCAGAATGGTAATGGCGACCAGCGATTCCGTTATGAATTCGATAAATCCGGTGAAGATACCGGCGTGCACGGAACGCACGGATATGAAAGTGTTTCGAATATAATCCGCCGAGTTCCGCTGAATGAACTGCTCATAGGTCTGGTCCAGGTAGCGGGACAGCAAGCGTTTGCCATCCCGTGCTATTCCATCATTCACAAAGCTAACCCGATAGCAAATTACGATATACAAATATGAATTTTTGAAAATGATAAAGGCGGCAATTCCAATACTCAATGTTGTAATTAGCAAATTGCCTTCTAAAGCATAACGATCCGCAATTTGCCCCAATATTCCGAATTTGGATATAGTGGCCGGATCGCCAATGACGCTGATCAGGACAAAAACAGAGGCGATACCCGCGCCTTCCAATACTGTTCCAACAATAACCAGAATCAACAATACGACCGCACTGGCGCGTGTCGTATCGTCAAGGGTCATCCAGCAAAGTTTTGCGGTCAATAACAATGTCTAGGGTATTTGTTTGCTAAGTTGCCTTATGAAACTTGAAATCAATCGGCACAATATAACAGTGGTGTCACAAAGTTTTCGTTGGGTTTGATCGATAGTTTGAGATTTCTCAAAAAGAATTTCTGCGTATTCATAATTTTGGAAAACGTGGTGGTTTGAACTCTTTGCAGTTGAATCCGCATTTCTTCGCGTTTTGGCCCCTCGAACAAGTTAACCATGACGAGGGGGCCCGGAGCCGTGCCCGCGTCGGGCTCATTTTCGCTGAGTTTATTTATATTCAGCGGCAGCTCGACGCGGGATTCCTCACCGGAATATCCAAGACTGGGAAACCGGGCAAACGTAAATTCTGACACATAGTCCAGAATGCGCTCCGGTACCTTGTCGTGAGATTTGATGATATTGAGAATGCGCGCGTCGAAGTCGGCCTTGTATTCGCTAAGCAAAATTAATCCAAATTGAATATTGATTTTGTCATATTCCACATCGATCAGTTTTTGGAAATTTTTATCTTTCATAAAATGCGTCGTAATGTCTTCCTTGCTATCGAACCATTCGCCGTGTGACGCGCCTTCAAACCGGTCGATAAATTCTGCGACGCCGGGCGCAAATGCTGGCGCCTGTTCATCAGACAATTCCGGCCGGGTGGCAATCTCTTCGAATATTTGGGTCGGATGGATACCAAAGGCCTTGGCCGTTTTTAGGAGCGGTCCATAAACGTCATAATTCCAAGTCAATTCAATGAAGAATTGCAGCCGGCGGAAGTAAAATAAATCGTCTTCCGACATGGTTGCTGTCTCGCGAAGGCTTTCTTCAAATTCAAACGCTCTGATCTCGCTTCCGTCGGGCGCGGTATAATTTCCTGCATCGCCGTGGATAAGGCGAAAGCGGGAGCGAAAATCAAACTTCTCGCGAGTCTCCCTTGAATTCAAATCCGTGCCCGCAAGCAATCTGAGATTATGCACATGCAGCTCATGCACATCGTAATCGATTAATTGGCGAAGCGCGTCCGAATGGCTGTCCCGCGTTTCGCCTGGCATGGGGATAATCAATTCCGAATAGGTCCGGTGGCCCATATCGTAGAATTGCTTCTGGTAATTTTTGTAAGTGTCTAGCGAAATATTGTCGCGTTTTATATTTACCAGAACTTCGGGATTGAGACTTTGGAATGACATGGTTGCCGTGGTCATGTCGTTTAATATATGGCCTATTTCCAGGTTCCGGTCGGTGGTGTTCTTAGCTACGAAGGTCTGTATATTCTGCGGCGTGCCGACGGTCTCCTTCAGAGTTTTAATCTTTTCGGCAATCTCGATGTCGCGCTTCAAAATGCCAAAATTCGCATCGCACAAAATCCAGTTGCGCGCCGATGATCGATTGGCCACATAGTCCATTTCGGCCAATACAGTCGCGAAATCCATCTGGCGCAGGAGATCCAAGGAGGCTGCACCCCAGGCGCAGAACCCGCATTTAAACGGACATCCCCGATTGGTTTCGAACAACGGCACCATGCCGAGATCGATAAATTTATCGAGTACGCCGGTGACGTATGGTGACACAATGTTATCGATTTTCTTGGACATTGGCCGGCGACCGGTGTCCCGCATTTGCCCATCTTTCATCCAAACAAGATTTTCGGGAAGATCATCGGGACTTGCGTACTCGGCGCCAAACCAAGCTATTAAATCAGCCAAAGGCTCTTCGCCGCCGCCGATGATGTAATAGTCTAGATAAGGATTGCTGTTGAAAAACTCGGTGCGCCATTCCGGATCGTCATCCATGTTCGGTCCGCCGCCGACGATCAGGGCATGGGGCAATAGTTTTCGCACCTCATTTCCGATGGCCCGGTTCAGATTAATGTTCCAGCTATAGTAGGAAATTCCAACAATTTCAGGTTTTCGGCCCGATATATCATCAAGTAGTTTTTGCGGATGTTTGTAGAGACCGATATCAACTGCGCCACCAAAATGGTCATCAGCATAGGCTTTTAGATAGCCAATATTCAACGGAATTGTAAGTTCGGTATCGGATACCGTATGCGTATGGCTTAAATCGGCGAGGAAAATTCTCATCGGTGTGTTGGTATGGCCCAGCGCCCGTTAGGGCTTGGCCCGTTCCTGTAATAAGGTTTCTGCAATCATAAAATCAAATTCCCGGTCTATGTCAACGGAGCGTTCCGGCGGCATCATATAACCTACCGCGCCCTTTCCATAAAAGCTTCTGGATTTCTGCAAATCGGAAACCCGGGCAACAAATACTGCGCCGTTGGGGGCCGCAATTTTCGGCAAATCCTGGCGGCGGCGGCTTTTTAGCTCATAAAAACTCTCGCCGGACTGGGGCTCAAGTTGGCCGTCGGACTTTAAGTAGAATGAGAGATTGGGATTGCTAGCCGGCTCGACGATGGTGAACGCGAAAGGTGCTTCCCGCTCTATACATAGCCGGATACAGCCGTCCAAATCCTCTGCCAGCCTAAGTGGTGAGGTCGGCTGCAACAGCGCCACATAATCATATTTTTCCGTCAGAGCCTCCAGAGCGTGCAAGATGGCATCTTCCACCGGACTTTCGTCAGTCGCAAATTTGGCGGGACGCGGAACGGGCGCTTCACAGCCATATTGACCTGCCACATCGACTATGAGCGGATCGTCGCTGGAAAGGATCAGCCGGTCGAGAGTCTGGGAACGCCTCGCTTCTTCGATCGTCCAGGCCAACAATGGTTTTCCACCAATCGGCCTGATGTTCTTTCCGGGAAGGCCCTTGGATCCGCCGCGCGCACACACGATGGCGATAACCAACTTATCATTTACCATGGTTAACCAGTACTTTCTCGCCTCACATCGCCAAAAAGCGCGACAATATCCCTAGGCCTGCTTGGCCGCTTTTTTCGGGATGAAACTGCGTTCCCATAATATTGTCCCGCCTCACGGCGGCGGTCAGTTGAATGCCGTCATAGTCAGCGAACGCCAATATATCCGATACAGCTTCGGGCCGAGCCGAAAACGAATGGACGAAGTAAACAGCCCGATCCCGACCAAACCCCTCAAGAAATGTTCCAGCCCAATCGGGCCCACTGCGTTCAAGCGTAGCCCAACCGATATGCGGTATTTTATGCCGGCCTCCATCAGCGCCAGACATCGGGATCGGTTGAACGCGTCCCGGCAGCAAGCCCAGGCCATCGTTCCAACCAAATTCTTCGCTCCCGTCAAACAACATTTGCATGCCCACGCAGATGCCTAACAAAGGCCGTTCCCGGCGGGCGTAGTCCAAAACCGCATCAAAAAGACCGTTTTCGATGAGATTAGCCACGCAGTGGCCGAAGGCGCCGACGCCGGGTAGTATCAATCGGTCTGCATCGTCTAGCATGGATGGCTGATCTGCGATGACAACATCGGCGCCGACATGATCCAGGGCGCGTTGCACACTAAGCAGATTGCTAGTGCCGGAATCCAACAGCATTGCACGGCTCACGCCATCGCCCGCACTGGCAATCCAGCGGCTCCCGCCCAATCTCGAATTTGAGGGAGCGATAGTGAGCCATAATGGAGGACATGGGCGATGGCTACCGCGTCGGCCCGGCCTGCCTCGACAACCTCGCCGAGATGTTCCAACTTGCCCATGCCGCCGCTGGCGATTACCGGGATCGACACCGCCTCCGAAACGGCGCGGACAAGCGCTACATCGAATCCCCGGCGCATGCCTTCTTTGTCCACGGATGTCAGTAGAATTTCACCGGCGCCTAGCTCTTGGCCGCGCATCGCCCATTCAACGGCATCGATACCGGTGCGCTCGCGGCCGCAGTCCCGATAAACTTCCCAACGGCCAGCAGCACGCTGCTTGGCGTCGATTTGTAAAACCATGCATTGCGATCCAAAGCGCTCGGCTATGGCACTGATCAAGCTGGGATTGAGAGTTGCTGCAGAGTTGACCGCAATCTTATCAGCGCCGGCGCGCAGCATATCGCGGGCCTCATCGACGGAACGCATACCGCCCCCGACAGTGATCGGAATGAACACACTATCTGCCGTCCGGCGAACGATTTCCATCATGGACTGACGGTCATAAAGACTGGCAACTGCATCCATATAGACGATTTCATCCACCCCTTCTTGGTAATACTGCACCGCGAATGTATTGGGATCACCGACTTTACGCACCCCTTCAAGCTGAATGCCCTTGATCAGGTTTGCCCCCTTGATGTCTAAGCGGGCTATGAGGCGTAGATGGGGCATCGTCAGTTTGTGATTGGATAGCGCAATCGCCAACCCTCATTTCCAAATTTCCAAAGATGCGGCGTCCGATGGCGGTCGGCCAGATGATCAAAATACTCGCGGTCCATATGCGGTTGCTCAAACATCTCTGAGGCGATGGGATATTCCTCTTCGGAAATGCTGAGATATTTAAACGTCTGCTCGATGAAACGTTCCGGAAACTCGCCATCATAGCGGTTAACCAGGGCTACTGATTCTTCGCGCGTGATGTCGTTGTTGCGCACTTCCTGCGCGGCGTCCGATGTGGCCCGTCCAATTCCAAATTTTATATGGCTGGTATAATAGTGCAAATCATCGATCCGATCATCGATGCTCGAGTACTTGGAATAGCTACCCGGACTGCGCTCCGGCGACGGCTCGAACCCACCATGTTCAACCGCATAATAATAGCAATCCTGTGGATGCCAGGGCAGAAAATAGCCGAGATAATAAACATCGATATTTTTGTCTTTGAGAAGTTCACGATCGATGGGCAGATAGAGTTCCACGTCATTGCGCGAGACGCCAAAGTATTGATTTAGATCGGCGAGGGACACGCCGCCGAGATAAAACTGTGTGTCGCTATCAGAGGTAAAATAGGACACGTCCCGCTTGGCAGAATTGACCTCGCCCTTAGGATTGCCGTAGTCGGCTTCATATTCACCGTAGAAAACAAGCTCTACATCGTGCGTGGCGGCATAGCGCGCCGCCAAGTTTTTCTGGCCGAGAACGAAAGGCTGAAACGGGTGATAGATGTTCTCCAGCGCGATCCGGGTCAACAACCGGTGCACTTGTCCGTTTGGGGTCGTCAACACATTATCAAACCCGGCATGAATCCAGGCCTGAAAATTTCTCCATCCCCATTCCGTATAGGTGTGCGGCGCCCAGGTGATGGTGAGCGGGTGCATGCCGTATTTGAATTTGAGAGCGTGCGCGGTATAGAAGCTGTCCTTACCGCCGGAGCCCGGAATAATGCAATCATAGCGGCCATCATCACGTCGATAGCGGTCGCAAAGCTCGATCAGTTGGCGTTCCCGGTCATCCCAATCGTAGCCGCGCTTTGCATCCGCAACATTACACGCATCGCAGACACCATTTTTATCGAAGTTAATCGTGGTTTTGAGACTGTCCGATTTGTGATCGCTTTCGCGTACCGTATTGGGCCGTTGGTTCGACATGCAGCACCTGGCACAATACTTCACCTCAATCGGGAGACCATACCGGGTTTCTTCAGGCCTCACATCGCTTTGAAACGGCGTGAGATCGATATCCTCATATCTATAAAACGATTTCATATACATTACTGCCTAATTGAATAATTCGTTGGTTCCGGCGCGATTTTGGAACTTGGAGATCGCTCTTCCGTAATGCCAGCCCGCGAAGTGCTCACCTCTTCCAGACTGGCTTCGCCATCGGAAATCCGTTTCGAACGGGCCCACAAATCCATTCCGATTGTCTCTATTCCATCATTTGGGTTCGAGACGGCTTCGGCGCCATATTTGGCCTGGTAAGCCATGGCAGCGCTGTCCAACGCATCGCGCGCGGAAAGACCAGTATCGCGCCCATCGAGATATTGTTTGATTACCTGGCCGGCGCGGTAGCGGCCCTTGTTGTCATTGAACGGATCAATAAGATCGCGCCAAGGGCCGTGATCACCCAATTCCTTGTCGCCGCCCGCCACCCGCTCGATAGCGGAGGAAAAACTCTCAACGGTATTAAACACGACCTTACCGGTACCGCCGGCGATAACGATAGGATGGGGGGCAATGCCCGCCAAATCCAGGTGCAGGACTCGCCGACCGGCCACGGCCGCCGCAAAACCTGCGGTATTTATAGAAGAACATACAACGAGGTCACTGGCGCGCGCCGCCACTGAAATTCGCTCCGCCCACACCTGTTCCAGCCAGCGGCCTTCTTTTTCCAGCCGGTTGATTGCAGCCGACAAATCGTCGGGCAAGTTCAAATTGGTCAGGCTTGACTTGGGTTTGACAATGCAGGCCCAACGCGGCTGCTTCTCCAGAAGAATGACGATGGATTTGTAGAAATCCAGAACATGATCGCGGTGGCTATGGGTTGTCGGCCCAAAACTTGTGTCCAGGGCGGCAATAACAAATTCCGCGCCGTCCCCAAGTTCCTGCCGCAGGCGCTTGGCACTATCCTCGTCATCCGATTCCAACCCGTCGCCTTGGATCATGCCCACCTGCAGTATCCAGGCGAAGTCAAAACCGGCTACCTTTACATACCCTTCCTGCAACGGGCCCCACGCCAAAATGAGGTCCGCAACACCAAGGGAGGCTTCATCGCTCATGTAATGAGCGATGGACCAATAGTTCCATATATGGATAACGGATTGCTTCCGGGCGGCAATCAATTGGGCTAGTGTCTCGGGTAGGAATACCCAGGTTTGCTTAACCGCGAGAACATTCAATCTGGAAAATATCGCTTGGTAGGATTTCATCAGTATCAGGTGCCGCGCGAGAATTTTAAACCGCCAGGCGGCTTGTCCTGGAGCCTTGACCTTGAATACCGAGCGCGCCTCTTTCAGGCAACCAAGCATGTCGCGTATCGGGTGCTCCAGATAGTCGGTAACATGGCTTGCATCGATCCAATTGACGCCGAGGGCTTCGGCGCCGGCACGATAATCTGGACTGCCAAATTCCCCTGGCCGATTAAAATAGAGAGCCACACGGACCGGCGAGACATCGCTGCCTTCCAGCCAATAAAGCTGCCCGGCCGACGGATAGCGAAGGGTGGCGTCAGGCGCGTGCTGCTGCAAAATAATCCCTTTGGCGATCGCCGCCTCATCCACATGTACTGCCGGTTGCCACTGCGGGTTGACCGCCGAGCGGACAATCCTGCGCAGCCAATTCGACGGCCTCCCTGGGAGTATGACGAACATTGAAACGGCGTTTCTCAGACTAAGCCACCGGCGAACCCGCATCGGTATTCGGCTTGATTGCTCTATCGCCTCGTCCAATGCGGAAGACTTCACATCTAGGGTCAGGTAACAAACCGGCGGCATCGTTTTCTCCGCCGGCCGACAGTGGCGCATTATTTGGTTTTCCGCATAGATCAGAAAGGAGATCTCACTCCGGTTGTAGGCCATGAAATGTGATTTATAGATTTTTGACCAAAGATCGGCGTTTTCGCTCTCGTCCGCAGGTAGGCACTTAACAAATAAACTTTGACGGCCTGCCAGGGCCACGGCAAATTTAATTATTCTGGATTCTAAATTGATGTTCAAAGCAAAGCCATCTGGTCCAATCTCGCCCATTTGCACATCCACCAGCCGGACCATCGATTCAGAGCCGGAAGCCGCCAAACGCCGGACAGCGGCGACAATCACACTACAACACCGTGTCATTTTCGCAGCACGAATAACCGGCCGCTTGGCGCCAAATTGGACCAATATCCACAGCAACAGCGGCAATGACAGGCGATTTGCCCAGATCTGAATTCTAAGTTTTGTGGGTGTCACTGTATTTCAGATAGCTTGGTGGGGGAATTATTGCTGGGAAACGCCGAGCATTTTAGGCGTCAATTAGTGGCGCCTTATTGTCGAGGCCGAGGCCGGCATAGCGGCGAAGATCGCTGATCTCCTGATCGACCATTTCAACGGCATCCTTGAACAACAGATATTCCAAATAATCCTTGCGATCCAGGCCGAAGTCGGCGGCAGTAAATGACATCCCGGATTCATGATGTTCAACCAAAAATTTGGCGACATCGTTGTTTACGCGGATCGAATTGGCCCAGCGGATATTGAGCAGGAAAAAGCCATCCTCTTTGCGAAAGCGAAGGCGCTGGGGCGCGATAAATGAAGCGCCATCGTCGATCATTTCCACTTCCGCCTCGTTGGTCACAATATCGAATTCACGCGTAAACGCATGTTTGCCAGCAAACAATGGGTCTTTACCGTCCAGTGTGCCATTGACGCCGAGCGAGGTCATCCGGCACCCGGTCGCGCACACGTCGATATAATGGCAGCCCTCGCAACCAACATAGTGATGGGTGCCCGAATGCCAGGCGCGTGCCGAGGCGCTGTTGAAAACTTCCTCTACTGATTTTTCGAGAACATTGCCGGGCCCGTCGGTTTCATGAACGCAGGAGTGGGTTTCCCCGGTGGCATGAATGCTCAATAGTTGACCCGATTGACCCGGACAACCGCGTCCGACGAAATCGCGGTACTTTTCAAGATCGCCAAGGAAGCAGAGCGGGTAGCTGACCAGCGTCCCGATCATGATACCGAAATCCTCCTTGACGCGCAGTGCGTCGTCGAGGGCGGCGATCACCTCTTCTGGCGGTGGCTGCAATTCGGCCAACACCTCAGCGCTGGCGTAGTGCGGCGGAACGGCGCGCGTCACGAACAATTTCTGCACGCCCTTGGCGGCCACCAATTCGCCGGTCCGGTAGACCTGCTTGGCCGTGGTTCGGCTTATAACCATATTGACGCTGACGCGAATACCGTTGTTCACGGCATTCTCGATGCCCTCCATTATTTTTTCGTAGGCGCCGATCTTGTTCATGATGGCGTCGGTCACATCCGGCTCGCACGATGGCAGGCTGGTCAGGATGTGATCCAGACCGAGAGCGCGCAGTTCTTTGCAGCGCGCATCGGTGGCCAGCATCAAGTTGGAATTGCAGCTGGTTGAAATATTGTTTTCGGCGAGGCGTCTGAGCGCATGGGTCAGATTTTTGAACTTGGACATCGGCTCGCCGCCGGTTAGCACCACATGAAATACGCCAGCGCCGACCAGACGATCAATCATCTCATCCAGTCGTGCCTTTTCCAACGAGACCTCACCCATGCTTTCAGCGCGCCAAGGGTTGTAACAGTGGCTGCAGCTCACGTTGCAAACTTCGGTGAGTTCCAAATTGACTACTGCGGGTGTACGAAGCAGGGGTTTCATGCGCCGTTCCTTTTCATTTTAAGTTGTGCAACTTTTGCTACTTCGCGGCAATATAATCTTCGTTCAAATCGAAAGAGATGTCGCGCAACTGTTTTTGCAGTTGAATAGCCCAAAAATTTTGGGAACTAATAACATCAAAAAATTTTTTCCGGCTTTCACCGGAGCCAAACCATTTTACGGGCTCATACCGCGCCCGGTCGAGCGCCCAATTGATGCCTTCCAATATCTCTTCGGTCTCATAGCCGACGCTTCTGATTGATTCGTGTTCGAAGCGATTATGCTGCCGGCTTCCTACATTGACCGCCGGCACGCCATAAATAGGAGCTTCGCGGACACCAGAGCTAGAATTGCCGACGATGAAATCGGCTTCCTTTAGCAGGCACAGAAAGCTTTCAAATCTGATCGACGGAAATACCCGAAAATTGAGGAGCCCGTTCAGCTTGGACAACTGATCGAAGATCGCATTCGATCCCAAATCGTTATTGGGATAGACCACAACGTAATTGCGTCCGCTTTGTTTGAGAGCATCGGAATAGGCGGCAGCCCGCTCCGCCAACTGCGAATTATCCGTGGTTACCGGATGGAAGAGCGATATCGCATAACTTTCCCACGGCAATTCATAATGCTGCCTGACTTCGTCCAGGGTCGGCAGTTCGTCTGAAAGCATAATATCGATTTCCGGAGAGCCGATAATGAACACTGATTCCGGGTTTTCGCCCATCTGCACAACGCGCCGGTAGGCCATGTCGTTGGCGACAAAGTGGCAATGGGCCAGCTTGGATACGGAGTGACGGATCAATTCATCAACGGTTCCCGATAATTCTCCACCCTCCACATGGGCTACTCGGATATTGCGCAAGGCGCCGACGATTGCGCCGGCCAGAGTCTCGATGCGATCACCATGAACAACAATCAAGTCGGGCGGGTCATCGGCAACGTAGCGTGACAACCCGCTGATGGTGTTGGCGAGCATGATTTCCATGGGGTCGCCGACAAATTGATTGACGAAGGAGAAAACGTTTTCAATCTTCTCTTTATAAATTTCGTGAATAGTGCCGCCATAGCGTGGCAGGGTATGCATGCCGGTGGCAAATATCCGTGCCTCGAATTGATCGGAATGTTCGGCCGCGAATATGAGCGGTTTCAACTTACCGAAATCAGCGCGCGTACCGGTTACGAACAGGATTTTCCGCAAGGGCATGTTTAGGCCAGATCGCTCCATTGAATTTGTGCATCCTTGTCGATGGGCCTTACCGCTCGGCGCCCCAAAATCTCATTGTAATTTTTAGCCAGAATTTCACCCGTGCCCGGCCGTTTTACCCAGATGTTGTCTTGGGTCAACTCATCGCCGGAGCCGATGGCCTCCAGCGCCACAACGCTGGCATAGGCAAATCGGATGGTCGGCATTTCCTCATCCAGGATACGTTTGTTGCCGCCGCGGGCGGCGTGGATGGCGCGGCTCCCGACCACCATTTCGCGTAGCTCCGCCGGATCCATGGACACTTCGATATCGGGCCCGGGCCAGGTTTTATCCGACGTGAAATGACGTTCAAGAATACTGGCGCCCAAGGCAACCGCACCCAGGCACGGATGGATCGAAAGGCTGTGATCGGAAAGTCCGATCACAGCATCGGGAAATTCGCCAGCCAATTCGGTCATTGCACCCAGGCGCACCTGTTCGTAGGGTGTTGGATATACACTGGTGCAATGCAAGAGCGCGAACGGCACACCGGCGGCGCGGATAAGGTCCACCGATTTCCGCACCATATTCAGATCGTTCATACCCGTCGAAAGAATGACCGGCTTGCCCAGCGAACAAATAAATTCGATCAAGGGATAGTTATTGCATTCGCCGGAACCAATTTTGAACGCCGGCACATCCAGGTCATGCAACCGCCTTGCGGCAGCCCTAGAAAAGGGCGTCGAAAGAAAAATCATTCCTTTGGATTCGGTGTGCATTTTCAAACGGGCTTCGGTTTCGGCATCCAGCGCGCAACGCTGCATCATGGCGTAGATGGGCTCGTCGGCATTGCCTGGAACCACATCGTTCTCGATCATTTCATCTTCGACGACGTGGGTTTGAAATTTTACGCACTCGCAGCCAGCGGCGGCAGCATCGTCAATCATCCGCAGTGCCTTGGTTTCGTCACCTTCGTGATTGATGCCGATTTCAGCAATGACAAATGGCGGGTGCTCCGATCCCACCGATCGTCCATTGATCATAAATTCAGGGTATGGACTGGCCATGATCGCTCAATCCTTGACCACGTAAGAGATAGCGTTGGAATAGGGCATTTTACGAATGGCCATACCTTGGGCTTCCAGGATTTCGCCAATAGCTTTGTTGGCGCCGGGGAATGCGCCGAAGTCGTCAAGAACGATGACACCACCTTTGACCACCAGCGGAGTCAAATATTCAAGACAGCATTTTGTCGGTTCGTACAAATCCACATCCACGTGCAAAAGCGCAAGGCGTAGCTGCGGGTGCGCGGCCGCATATTCCGGAACCGTTTGCAAGATGTCACCGGCAACCAGATCAATGTTCTCGTTCAGGTTATTGCGGTCAAGCTCGGCAATAATATCGTCCGCCGACAGACTGAATTCCCCGGCCTCATCGACAAATCGAGCCCGCCGTTCCTTGTCGCCCTCCATAGAAGCCTCGGGAAATTTGCCGAAGGTATCAAAGGCTATGACACGTCTCGAGGCTGGGTTTTCGAGGAGTGAGCGAAATTTAATCCAGCGGAATAAGGACGAGCCTTTGAAAACGCCGCATTCGGCAATCTCTCCCGGAAGATTAGAGATATTCCGAAAGATATCCAAGTGGGTAACGAATTTGCTGATACGGGCGACTGAAGCCGTTCGGTAAAAGCCGTTCTCATACCGAAACATTTCGTCGGTGGGCGATTCGAGTATGATTTTATCAGGCACGGCCTAGCACAGGTTCGTTTAGTAAGGATAGGATCATTCTAGATTAGAAATTTTTCAATGGGACTTCAGCTCATCATCGTAACATGCCCCGTGGTGGGGGACGCAGCGTGCCTAAATCCGCGGAAAGTGGAATCCCGATTTTGGTATATATCTTCGATCTGGTTCATTACGCGCTTATGGGATTCTTTATGATAATTTTCGAGAAGGGTTTTATTGGCCCACTCCAGACAATCATAAAATTCATCGTCGCTCAACTCGGTAAAGTTCACACACAACAGATCCGAATTGAGATGCTTGTTTTCGTAGAAATCCTCAACGCCATCCAACAGGCCCATGCGTATGGCGTCATAATAGAGCGGTGATCCCGGATAAGGAGTCACTGGGCGGATGGTACGCTGTTGGCTGAAATCATCATATTTGATCAAGAAATCGACCGCCTTCTTCATGGTTTCGCGGCTATCGGCATAGTTCCCGAAAAGCATATTCAGACCCGGGCTGATGCCCACTTCAAGGGTTTCTTCGATGCCTTGGATAACCTTCTCAGTTCGAAGGCCCTTTTTCATGCGTTTTAAAACTTCGTTATCCATCGCTTCGATGCCGTAATTGATGAACACGCAGCCGGTATCTTTCATAAATTGCAGCAATTCCTTGGAGCAATAGTTTAAGCGCCCGTTGCAATTCCATTTTACCGGCAGATTGCGTTTTTCAAAGGCGCGGCAGACCTCTTCGGTATGTTCCACCGATGTCATCAACAGATCGTCTTGAAACGAAATGTAAGTAATGCCGTAATCTTTGTGCAGCATTTCCACTTCGTCCAGAAGCGCTTCGGCGTTCCGCGCCCTATAGCCGGTGTCCATACGGTAACAAAATGTGCATTTAAATGTGCAACCGCGACCCGACATGATTGGCATGATGAAATCGCTTGTTTCTGCGCGCGGCAGGCGCAAGAGCCGATAATATTCGATGGGAAATAAGTGGTATGCTGGCAAAGGCATGGTGTCCAAATCTTGGATCTGGGGCGGCCGTTCATTGATTTTGATTTCCGCACCGTCACGATAAGCGATTCCCAATACACCTGAGAATGACTTTTTGTGCTCGATCGCATCCATCAAAGTGATCGCTGTCAATTCCCCCTCTCCCAGAACCACTACATCGCATTCGGTTTTGCGCATGAAATATTCGGGCTCGGGCGTCGGACCGTAACCGCCAATGACATAAAACGGGCGATTCTTGGAGCGGTTGATGGCTTCGGACAGACCCAACAGACGTTGATACTGGTAGTATCCGGCGATCAGACTGACCGCCACCACATCGAATTCGTTCGCCTCCAAATAGGTGGTCAAATACGAATCCGGGTAATGGTGCATATCCTGGTTATAAATTGTGACGTCATGGCCTTCTTTTTCCAACACACCCGCGATGGCCCCTAGGCCCATGGGAAAAGTATGGGTAAAAGATCCATTGTCATAAACAACTAATAATATGCGCATAAACTTATATCCTTAATACCATTTTATAGAATTATAGTTGTTATTCAATTTATTACCAAGCTTTTCGATAATGTTTCTAATTAGCAACTACGTGTTTTCAGCGCCCACGCCGGAGCGGCGCCATTTCCACATCGTCGGAGGATATGGCTCCGGCGTCTTCCCATACGATTTTTCGTAAAGAAACATATTCAAATTTGTCGTCGCTCCGGCGCTGCGGATAAGACAATAAAAAGGCAAAATATTGCCGCAGAAGACGCAAATTATGGCCCATGGGAAAACGTGTCAGATTGCGGAGAAATACGATCAACGGCAGGAACCGGCGAAGGCGATAAAACAATGTCGGATGGCTGATTATAGCTTCACCAAAACGGCCGTTCACGATGTGTGAAATCAATCCGCCGATGCCGGTTCGGGGCACTGGATTCCGCCCAACTAACCGCTTTGGGTTGCCGAAATAGCCGTCGTCCCTTGCCGGGGCCGCGGTGGTATATTCACCGCGCATGACGCGGCGGTATTGCTCCAGCCCGAATTTTTGAACAAACGCATGGATCACTTCAATATTGATCAGCGGCCGCCACGACTGACAGACCAGATCCGGGTAGTTGGTAAAATTCAAGGTCGTGGCTTCGTCATGGGCGTCCCGGTCGGAAATTCGCAGCAGATACTCTTCCTCGCCGTCCAGGTCTTGGCCGATCAGCCCCTGGTGCCGTCCGTATTCGTACAAAGGTGTGCCCGGCAAGGCTTGTGCATAATTGATCGACAAATTGTTCGGGTTCAGCTCCGGGTGCAGGGTAAAACTGTATTTACAAAATTCAACGGTTTCGCGAATGGTTTCCGGCGATTCCCCGGGCATGCCCAACACCAACTGGACAACAGTTTCAAAGCCGGCATCGGCAGTCCATTTCTGGGCGTTGAAATTGTCCTGTAGATCGACCTTTTTCTCCATGACCTTGAGGATTTTTTTGCTGCCGGTTTCCATGCCGTAATTGATGGCAACGCAGCCAGCGTCCTTCATGGCGGCAATCAACTCGGGCGACACCGATTTAGTGCGCATAGCGCCGGTGTACCACAAAACATCGCGCTTTTTGATTTCTTCGAAAAAACTCGCCAGCCAGCGCCGGTCGGAGCCGAAATTCTCACTACCGATTTCCAGGAAGCCTACATTGTAGCGCGCGACCACCTCATCGATGCGCTGCATGAAAGTTTCCACCGGGATATAACGCATGCCCTTATCCCAACGGTGGCAGAATGTGCACTTGGCCACGCATCCCTTGCCATCCACCAGGAGGGTGAAATTTTTACCCTGGCGGTGGGGCGCAAAGGAGCGGGCATCGCGGCGGAACTGCGGGCGCATGGGCACGCCATCGTCGCCGAATGCTGGAATAACGTATAATCCCATGTCGCAATTTTCTTCTAGATCCTGCCAGTCTAAATCATAAACCTCAGCTGCGGATATTTGCGCTTCATAGCCAGTATTCACCAGCTTGCCGTTCGTGTCGAGAACCGCCAAACCGGGGACGGCAATGAAATCGGATGCCTGATGATGTGTTTTGGCGTGTTCGGCAATATTCAGAAAAACCTTTTCGCCTTCGCCCAAAACGCAAAGATCGACGCCCGTGCGGCGCAGCAATATTTCCGCGCTGGCCGCTAGGTTGCCGCCAACCACAATCAGGCAGTTCGGCAGCGCTGCCTTGATATCCAGGGACAATTGCTTTGTGTAGTGATAGGCCGTCGAAACAACCGAGCTGATACCGACGATATCGGGCTTCGCCGCCACGATGCGCGCCAGTGCGTCTTCGTATGTGGGCCGGTTGCCGTCGATATGATGGAATTCCACATCCTCCACGCCATTTTTGCGCAGATAATTGATCAGCGAAAGACTGCCGACAGGCGGAAAAAACACGGGCACCGGACGGATGGGTGTTGTTGCGATGACGATTTTCATTATGAAGCCATTTCAATCATCGATTTTCACTGTCAACTTCGGCTATCGTCTCGCCAATAACCTGCATGGCCTCGATCAAGGCATCATCGGGAATATTCAGTGGTGGTCCCAATTTTATGGTTCCGCGCCCGGTTTTGATCATAAACACGCCTTTTTGCATGGCGCGCTCGACCACCCGGTCGCAGAATTCAGGGTCCAGAGTTCCTGGTGCGCCCCGCTCGGTCAGAAAAACTCCGAACAAACAACCATGGCCATAGACCAATCCGATGCGCGCCGGCGTACGTGTAGCCCAAGCGTCAATTTCGGCCCGGAAGATATCTTCCTTAGCCGCCGCCTCGGCAACGAGATTTTCCTGTTCGAACACTTCTAAATTGGCTAGCGCCGCCGCGCAGGCGATTGGATGACCACCATGGGTACTGGTATAGGCCGGGTCCAGATCGATGACCGACCCCCGGCCTAGGACCGCCGACAAAGGCAGACTTCCCGATATGCCCTTGCCGCAACAGACCAGATCGGGCTCCACCCGGTAATGTTCATAGGCGAACATTTTTCCGCAGCGCCCAAACCCGGCCTGTATCTCGTCGAAGATCAAAAGCGCGTCATGAGCGCGCGTCCAGGCCCGCATCTCCTGAATATAATCGGCGGGGTAAAATACCGCGCCCCAGCCCTGATAGGTCTCGGCAATGAAGGCGGCAATCGAATTCAGATCCACGCCTTTGCCCTCGATCAGTTTCAGATGATCGCGAAACAAAGCGGCGCCGTCCTTTCCGGTTTCCTCCAGCACCCAGGGAAACGGGAAAGGCAGATGCACCATGTTGGGATCCAGATAGCCGATCCATTCCTTGTCGCCGTGCTGACCGCCAACCATCTGCGCACCCATGGTCTTGCCGTGGTAGCTGCCGTCCCAGGCGACGATGACATTGCGCTTTGGGTTGGATTTTAGCCCATGAATGCGCGCCAATTTGACGGCCCGCTCAGTGGCTTCGGTTCCAGCCGAATAGAGCGACGCCTTTTCCAGATAATCGGGACAGGCGGCAATCAGTTTTTCCAGATAGCGGGCGCGAATCTCGGTGGGATAGCTGTAGGTGTGCGACAATTTCGCGGCTTCGGTTTGAATGGCCGCGACGATATGGGGATGGCAATGACCGGCATTGGCGACAAATATTGACGCGGTGGTATCGATCCAGGCGTTGCCCCAGGCATCGAAAATTTGGTGACCCTCTGCGCGGTCCCAAACTATCGGCAATTGGTTCATGACGTCGGCGCTTTCGTGGGCCGCGATGCGTTCCAGGATATCTAGAGATTCCGGTACTGGCAACGCGGTCTGAATGCGCCGGTGCTTGGTTTCAACCAACGGGACTTCCACCGGGGTGAGCGAAAATTTACGTGTGTTGTTCATGGCCTTGGCTTTGCGTCATTAAATGGCGGCGACGCCGGAATCGTTAACGTGATTGACGACGAGGTCCCAGAAGGGTGCACTCGGAGAAATTTTTGACTTTATATAATCTTCAACAAACTGCTGGTAGATGCCTTCATCCATTTCATAGGAGCTTGCAAGATCCACATCGCCAGCCTGATTAAAAAATTGGATGGTCTGTCCGAGCGATCCAGCCACGGCATCGAGAAACGGCGTCTGGGAATTGTGCTCATAGGTTTCCCGGGTCGCGGTAATCATGACCGGCTTTCGAAACAGAACGGCAAAATTAATGGCCGTGCTGCGATGGGCAATCACCATGCGGCTCTTCGCGACCAACTCGGCGGTTTTAGAAAAGATAACTTCCCTTCCGCCAAAAAAATCATCTTCTCGTTTGTCGTAGTCGGCATGCGGACACGCGGCGATCACGACGCGCAGCCCAAGCTCGTCCTCGATCCTGTCAAACAGGGCGCGAAGGCAGGCAAAATAGGGCTCAGCCTCCATCGGCGCACCAACCCCCATCATGGATAAATCGGGATGAAAGGGCAGAAACTCGTCGATGAAGACGGCAGTTTCGGTTTCGCTATACTCCGCCGCCTCGACCTCTAAATAAGATTCGAAATCCATCGCATGGGCCCGGATATACTCGGTCGACGGATCAACCAAGGTGCCAAACCCGGCACAGCTATCGCCGCCGACAACCAGAAAACGTGGCGCGCGAACGCCCAGCAGCCGCGGCGGCAGCCGTGCGATTATGGAATTCAGGAGCCGAATTTCGCCCAGCCGCCCAGCAATATCACGGATGCGGGTCCAAAAAGCTCCGGCTTCACCGCGATAGCGCTGCCAGCCGGGAAAAGCGTTCGAAAACACGATCAAATAGGGCGCGTTGAGGCGGGCAATGAATTTGTGGGCGGAATAATTATCGGCGGTCACATTGCCGCCGCCGAGATAGCAAAAGATCAAATCCACGTGGGATATAGTTTTTAGAAATTCCCACAAATCCTTGGGCGACCTGGCGACGAGAATTTCGAAACCCTCATAGCTGCCGTAATGATCGCGGTTGTGGGTTATGGAAGCCATGGTGACATCGGCCACATCGACCACCGTCACGCGGTTGTCGCGCTCGACCATGCAGGCGAC
>Ga0209558_1000257_pt1 | contig 51682 bp, 46 predicted proteins | sample SaaInlV_150m_DNA_3_FD_184674 | JGI IMG/M metagenome (GOLD analysis project Ga0209558, IMG submission 184674) | Marine microbial communities from expanding oxygen minimum zones in the Saanich Inlet - Saanich Inlet SI074_LV_120m_DNA (SPAdes) (version 2) | ecosystem: Environmental > Aquatic >...
TGTGTGACCCGCACGATTTACTTATCAATAACCACCAGATTTGATCAAAGAATATAGCCAGCTCTGATTTGGGCGGAATGTGTATCTGGCGGAATAACCATAAATGTGGCTAATTCTTCCTATACCCTAGCCAATGTTTCTTGTGCAGATGACCGCACAGGTCACCCGCCATTCTTTGGGTGATTGCAAATTATCCAAGGTAACGGCATTTGGCGACTTGCGTCTTCGCGGGTCTTAGCCAAATTCGCGCTGTGCTGATAAGGGTGTCGACAGCTAGTGGTATCATTATTAGGTGAATCAAGGCTGTAGTTAGAATCCTTTGGAAGGGGTACAAAAATGGCAATCTGGTTTAAAACACCGACACCTGAAGAAGCACAGAAACTGCACAGTCAAACCATGGTGTCCATGCTTGGTATTGAAGTGACCGACATCACTGAAGACTCCATGGTTGCTATCATGCCGGTAGATAAGCGAACCACCCAGATACACGGTATTCTGCATGGCGGAGCGTCAGTTGCACTGGCAGAAACCTTGGGCAGTTATGCGGCCAATTGCTGCGTGGATCAGGATAACTATATGTGCGTTGGTCTTGATATCAACGCCAACCACATCCGCCCGGTCAGCAGCGGGCAAGTTACTGCTGTTGCCCGACCAATACATATTGGACGTAAAACCCAGGTCTGGGGTATCCAGATCAGCGATAGCAAACATCGACTTGTGTGCGAATCCAGGCTGACCATCGCAGTGGTGGAAAAGCAGCCAACCCCATAGAACCTATACACAAGGAAGCTTTAGGTCATGAAACCAAACCCCGATGGCATCATTGTTGGCGCAGGCATTGTCGGTCTGTGTCTGGCTTTGGAACTCCATAAAGCCGGTTTCAGGGTCAAGGTCTTTGAAGCAGCTGGACAGATCAAAGAACTGGGCGTCGGCCTCAGTCTGCTGCCTCACTCCGTTAAGTATCTGTTCACTCATGGCCTGCAAGAAGCGCTCGATAATAATGCGATACGCACCAAAGAACTTCGTTTCTACTGCAAGCAAGGCAAACTGATCTGGACCGAACCAAGAGGTCTGGACGCAGGCTACAAGGTGCCCCAGTACTCTATTCATCGAGGCAGGCTACAGCAAATTCTACTGCAAAAGGTGCTGAAAACACTGGGGCCTGATTCAGTCATTACCAACAGAAAACTGCTCAATTTCGATCAGCACGGCAGCTCAGTGACAGGTAACTTTGTCAGCGAAACCGGCGAGCAGTCAAACGCAACCGCTGAATTTCTCATTGGCGCGGATGGCATTAATTCTGCGGTTCGCCAGCAGCTCTATCCCGACCAGGGTGATCCCCAGTTTGCTGGCCTGATGTTGTGGCGCGGTGCTACCTACAGCGATTCATTTCTCAGTGGTCGCTCGATGATCATGGCCGGCCATAACAGCCAGAAAATAGTGGTCTACCCGCTGGCGCCGCCAGACGAGAAAGGCCAGCAGCTCATTAACTGGGTGGCTGAGCTCAGGGTACCAAAAGACATCCTGAGGACCGATGACTGGCGTGGTAAAGGTCAGCTGAGCGAATTCGCAGACAAATTCAGACAATGGGATTTTCCCTGGCTGCAAACCAATCAACTGTTCCATGACGCACAAGACATCTTCAAATTCCCCATGATAGATCGTGAACCGGTGCCACAATGGAGCTTTGATCGCGTCACCCTGGCAGGCGACGCTGCGCACGCCATGTACCCGAACGGTTCAAATGGGGCTTCTCAAGGCATTATCGATGCCGCTACCCTGGCCCGCCAACTGCAGGGCACTGACGATGTCATCAAAGCATTAGCTGCTTACCAATCCGAACGGCTCTCCCCAACCGCTAAAATCACGCTGGATAACCGCAAGGCTGGACCCGAGCGAGTGCTGCAGATGGTGGAAGACCAGTGCTCCGGCGAGTGTCCGGATGAACATCACTGTGTGCCCTACACAGATCTGGATGCCGTCAGCATGGCTTATAAAAAACTGGCGGGCTTCGATAAAAAAACAGTCAACAAATAGAAAACGGCTTACAAATGAAGTCCGGCACCCGATTTTCAGCGGTTTACACCGACACCTGAGGCTGAACCGAAAATTATCAGGCTCTAGGTACTGGCACTGCTTTGTTGTCAGGGCAGGCCAGGACCCTATGTTATTCAATGCTAAACTGAAACCAATATACCGACGCCAGGCTTGATTAGCCTGAGCGCCTTTTCTTCGTTTCTACATCATCCGCAGCCTGGTTTTTTCTACCACCCATCCCCGATCAGGGAGGCGCCAATAAAATCATGGACACCGCGCAAACGTGCAGTAAGACAGAACAATGGGGTTAGGGGCCGTTTCGACTAAGAATTGCATCCATGGCAAGCCGAAACTCAGGAGGGTAGGCCGATCTGAATTGCGTCCAAACACGACGTCCACCATTGGAGTCGATCATTCTTTCGACTGCTTTTACGCCTAACGATTCCCAAATCTCTGGGGATAAACCTGTCAATGTGGTGCGAGAATGAACATCCCAAAGACCATCAAGTATGTTCTGCATTAGAATCCTAAATCTTAAGAATCTAATTTCGGATAACTCTTCCGGCTGTGACATGCCTACCCAGAAAATTTCGGCAAGCTCAGCATCTTGATATACAGCCTTCCGATTTTCACGCAGAGCGGCCGCACTAGCATTCACGGCTGATGCACGGGATTCGATTTCGACCTTTTTCTGTTGTTCTGTATTTTGTCTTATTTGAATCGCCAGATAAAAGAGAGTGACGACGACACCAACAGAACCGACAAACTCACCCAACGCCCCCAATTCCATAATATTCATGCATATGACCCCGCTTAAGTTATTGAATTATGATCTTTAACTTTATCTAAAGTGACGCTCAGATGTCCCCTGAATCTAATATTCCCAAACTCAGCCAAAACCTAGGCCAAACGACAAACGGAGGATAAAGAGTAGAGCCGCTTCATCACGTTCTCGGTTTCTGGTAAAAGGTTGAACGCAGCCCCTTCCTAACCCGGGGGGATCTCATGTAATTATTAGAGTCTCCTCTCGTTGACCGGCCTTCTGCGAATATGATTTATTTGACCGAGCCCAAAGGCTTTAATCCATCAACCATACTAAAAAAGGCCATCATTCAATGGCAGATAAGATGTTAAAAAAACGGAGCAATCTGAGCCTCTAAGAATCATAACGTCACTTTTGGGACTCTTAGGCTTCGTTGGCGTATTTATATGGGCACTTCACGGTGGAGTAACCACCGAGATCAAAACAGATTTGATTGCACCGCTATTAGTTATCCTGATTTTGATAGGGCTCTATAGTAGGTTATTCAAGAAAAGCTCCATGCGGGTAGTATTCGAACGCACAAGTATTCCAATTGGAATCTTGTTTTCCCTCATGATTTTTATCGAAGCATTCCAACAAGGTCTTTTAGAAGCATTTCTCACTCAGTCTTTGACCATGCTAATCGCAGGTTGTTTTGTAACCTCAATAGGTTTTATCGCCAAAAGCGAATTCAGCCCCCTACCCCAGCAGTCGCCTGACATCCGAGTTGATTTATCTGTTGTGACCATCACCATAATGGTTCTGGCATTTTCCATGGAACAAACAGCGGGGTTAAACAACTTTATTGATCTTACATCGCTACTTATAACGGTCTCACCCGTAACAGCGTTAGTCTTGATCAACTACAGAAAAGCATCAGCTCGCAGATATATTCAAGCCATCGTTATTGGAATACTTGGCGCCACATTACTCGGCATTAGGTCCTGGTCAGCCGTGATGCAACAAGATAACCCAGCGTATATAGGCCCAGTAATTGCCATTGGCCTGCTATCAATGCTCTATAGTTGTTTGATTGTTTTTTTTTGCGGCCTGGTTATGTGGCGATGCCCAGGCCGAAAAGATCAACTTCGGTAAAATTAATTGGCATCTGTTAGAGATTTATGCGCTTATCATTCTAATGATTTTCGCCCCAGACAGCGTGTTTGAATGGGCCGACAGAGTTTTCGGTGGGCCATCCTCTAGCTAATACGGACAGCCTGAATTTTTCAAAATGAGTTCGGTTCGAGATTGATATGGATAATCTAATCTCAAATTGGGCCAATCAGTTAAGGAATGGCTGTGTTAAAACGAGAACGCGGATATCTGTATCCGAGGAATGCCCAAGAACCGCCAAATGGGGCGGATAAAGTGGCAAGCGAAAGCATGCAGCTCGAGTCGCAAGGTTTCTGTGTGGTGCCCGGCGTGCTAAACACTGATTCTATCGAGGCACTAAGTCAGGAAATAGATGAAGTTTATAAAGAAATCCCACCTGATGGTCGGGGTGCTAGCTACAAAACTGAAGCCGTTGACCAGGAGTTCCGCTACGAGATGTTTAACCGCAGCGCATTATGTCAAAAGGTTGTAGCCCATCCCCGTATTTTGCAGGTAATCGAACCATTGCTTGGTGATGATTGCCACATTATTGCCAATACCTGTTGGCGTAATCCACCTAGCACCGACGGCCAAGGACACGAGAATCACGGTGGGGGCTTTTGGCACATCGACGCAGGCCCGCACATTCCCCGAAGCTTTGATCAGCCCTGGCCTAGCGATTTGCCATACCCGGTTTTTGCCATCGGCGTGCATATTTACCTGCAGGACTGCCCTATCGATTGCGGCCCGACAGGTGTCATTCCAGGCAGTCATACATCCGGCCAGGTTCCACCGGCAGCTCAACGTGACGACATCGAGCTGACCTGGAACGGCTGCGGTGTAACGCCGCTCTTAGCCAAAGCCGGTGATGTTGCCATGTTCGTGTCTGATGTCTGGCACCGACGTTTACCTAGCCTTGAAGAAGATGCTGGTCGGTTCTTTTTGCAAGTTCACTACGGGCGTCGTGATATAGCCCAGCGTTTGCACACCACCGATAACAGTAATCAAATATCAACAACCGCACGTGCACGTATTCAAAGCCAGCGAGAAGCACAGCTGTTCGGCCTCCATGCGCCTTTGTTTTACGACGGGTAGCAAGAATAATTGGGTTCAATCATTCAAATGGTCGAGCTACGGCGCTCAAGCGCTGGGCAGAACGGTAACGATATGGTCGCCACATGCAAAGTACGAAACCTGGACGCTACACAAAACGCTCGGAGAATTGCTTATAGACGAGAGTTCGAGACTGAATTAGATTCTGCGCTGTTATCTGAGATAAAATTGTAAATTTTACTCCAACCCCAGGTATTCCAAACAGATGGTGCTTCCCTCATGACCAAAGCCTATGTTCTTGTCCTTGTAAGTTACTTACTGGCTCTCGCCGCTGCGTGGGTGACGCTTCAGTTTGTTGCCGAATATCACATTATGATCCAGGTTCTGATTGCGGATGTGGTCGCGACCATCGTCATTTTCGCGTTCAGTGTCGCGTACAAAAATTCCAGTTTTTACGATGCATATTGGAGCGTTATTCCGATGGTCATTGTCGGCTACCTAATGAGTCTGCAGGGTGACGCAGAACTGATTCGTCAGCTGATGCTGACGCTTGTCATCCTGCTCTGGGGCTTTCGACTGACGGCCAACTGGGCCTATACCTGGAGCGGTCTTGATCATGTGGATTGGCGCTATGTGAACCTGCAAGCAAAGGCTGGCATCCTGTGGTGGCCCCTCAGCTTCACCGGGGTTCATCTCTACCCAACTATCCTGGTGTTCCTGGGCTGCATACCGATGTATCACGCCCTGGTGATCGGCACCCAATCGATCAACGGATTCGACTATCTGGCGCTGATTGTTGGCCTAATTTCAGTGTGGCTTGAGTTCCAGTCTGACCGTGAATTACATCGTTTTCGCGAGCTTCGTAGCAGCAGCGCTGAAGTTTTGAATACGGGGCTTTGGTCCTTATGCCGACATCCGAATTACCTGGGCGAGATCGGAGTTTGGGTATCTGTACTGTTGTTCGGTTATGCCGCGGTTGGCTATGCCGACTACTGGATGCTCTCGGGTGCGGTTTCCATGATCCTTCTGTTTACCATTGTCTCGATTCCAATGATCGAAAAGAAACTGACCGAAGATAAACCCGGTTACGCTGACTACAAAGCCAAGTCGTTCTCGCTGATTCCGTTGTCGAAACTTCGCTGAACGCGTCGCTTCTTCCGCTTTAGGACTTCGAGCCCACAAGCAGCGGATACAGTCTGTCTGGACGTACCAGCTTTCTGGTGTGGCACACAGGTACTAAAGGCCGCAGAAGCAAGGCGGTGTGATAGTGCCTGATAAGTTTCGACTTCAATTTAAAGAACCAGCGGGGCTACCAAAATCCCGCAACAATTAATCCGCCGGCAAGAGGTACGGTAGCCACCAGAAACAAAATGAACGAATAGGAAAGGACTTTGTTCGCCGGCAACCCGGTCATGATCAGCAATGGGATGACCACAAAAGGATGAATGATATTGGTCCACTGGTCGCCGTAGGCAACACCCATGACTACCAGTTCCGGCGCCGTTCCCAGTGCTTCAGCCGCTGCCAGAAATGCCGGCCCCTGCACAGCCCACTGGGCACCACCTGAGGGAATAAACATATTAATGACACCACCGGAGAAAAAGGCAATCAGCGGCAGTGTTTCGGCTGTACCAATTCGGGCGAAATAGTCCGCCATCTGGGCGACCAGACCCGTGTTCAGCATCACGCCCATAATGCCTGCATAGAGTGGGTATTGCAGCAGAGTTGGCACCACCGCACGGCCAGCCCGCATCATTACCTGACTGAATTCTGCAGCAGATCGTGTCAACAAAAGACAGGCTGCCAGAAATGTCCAGTTCACAATATTCAGGTCCAGTTGTATCCCTTTTGAATAAAACCAGTTCGCCACATAGATAATCAACAAGACCCCCATAGAGGAGGTTAACCAGCGGCTGTTTTCCAGCCGGTAAGCGGGTCCTGAACGGCCCTCCAACGGTCGTTCCTGATTGCTCTGCTCTGGGTCCTGCACTGCGTTGGATTCATCAATTTCCTCCAATTCAGCATCAGCCGGTGCCAGCAAACTAGCCACCAGGGCAACAGTAGCCAGTGTCAGAACGATGGTCACAAGGTTAAAGGTAGACAGGATTGTCTGTGTGACAGGTAATAGTCCGCCCAACTGTTCCTGCATGGGATTACCTTGGGTTGCTACCAGCAAAGGTGCCGAACCTGAGTAACCCATGTGCCAGACTACAAAACCACTGAATGCAGCGCCGCCCAGCAAGGGATAATGGACTTTCTGACCTCGATCACGAAATGACAGTGCCACCTGCCTTGCCATTAAGCCACCCAGAATGGTCCCCAGAGGCCAGGCGATCAAACTCACGCACCCTGCAAACACGGCTACAAATGCATAGGCTCCCCGGGCAGTTCTGGGCAAACCCGCCAGTCGTTGCAGGTAGGCGGGTACCGGTCCAAGATGGGCCAGCGCATACGCAAACAGGATGGTCAGACAGACCTGCGAAATGAAAGGCAATAGTGAAGCCAGTCCGTTACCCCAGGACATGACCACCTTTTCGGCGTTGGCCGGCGTCAGCCACCAGGTCAGTACCAGGGCTGCAAGCGTCATGACAATGCCGAACGCAAATGGTTCTGGCATATATCGATCAAAGACTTTGATAATGGTTCTTGTTAGTTTTTGAATACTTTTATTCATCCTGATGTCCACTTGTTTTCTAAGCATGCCTGATGGAGATACTTTTGTATTCTGCTAAAACACGCTTTATAGCGCCTACTCTCGTCAAGATACTTTTGAAATCCGGGATGAACGCGGTTTAAACTTCCTATTCTCTGACACACAGCGTTTTACTAAGTATATTATTCGCAACCTGATACGACCCCAAAACTAGAACATCGTAGGCCGCTTCGGGTAGCTAACCGGCAGCCCCTGTTTTTTTGGGTTGCGAGCACACACTGTATTAACAACGCTTCCCAATGATCAGGGACGGAACATTTTGGGACACGACACAATGAACAAACTGACTAACGCCGTGCGCTCGGCATCCACCGCTGTATCCTCGTCCAGGCGACTAATCGCGCTGCTGGTTGTTGTCGCTGTGACGCTCTGTTCACCCCTCTCTTTTGCGGTGACCTATCAGACCTCCACTATTGAGACCGGCGAAGTTGGCCAGCAGACCGTCCTGGCTGCATTTTTATCTGCCACCGACCTCGCTGACCTGGTGTTGATCCGCATCGAAAAAACAGGCCGTCGAACCGTTTCTGTAGTACCTCAGCGGGCCGGGGGGTACGCAGCGCCTGGGCCAGGGCAGGAGCTTGATACTGATCTGGTCGCCATTGATGTGGGTCGCTATCAGGGTCGTGACGCCATTCTCGGCTTTACGCAGTCAGCGGCTTTCCGGCTGGATCCGTTTACTGGCAAGAAAACCAAGCTTGCTGACATCTCAACCCTTTATGGCTCGGCGATTAAAGATTCGCTACCGCACATTGATCTGTTCACTGACATTAACAGCGACGGCATGGATGACCTGGTGATACCGGGGTTCGATGGTTTCCAGATTCACACCCAACGCGCTGATGGTTCCTTTTCTGCACCGATCAATCTTCGCGCGCCGCCTATTGTTGAGCTGTCGTTCAATGACTATCCCTGGTATCAGCCGCGGCAAAAATATATTGATGATATGACGCTTGATGGTCGGAACGATGTTTCGGTACTGATTGATAATCAACTGCATGTGTTTCCGCAAGTCGACAACGGGCTGTTTCTGACGGTCCCTATAAGAGTCGATACCGGTATTGATCTGGATTTCGGCGGTATGGAGGAGTTGAGTGTTTCCATGCGTGATATGGATCAGTCGGACAGTTTATCGCGGGCGCTCATCAAGCTGCAGGATCTCGACGGAGACGGTCTGACCGATATGCTGGTCATCTCTGTGAAGAGTAAAGGTGTGTTCCGCAAACAGACGTCGTATCAACTGTATCGCGGTATCGAAGTTAACGGGAAGCTGGAGTTTACCAGGGAGCCGGTCACGACCATCGAAAGCAAGGGTTACCAGTTTGAAATCGAGGGGCTGGATTTTAACAATGATAACCAGACAGACATGCTGATCTCGGCCGTTGATATCGGGCTTGGCAAGGTGCTGGGTGCACTGGTTACCGGGGCCGTCAGCATTGACCTGAACTTCTATCAGATGAGAAAGGGGCTTTATTCCGCTAAACCCGATTTGAAGCGCGAGATTAAGGCAACGTTTGATCTGCGCTCGGGGGATTTCTTTTTCCCGTCGGTACTGATTGCCGATGCCGATGGCGATGGCATCGATGACCTGCTGGTTCAGGAGGGAGAAGACCAGCTTAATATTTTTCTGGGTTCGGGTGATGCCAGCCTATTTTCGAAATCACCAACAGTGATCGATGTGCACATGCCTTCTGATCCGGAACTTGTTGTTGCCGCGGACCTCAACCGGGATGGCAAAGTTGACCTGATGATGAGGCACGAGCCCAGTACCGGGCCCAAGAAGATTGTTCTTTTGGTCAGCGAGTAAACCAGCCGCCCTAGCCCACAGCCGCGGCTCTACTGCTCATCATCCTTGCTTATTTTTCTGTTGTGAGGCGCACCAGCGTGGTCTAACTCTATCCAATCCAGTGTCAGATCAAAGCGCCCATCGATGCCATCAGCCAGAATCAAACCCATACCCGCGATGTCAGCGGCAGCCAACGGAGGACGCTCCAAACGGCGTCCACGCCATGAGGCATAAAATGCGTCAATCGGTAACTCTACGACCTGCCATTCCCCAGCGGTCGTCGCAAAGTCATTTTGATATGACGCCCGATCATCATCTACATATAGCCTGAACCTGAAAGTACGACCATCACCCCGAACCTTAAGGCGAACAACTGAAAACCCTGACAGGTCCCAGTCCTGGCGATTACTCCGCAGGGACGCGAAGCCACCGCCGTTAGTGTTCAGTCGGCCGCTAAACTGGAGCTGCTCATTTTTGCTGACAAAGCTGCTGTTTGAACGCCCGCCCATAACGGTGTCGTTAACCACCTGCCAGCCCATATCGGTCTGAATCGAATCTTTGCCCATTACCCGCAAGGGTTCGGCGGCAGCCGATGAACTTAATGTCACCATGAGTACCATCATTTTTTGTAATAACGTCATCGAGCAAAAAACCTGAATTACTGTGAAGCTGGGAAAAATCAAAACACAAGCACATCCTTAAGTCACGCAAGGAGTGGCTCAGTACTGACGATGAGGCGTTATGGGCCTGCGGTGCTAACTGATTCCGATCAAGCCCCCGGGTCTGATGCGATCAAATAGCTTAACTCGAATCCACAACATAGCGCATTCGATAGGGTTGAGGTTAATGGTCCGGAAGTCGCCCTGTCTGCGCCAGTTAGAACCTCTGTGTTGAACATACATCGCTGGTTCTCATTCGGAGGCTAACTCATGTCACTTGAATGGTGATGATTGAATGCAGCAATCGCGTGCCATACACTCTGGTAGTTTATTCACTCCGGGACCACCCCCATGCGTGTGATTGATGTTGATGCCCACCTTCACGAGCCGGTTGACTGGCTTGAACAGGTCGACCCCCAACTCGCCGGCATCCTTGGCGAGCCGCTACGTTTTATTGATATAGCCGACGGCATTTTTGGCATTTCCAATTCCGGGGTCGCACGCCTGCCTGAACAGCAGCAGCCTGCCAGCCGCAGGGAAACCCTGCTACCGGGTTTCGCACATCATCTTGAAATGACCGATGAACGCCAATCCGATCATCAGGCAGACACGCCTGGTAACGCCACCTGTGATGCCGGGGCGCGCCTGGAAATGTGCGACGCAGAGGGTATTGATGTGCAGTTCCTGAACCCTTCGTTCCTTGCCAGTTCGTTTGTTCAGGCAGCTCGCGCTAAACGACACGACCTTGCGCCACGCATTAAACACTGCTGGAATCAGTGGGCGATGCAGGTCGTTCAGGACCACGTGGACCGACTCATACCCGTCACGCAAATCGACCTGAATGACGTACCTGCTGCAGTCAATGAGATGACCCGCATGCGCAAGCTGGGCAGCCGGGCGTTTGCGATAGGAGAATCGCCAGTGGGTGAGCGTTCTGCGACCGGCAGCAACCAGTTAGCGCGCTCGATTACCCATCCCGATTTTGAACCGCTGTGGTCAGCGGCTGAAGATCTGGGCATGGCCGCGATTGCTCACGTTGGATTTGGCCGCGAGCGGATACAGTTCGGCTGGGCAAACAATGGTGGCAGCGATCTCAGCACCTACAGTTTGTTGTCATTGGCGATCGCGCCTCAACTGTCACCACAGCTATTACTCGGTGCATTGGTATTCGATGGCGTCCTTGAGCGCCACCCAAAGTTAACGGTCATCATCGAAGAACTCGGTATCTCATGGCTGCCACATCTATTGACTGTGCTCGATAGTGCCGTCGGCCGCAGTCAAAATGACCAACTTTCTGATGGACAGGTTCGACCGGATTACGCCGGAGCCGCCTATCGTTTGCCGCTCGCACCGTCGGAATATCTTAGACGCCAGGTCAGTGTGACGCCCCTGGTGGCCACCGAACCATTGCGCCCGACACTGGACCTTGCGCCTGAGATGCTTTGTTTTTCAAGCGACTACCCGCATGTCGAAGGTAGCGGTCAGGCCGTTGCAATCTGCGACAGGCAGCTGGGTGATCTTGACCCGGCGGGCCGCGCTGCTTTCTATCAAGGCGTGGGGGAGCTGATTGGCCTGTAACTGCGCTTGCGCTGTAAAAAACAGATAACCCTATAAGCTCAAGCTAACGAGTTCCCCTTAAAGAACTCACACCCAAAGAGGTTAAAAAAGGTTTATGTCACCATCGCTGGTTGAATTCAGTACACTGTCCGCGAAATTTTTTTGGATATCGTTCCATGTTAGGTCCCACTTCACACTCGTACTTTTCGCAACGACTTCGCCTGCACTACGTCGACTGGGGTAATCCCGATGCACCGCCCATGCTGCTGATTCACGGCGGAAGAGATCACTGTCGGAACTGGGACTGGGTTGCTGAACAGTTTAGACACGACTACCACATCGTTGCCCCTGACCTGCGAGGCCATGGCGACAGTCAATGGATGATGGGCGGCGCCTATAACCAGCTCGACTATGTCTACGACATCGCGCAACTGCTCAATCAAAAACAGATGACGCCACTGACGATCATTGGCCACTCTCTCGGCGGTTCAATATCGTTGCTCTACACTGCCCTGCATCCGCAGAACGTTAACAAGCTGGTGGCTATCGAGGGGATGGGTCCACCACCGGCAATGATGCAGGGGCATTTAGATAAGCCAATGAAAGATCGCATACATCATTGGATGGATGATTTGCGCGCCCAGTCAGCACGGTTGAGCCGGCGTTACGCCACATTGGAAGACGCCTGCGAGCGGATGCAGTCGGAAAACCCGCATCTATCGGCAGAACAGGCGCAGCATCTCACCATCCACGGCGCCAATCAAAATGAAGACGGTACTTTCAGTTGGAAGTTCGACAACTACGTTCGCTCATTTCCACCAACAGGGGTGCCATTCGAAGAGACTGCTGCGATGTATCGCGATATCACCTGCCCAACCATGCTGGTAAGAGGTTTGGAATCCTGGGCTGCCGACCCAATCGAGGATGGCAGAGTGAACAATTTTACCTGCCCGCTGACGGTTGAGCCTTTTGAGAAGGCAGGTCACTGGGTTCATCACGATCAACTGGATGGGTTTGTCGATAAGGTGAAACAGTTTCTGGATTGAGCCAGGCTATACCGCAGAGCAGCGAAATTTACAGCAGGACGAGTTGATTGCCGGTCACGGCCCGAACCAGCGACCGACACTGCCGTCGACCGCACAACCATGGCATACTTCTGCAAAACTGGAGGAAAGACAATGGCCAAACTAGACCCCCCTGTGGACAGCGAACGGGGCTGGCAAAGCATGAACAAGTTCATCGCAGAACAAACCAACCCCAAACACAAGGCGTTGCTGGAGATGGTCCAGGAACACATGCGCACCGAGGTCCGAGGTGAGCACGCGGGCCTCATGGCAACGCTGGTGGACGAACCCCAATACCATATGTGGGGCGGCCCGGCGGATACCGGCCCCAAGGGGCGCCAGGCAGTTTCAGATTTCTATCAGGTGATGTTCGATAACAACGGTCACGGATTCGAGTTCGAGATACGCAAGGTGATCGTAGACGACAATGGTGTGGTCACCGAGGGTGTGCTGCGAACCAAAGTTCCTGGCAGCGGAGTACTGGCTGCGGGGGTCGATGAAGTTGAGGGCGAGCCCGTCGACACCGACGGAACTTATGTCAACGAAGGCCAGTTGCTCACAGTGTGGCCTGCGGGCGCCGGCGGTAAGTTGGTTGGTGAAGACATCTACTTCGGCACCGCGGGCATGGGCAAGCTGGTTCGCTGGAACTAACGGCTTAGCTGACCAACCGCTCCCCGCCATCGGCTCTATTCGAATCTGGCTGGGGCCGTTAGTTTGTCAAAAACCAACCGATTTGCGTTGAGAACTGACGCTAAAGCCTATTTTCCAGGGGATCATATACTTGGCACATAAAACAGAAAGGTGGTTTATGCTTCCTGTACTCCGCGATTCAGGTGAAACCGAAATGAAAACCTTGAGTTCGATCAACTATCCAATATTTGCGATTGCCTTTCGCTTGTTATCTCTTCTGCTCTTTCTTTTTGCAGGTAACCTCGCGAACGCCGATGCGCCTTTGATCAACCCCTCGGACGATGCGAACCACTTCGCACCTGATGAATCATTCATTCTGTTCTGGAGTCCCCATCAAAAAGTATCGGGATTTCGCAATATGGATCTGTTGACCCCAAACCGCACAATAACCGCAGGCGATTCGGTTCTGCCGCTACCAGCGTCATTACGCGAGCTGGGTAACACGCGGCTGCGTCACGAAGAGACAGTAATGACGGTTGATGAGTACTTCGTGAAACAAAATGTGGCGGGTCTGCTTGTGATCAAAGATGGCAAAATGGTCTACGAGCGCTACGGGCTTGGTAACTCGAAGGATAGCCGCTGGGTATCTTTTTCTGTCGCGAAGTCGGTCGTGTCGATGCTGGTTGGTGCTGCGATTCAGGATGGATATATCAAAAGCCTCGATGAAAAAGTCACGGACTACCTGCCTCGACTAAAAGGTTCATCCTACGATCAGGCGACCTTGCGTAATATCATGCAAATGGCTTCAGGGGTCGCATGGAACGAGGACTATGCGGATCGCAATTCTGATGTCGCGACCGCATCGTATCAAACACTTGCTTTGTATGAACACTTGAGAGGTAAAGCACTTACCGCGGAGCCCGGCAAGGTATTTAACTACAGCACCGCAGAAACGAATCTCGTCGGCACGTTATTGCGCGCTGCAATTGGCAATAATTTGTCTACGTATTTATCAGAGAAGATATGGCAGCCGTTCGGGATGGAAGCAGACGCACACTGGCAACTCACCGAGCCAGGTGGTGGCGAGTTTGGTGGTTGCTGCATCAATGCAACCTTGCGTGATTACGGCCGACTTGGTTTGTTTGCACTAAACAATGGTCAACTGGCAAACGGAACCAGAGTTCTGCCAGAGAACTGGATGGCTGAATCAACAACGCCGTCCGCGGGGGCGGCCTATTATGGGTACTTATGGTGGCTGGCTGGGGATGGCAACTATCAGGCCTCGGGTATTTTCGGTCAGGGAATTTACGTGAACCCCAACGAAAATATCGTGATTGCGATACACAGTGCCCGCGAAACTGCTGGCGGCGGATTTGCATTGCAAGCGGCATTGTACGCCGGTATTGTCAGTGCACTGCACGACTAGCAATGCAGTCTGGCTGTAACTTGAGTTGAGATGGGTTTGAGATGAAAAACAGTAAATAATTGGGGTCGAAGTAAAATTTACATTTTTATTTAATGGCTTGGAGCTAAAGGCTTCATAGTCGGAAGCTTACAGATACTCGCTGTTGCCACGGTAATACGCGAACTTCATTAGTTCAGGGTTCGCTGTTCGATGCCAGGAAGGCCTGGAGTTCTACCTGTCGGAAGACCGGCGCACGTTATCCAGCGCGGCAATAACAGACAAATCTGTTTTGCGTCGGATCAGTTTCGACTTCAATTTGAAGAACTGACGGGACTACCACAGTCTTTTCGGAAGCGTGGCCGTAAACCAAAGACGAAATTGTAAATTTTACTCCGACCCCAATTATTCGACCCCAATTATTCCTAAACCCATAAGTACTGTAAAACTAAAAGACACCATAAAACCAATGACCCAGGATCTACTATGAGTGAACGATTTCAAGACCGAGTCATATTCGAACGAATCGATAGAGTTGCGATTATCTCTCTTGATCGGCCGGAAAGACTCAATGCCTTCGACGCGGCAATGTATGAGGGCGTCAATGAAGCGCTGGCTAAGTTCGCCAGCGATCCTGATCTATGGGTTGCCATCATTCAAGCCAAAGGCGATCGAGCGTTTAGCGCGGGCGCCGATGTTGGCGCTCTGAATGAAAATGCAAAAAAAGGTGTGAACGCAGCACTGGGTGGATTGAACCTCGACAACCATATGGTGACAAACAAGCCACTTATTGCTGCTGTACATGGGTTTTGTGTTGGTGAAGGGGTTAGCCTGGCGCTTTGCTGCGACATGATTATTGCAGACCCAAAAGCGAGCTTTATTATTTCTGAAGCCAAGGTGGGTACCAATGCTGTTGATATCCCCATTAAGCTGGCGAAGAAAATTGGCTATTCCAAAGCCTTTGCATTTCTAACTCCAGGAGATCCCAAGAGCGCTGATTGGTGTGAGAGGGCGGGTTTTGTAGAAGTAATCAGTGAAGCTGGCCAGGTGCAACAGACTGCCCTCGACGTCGCCCAACGAATCTGTAATGAGAGCGGCCCACTTGCCATACGTGCCCAGAAAGAAACGTTGTGGCGCAGTGTTTTTGAAGACGACGTTAAAGCAAAGGAAGTTGGCCTGTCGATGAGGACTGCCATCCGTCAATCCAGCGACTACAAAGAGGGCCGCGAGGCATTTCTTGAGAAGAGATCACCGGAGTTTAAGGGTACGTAAACCGTCGGCGCATCATAGTCAGAATCTTACAGATACTCGCTGTTGCCACGGTAATACGTGAACTTCGTTAGTTCAGGGTTCGCTGTTCGATGCCAGCAAGGCCGCAGCTTGGCAATAACAGACGAATTTATTTTGGGATCTGATAAGTGTCGACTTCTTGAAGAACTGAAGGGACTACCGCAGTCTTTTCGGACGCGTGGCCGTATACCAAAGGCCAAATTGTAAATTTAACGCCGACCCCAATTATTATGACAATACCTCACACCAATGGCACACTGGCAGCTCACAATTTAGCCTGGAAGACAACTATGCGGCCCCTCCTCCTGTTAATACTAACCTGGCTACTTACTAGCCCAGCGTTAGCCGACCAACATGTACAACACATTGTCAGTGAACAGGCCGCTGCACTGAGGCTGCCGTTTTCAGATGGTGTGCAGGTGGGCAACATCATTTTTATGTCGGGCACGCTTGGTGTTACGCCTGCTGACTTTAAATTGGTCAGCGGTGGGATCACGACAGAAACGCATCAGATTTTTGCCAATATGAAGGCCTTATTAGCATCACAAAACGCATCACTCAGCGACATCTTCAAATGCACGGTGATGATGCGGGATATTGCCGAGTGGCCCAAATTCAATGAGATTTACGTCACCTACTTCCCGGGGGACAAACCGGCCAGGTCTGCCTTTGGTGCAAATGGGCTGGCCTTGGGTGCTGCAGTTGAAATGGAGTGCTGGGCGACGGCAGGTAGCGACTAGGCACCGCGTTCTTTCGTAATCTCCTCGATGGCACCCAGTGTTCGATTCAGCTGATTGTCGTTGACCATAATGTGCAATGACATTCGATTGGCGTCCCAGTCGATCTCTTCGTGGACAACCTCGCGGATGTATATCCGATGGCGTTCCCACAGCATAGCCGACAGCTCTTTGGTATCGACACCTTTCACCTTGAACGAGACAAGCCCTGCACATAGTCTCGGGTCTTCTGAAACAAACAATTCAACACCTGACATGTTTCCAAGCGCCTGTTTTGCGGTTGTCGCCATATGCCTGTCGCGCGCTTCAATGGCGCTGGAGCCAATCGCATTGTGAAAATCGAGCGCCGCATCGATTGATTTGGCTGCTGCATAGTTGGATGACCCATGGGTCTCATACCGCTGCGCCGTGGTGCCACGTTTAGCATCATCAATGGCGCCGTACATGTTCTTGCCTTGCACCGGACCTGAATAGATGGACGGCCAGATCTGCTCCTGCAGGTCCTGCCTCACGTAGAAGAAACCGGTTAATTGGCCTGCCAGCATCCACTTGTGACAGGCACCTGCATACATGTCACAGCCAAGGTCAGCAATGTTCATATTCAACATGCCAGGTGGATGCGCGCCATCAACCAACGTCAAAATCCCTTTGCTTCTGGCAAGTTCACAAATCTCTTTCACCGGCAGCACGCAACCGTCGGTGTAGTTGATGTGGCAAAAGCTGATTAGTTTTGTTCGCGGCGTAATGGCAGCGTCGAAAGCTTTGATAATATCGTCTGGACTTTTTGGTGGGTGAAACTTTTTATCTGACAAATCGACCACCACAGCTTTGGTTCCCTGCCGCGCACAACGCAGATTGACAGGCTGTCCGCCGCTTGAATGATCATGGTTAGTGAATATTATTTCATCACCGGGATTCAGGTCGGGCCCATTGGTGCCGATTGCCATCCCTTCAGTGGTGTTGTTGGTTATGGCTAGTTCATCGGCACTACAACCGAGGAAAGTTGCAAGCTTTTCGCGCAACCCATCCTTGAATTCAGCATTGTGCACGTATTTGGCATAACTGAGGCGGTCTTCATTGGATTGTCGAATGGCATCCAACTGAGCTTGATACACACTGCGCGGTGAGGGCCCCCGGGTACCTGTGTTCATATAGGTAAGGCCAGGTTTCAGCAGAAACTGATCAGCCACCCAGCCCCAGTAGGCGCTATCTCCCGCGTCAATAGGCGCTTGATTGGCGAGTACCCGTGGCAGCAAGGAACCTGCCGTCAGCGCTGCAACACTGCGTTGGAAAAAGCTTCGACGCGACAGCTTGCCCAGATCCTCCACATGATCATCTGCCTGAAGTAACGTTGTTAAATCCTGCATTGAACTCCCGACAAATTCTGCAATTATGATATCTTATGCTTCCTCTATCCCGGCTTCAAACCAAGGCACTGCGCTCATCACATGAAATACGCCTGTTTTCTAGTGAACTTGCTCCTGCTGATGGGCACCAGCCTGGCTGCATTGGCAGCCCCTTCTGCTGCACCTGTCGCTAGCGCCGCCCCTTTAGAACAAGCGCCATCGATGGATGGTGACGTGCTGAACGATGCCGCGTGGCGCAAGGTACAAGCTATTACCGGGTTTTGGCAGATACAGCCTAACGATGGACAAGCAGCCTCGCAGCGCACTGAGGTGTTTATCGGTTACACCGAACAGATGCTGTATGTGGGTGTCATTTGCTATGACAAAGATCCGAGCCAGATCATCGTCACGGACAGCCGCCGCGATTCATCGCTGGATGAAACCGACAGCTTTCAATTTATCCTTGACGGCTTTAATGATCGTCAGAATGGATTGATCTTCGGCACTAATCCCGCAGGACTCGAATACGACGCCCAGGTGACCAAGGAAGGTACCAGCAGTTTTGGATTCGGCGGTGGCGAGTTCAATCTCAACTGGGATACCTCGTGGCAGGTGGAGACATCCATTACTGCAGAGGGCTGGCAGGCAGAGTTTGCGATTCCCTTTAAGTCGCTGCGCTATGGCGGGGGCAAAGATCAAACCTGGGGCATCAACTTTCAGCGCAATATCCGGCGCAACAATGAAATATCATTCTGGGCACCGCTCGGCAGGCAGTACAACATCAATCGCGTGTCCGATGCCGGCACCATCACGGACCTGCAACCACCCCACCAGAAAAGCCTGAAGTTAACGCCTTACGGTGTCGCGAAAAGAAATGAAGGCAACACGATTGCGAACGGAACAGACTACGAAACGGGTTTCGACCTCAAGTATTCACTGACACCCAGCCTGACGTTGGATGTCACGTACAACACAGACTTTGCGCAGGTGGAGTCTGATCAGTTTCAGGTAAACCTTGACCGATTCAGCCTGTTCCTTCCTGAGCAGCGTCCCTTCTTTCTTGAGAACGCAGGTCAGTTCTCAGTTGGCATCTCTCGGCAGGCGGAACTCTTTTTTAGCAGACGCATTGGCATTGGTCCAAACGGCGCGCAGCTGCCCATTGATGGTGGCGTGCGCCTCACCGGAAAAGTCGGTGCGAAAACCAATGTCGGCTTGCTGCATATGAGATCTGAAGCCGTGCGGGGCATAGCCCCTGAGAATGACTACTCCGTTGCACGCGTGAGTTATGAGTTGGGTAACCGGTCGTCTATCGGCGGCATCATAGTTAATCGCCAGGGTGATGGATCCATTGTTGGTGACAAAGACGATGACTACAACCGGACCTACGGGATTGACGGCCAGTGGGGCATCGGCGAATCTGCACTCTTGTCCGGGTTTGTCGCTCGCACTGATACCCCTGGCCTGTCGGGTCGGGACCACGCGTTTCGGGTGCGCAGTGACTACAACACCGATACCTGGTCAACCCAGGCTTCCTACTCCCAGGTCGGCGAGAATTTTAATCCCGAGGTAGGCTTTGTCTCGCGTACCGGCTACAAACAGCTTGCCTTATTCGCCCTAAAAAGAATCAGACCGGATGATCTTTGGGGACTGCACGAACTACGACCACATGTTGCCTATCGCGGCTTCTGGAATTTTGACGGTCTGTGGGAAACCGGTTTTCTGCATGTGGACAACCACTGGGAATGGGAAAGCGGTTTTGAGATCCACTCCGGCATGAACTTCCTGCATGAAAGTGTGGATACACCATTTGAGGTCGTCTCTGGTGTTACCGTGCCGGCGGGCAACTACAATGATCACGAGGTTGCGCTGGTGCTGCAGACCGATCAAAGCGCACCGCTCAACTTCAGAATTGACGGCAAGTTCGGCGGTCTCTTCGGCGGTGATCGAACCCAGCTGATCCCAACCGTTGGCTATCGCATTGGTGAGAGGTTCACCAGTGAGCTGTCATGGATCCACAACGATGTGGATCTGCATGAGGCCGGTGACTTTCGCGTGGGTGTCGGCAGGTTGCGGCTTACCTATTCGTTCTCGCCGAAAATCTCCCTGCAGGCCCTGGTACAGTACAACGAACGCGATGACCTGCTGTCGACCAATCTGCGGTTTGCATGGTTAACGTCTGCTGATACTGGTCTGTATGTGGTTTACAACGAAGTGGATAACGATGGATTGGGGATCGACCGTAAGGAGTTCATTATCAAGTTCAGCCATATACTGGACCTGATGTAATTGGCACCAGGCCAGCGCTACTATCATTACCGATGGTAACCGGCTGAAAAAGTATTGTGTTAAGGAACCCCTCAACTGAAATATCGTTCTTAATCCCTTCGACAATGAGTAGGGAGCCAAAGAAACCCCTTCTTAATGAGTGTCACTTAAGACACTAACAATCCTATGTCTCGGCCAGTTCGGTATTCCGTTTAATCATTTTTCGCTGTTCCAGTAGTTGCGAACCTAACATTACCCTCGCTGTTATCAGCCCTTAACGGATGAATCTCTTGGTATTCTGGTGAGTCATACCAGCCTTGTAGAGCTTCCATATCCGGGAATTTCAATACTACTGACAGATGCTCAGCATCACCCTCAACAGCAACTGAATTCATATCGACAAGGACGTACTCCCCTCCGTGATCGCGTATCGTCTGAGTTACAAGATCTCGATACTTTTCGAATCCTTCTGCATTAGTGACTTTAAAGTTTCCTATAAGATAAGCAGCCATGTAGCCTCCTTTTTCTTTACCTAATTGTTAGTCACCTTAAATCTTACAGACTAATTCGCCCTTTCGTCATAAAGTTTTGCAAGGAAATGATAGGCAAAGGTGTCTACAGGTGCCTCTTAAAACACCGTCGTGCCGATTACAGTCAATCCTATTAAGATGAGTGTCGCGCCCAACGCCCGGTCGATGATGACGCTTGCCCTACGTAATCGTGCCAGTACCCGCGGACGTGAAACAATCATGACGACGACGGAATACCACAGCGCGTCCAGCGTCCCCACCGTTGCCACCATGGTCCAGCGCTGTCGCCAATCGGTGTCCACCGACAGGAACTGGCTGAATAAGGCCAGCATGAATACCGCCAGTTTCGGGTTCAAAAATGCGACCAGGAAGCCGTCCAGCATGGCGCTGCTGCGGCCTCCGGCATTTTCACTGTCATGTGACTCCAGGTAGCCGCTCTCCACCCTCAGGGACTTTATGCCGAGGTAGATCAGGTAGGCCGCCCCGGCCAGTTGCAGGCTGGAAAAAAACAGCGGAGAGCCGGTAAGCAGCGCAGCCAGGCCAGCGACGGTAATAAGGCCGTACAGGCCCACACCAACCCCGTGGCTCAATGCGGTCGCGTAGCCTGAGTGCTGGCCATCTCGCAGGGTGTGTGACAGCACCACTGCCAGGCTGGGCCCGGGGGACATGGCGCCCAACAGGCATACCGTTGCCAGTGGTAGCCATTCGATCAACGACATCATAAATACCTGTATTGGGAGGCAGTAGCATAGCAGGCCGCGGCTAGATGAGATCTCAGCTGGTTCCGGTTGACCGACTTCCTGACGACACGTTGGAACCTGCCCTATTCTGGATGATCAACAACCAGTGCAAGCCAAATAGATATTGATCACATCATTCCGTTCAAGCGGGCGCATGGTCATGGTGGTGAGTTATCAATACAGAACCATGCACCGAACCTCGATGCTCCATCGGTCGGGCGCATCTTTAGGCGTTTGTGCATCATAAAATGCACTATGAAAACTGAACGTACAAGGACCGTCAGCCATCTGGTCAGCTTTCGCGCCCCCACTCTGTGCCAGCAATCCCGCAGAATCCCACTGTTTGATCAGCAATACTTCGCTGCGCGTCATGGCCGGGTAGCAATAGAACAAATGCCGCTCATCGTACTTCGCCCAATAGTTCTCACCTACCCGGTCAGGCATGTGAATCTCGAATACAACAAGGTCTTCAGGCTGGACGCTCTGCCCGTCGCACAAAGCCAGTGGATGGGTTGCAACCGGTTCAGGTTCAATGTTACGCCACACATTGATGATTGCGAATCGACCATTGTCGTTGAGAGCCGGGTTTGCCGCATCTTCGGGAATCAACCCATGGCCCTCTGGTGTGACTTGTCTGAGCGTGTCATTAACACTAGATGCCTGCGTTAATTGCGTGAGCCGATCCCGCGCGGAACGTAACGTGTAGTCGCCGTGAACAATATGTGCCGGGCCCTGGACGTCTTGCCCGCCTTTGACCTTACGTTTATCAGCCAACCCACCGGCCGAACGGATGTTATGATCGAAAGCCCATACTTTCCCACCTGTTGCCTCCGCGACAATTTCCTCGCAATCTCGATAGTAACTGGTTATGACTTCTTCATGATCCAAAAAATCGTAGCTTGGCACGGGCTTTTGAAGCAACTCAAAACCATTTCGCGTCAAACTCATAGTATCTTCCGGCGACAGTTGCCGCGCATCTTTTACCACGATCTCGTGAGACTCGGTTTCTACGCCTTCGCTATCTACAAAGTTACCTCGATCGTCGCGGGTCATGCGCACACGATCATTTCGGTAGAGAGAAGATTCTGTCTCTGGCGTTAGAAAATGAAATTCACCAGTGAAATTGACATTGGCATTAGCGATAGTTTTCTCCTAAAAGAGGTTTATCTAGACAACAGAACAGTCGATCGCCCACGGCTAAGACAATCAAATGTTAGCACTCGTCCTTATGATACCTCTCGTTCCAGTGACATCGGATCGTTTCCGAACCACTCCTCGCTCATACGCTGGATATAAGCCGACAAGTTGTCGTGTTCTTGCGCTGCATCCTTAAGCTGCGAGGTGTACGGGCCATTCAGGATCTGCCACAAGAAAGCGTATGTCGTAGCATCAACAGAGGTCGGCCGATCTCCAAGAATATAAGGGTGCTCGCCCAAAAATACTGAGAGGGCTTCCAGGTCCTCCCTACCACGTTTGTCGAGCTCGTCTTCAGTAAAAGCCCCGACACCATGCTCAATACATTTGCGCTGACTATCATCCCGTGCTTCTTCATAACTAGCCTGATCGAATTCTTTCAGCATCCCCGGAGTGTCCCAATATGGATTCTCGGGCGCCCACCATCGCTCGCGCGCCATGATCCACCAAATATGCTCTTCGATCATGCGCTTGATTACGTGGCCCTTAGCTCGCTCACTGCTACTAAGTGCCTCATCCAGAGGGTCACCGAAATGTTCTTTTAGGTAATCGACAATGATGCTGGAATCAGCGATCTGAGCGCCGTCGTGCTCTATGTAGGGAAGTTTGCCTTTGGGAGCGGTATCAGCGAAGCCTATGCCAAGACTCCTGGTTTCAAATTCGATACCCGCCATACGCAGGTAAGTCTCGATTTTTAGTACAAACTGGCTGATGCACCCAAATTTATCCCAGGCCGGGCCAAACCGGAACAATGTAATCACAGTCTCCCTCCGAATGATGTCTTCTGCGAATACCAGTCTAGCTCAATCTGTGAGAGTGCGTCGATTCAATTCGGGGTAAGGCGAGTAGAAGGACATCCAGCATCACAAGTGTAGGTAAAAGGAAAGCAGCACGATTGTAAGAAAGTTGGATTTCATTATCCCGGTTATCGCTTCGTGACCGGTAATGTTTGAAGATTAATGTTGGTCGGTTGGTTGTCCGTGAGCGGGTTTTGTACGGACTTTTTCCATCGCAATTTCCACAGTGCTATCGATTTCGCGCAGGGTCTTGCTCAGGCCAATAAACGCGGCTGTAACCACGACCAGCGCAATGCAAGCACCCAGTATTGCATTTGCAGCGCCAAAGTAGTCTGCTGCGATGGCCATAGGAAATACCCCGAGGGGAGTCAGACCAAACGACATCATCATAAAACTACTCATTCGCCCCCTGACACTATCATCCACTAAAATTTGAACTGTCGCGTTATTGACGGTCTGGAATGCGCTAGCGCAGAGGTTCGCCAGGGCAAGGGGCAGCAACGCAAGGTAGAAAATACTTGTCTGGGTAAACACGCCCAGCAACACTGCAAAGCCTATAACCGTTACACACATTAACTGCAGCCTCTCGGACTTGTCTCCACGCCTTGCGATCCAGATCGAACCCAGTACGCCGCCAACGCCGCCGGCGCCCATGAGAATACCGATGCCTGTTTCGCCCGTTTGCCAGCTTTGTTCCACGAGCATGACTAATAGACTTTGAAACGGCATCGCGAGAAACATGGGTACCAGGCCAAAGAGAAGACAAACCATCACTGGTTTGTTGACTTTGATGTACTGAAACCCATAAACGATATCCGCCAGAAGCGGCTGCTTTCCTCCCTCGGGTTGAATCGCAATATTGCGTTTGACGAACAGCATACAAATTACGGCTGCACCGTACAGCAAGGTTGAGACGATGTAAGCTGCCACAATCGAAAACTGAGCAATGATAATCCCGGCCATCGCAGGTCCGGCGACTCGACTCAGATTCATGGCACCGCCTGAAATCGCCATGGCACTTTGAATGCGCTCGTGACCGACAACGTTGATAGTAATCGCCATCCTTGCAGGCATGATAAACGGAAAAGCGCAGCCGGCTATAAATGCAGTGCAGAGCAGGTGCCAAAACTCTAGTTGCCCCAGCAGCAGCAGAATCAAGATAAAAATTTCGTTTCCCGTAATAAGGCACTGCCCAACAATGACCAGCTGGCGCCTCTCAACGCGATCGGTTATCGCGCCACCAATCATTGATGCAAACATCATTGGCACGGCGACAACGAGGTTGATGTAGGCGAGCGATTGGGCTGAACCCGTTAGGTCCCAAGCAAGAATGCTACGGGTCAATATTTGGCCCTGCATAGCAAAGAAAAACGCGACATTACCGACGAAAAGCCACCTAAACTCAGGGATCGACAGTACTGAAAAAACACCGGGCTTGCGAATAGAAGGCTCTATCGAAGGGGTGGTGATGGTCAAGCATCCTTAAATGAATCGGAAATTAGAAGCAGACGTAAGGTCTCTTCTGTAGAAGCGGCCAGAGTATAACGCAATCAGGCACAATGAGTGGCGAGTTGCTCGAGCCACTTTTAGCATCCGCTGTTAAAAGTTCACTTAACCATGCCTTCCCTAGTATGCTTTGGGCAACCCAAGAAAAGGAACCGCTACGATGTCCATCGCCGAAGAAGTTAAGTTCGACAACCCGCACCTGCGAAAAAATAACGAACCTGTTTATGATGAAATCACAGCAGAAAACCTCGAGGTGATTGGTGAGATCCCCAGCGATGTTGAGGGCAATTTCCTAAGAGTTGGACCGAACCCCTACTACGTGCCAGATGAGGCTAAGTATCACATCTTTGATGGTGATGGGATGATTCATGGTGTTCATCTCAAAGATGGGAAGGCAACCTACCGGAATCGATTTATCGATTCGCCAGGGCTACGAGAAGAGCGAGAGAAAGGTGGGTGGATTTACCCCGGCCTTAATATGTTCGGTGAATACATTGCTCGTGGTGAAATGCCAGGCAATAAAAATACTGGCAACACGGCGATGGTTCACCACCAAGGTCAATTGTTCGCAATGATGGAAGGCGGTACACCCTATCGGATATCGCTGCCGGAACTGACGACGGAAGGCGAACACGACTTTAAGGGCACGCTGACGCATAACTTTACGGCGCACCCTAAGGTGGATGCTAAAACCGGAGAGATGATGACCTTTGGCTATGGTATTACACCACCATTTTTGACCTATTCAGTCGTTGGTGTTGACGGAACGGCAGGGCACACCACTGAGATTGAAATCCCGAAGCCTGTCATGATGCATGATTGTGCAATCACCGAAAACTATACGATCTTCCCTGATCTTCCTCTTGTATTTGACCTGGAGAAAATGATGTCAGGTGGCGGGCTTGTAAACTGGGATCCGCAAAATGGCTGCAGGATAGGTATCGTGCCTCGATTGGGCGATGACACTTCTATACGGTGGTTCGAGATTGAAGAAAGTTTTTTGTTTCACGTGGCGAATGCGTGGGAAGAGGGCGATGAGGTGGTTTTCCAGGCATGCCGTTCAAACAGAGGCGGCATTGAAACCAGCGAAGACACTCAAGTGCAGGACCAACTGGGTCAGTTGCATGAGTGGCGATTCAATATGGGGACCGGTGACGTCATCTCCAAACCAATCGATCGACAATATTATTGCGACTTTCCGAGAATTCATGACGAATTGGTCGGGCACAAGAATCGATATACCTACGCCGCCAGGTTTCGTGTTCAGGATATGCCGGTCTTTGATGGCGAGATGAAATACGACAATGAAACCGGTGAGATTCAGGTGCATCAGTTCGGTGACGGTCGGGAATCGGGTGAAGCGGTTTTTGCGCCTCGAATAAATGCCAAGTCGGAAGATGACGGGTATGTTATTTGTTTTGTCTATGACGAGAACCTGGGCACGAGTGAATGCCAGATTATTGATGCGCTCCGGTTTGAAGACGAGCCTGTGGCGCGGATCAAAATCCCTCAGCGTGTGCCGCATGGCTTTCACGCGTCTTGGGTTCCCGCGAGTCACTCGTAGCGAGTCAAACGCCGAAAAGAAATGTGCGCACCGCATAGCCTTTGCTCTAGCAGTATTGCGTGCTAAGCCGGGCGTGGTTTCGTTAACACTATGTCATAGCCCTGTTCTTCTGAGCATGTCATGACCTGATCAAACGCTTTAGTGAACGTGATATTTCACTTAAAGTAACGGTATATTATTCCTTGCACGAGTGCGTGTTAGAGAGTTTCGGCCATTTTTTTACTCCGCAATGTGGAAATAGTTAAATATGAAAACAGTCACGGTACAAGAGCTCTATGTGTATCCCGTCAAAGGTTGTAATGGCAGCCCTGTCGAGGCGTTAGATATTACAGAACAAGGCATTGTCGGTGACCGCGAATTTAGTTTCGTTGGCGATGGAGGTGTCCTGATTGAACAAAAACAATACCCGAAGATCGCTTCGGTTCAGGTGGAACAGACCAGTGAAGGGCTCGTTTTCAAGCATGAGGCAGAAGGCTCAATTCTCCACAAAACAAGAACCGAGGGTAAGTCGGTACCCGCAAAATGGGTATTAGACGAATTTGAAGGTACGGATCAGGGTGATGAGATTTCGCAGTGGATATCTCACATTTTAGATATGCCTATTCGATTGATTCGGATTAATCAGCCTTGGACGGTCAACTTCCCGGTGCCAGATATGGCCCGTCTTCACGGTAAGTCTAAACGACGATTTACAGCAGCTTCTGAATTGTCGCTAACAAACCTCGCTTCTTTAGAAGCGCTTAATGCCGATCTAGACGTGCCTATTCCCATGGACAGGTTTAGATCCAATATTGTTATAGATGGCATAGCCGCTTACGAAGAAGATGAGATGGATTTTGTCGTGGGTGAGAACGTTGAGATATTGCAGGTCACACCAGCAGAACGTTGCGCAATAATTTCTACAGATCAGAAAACCGGCGACCGACCGGAGAACAATATTTTTGAGGTTCTGAGAAAAACTCGCGTCAAAACGGAAGGTAAGTTTGGCAGTGGATTGATCTTTGGTAACTACATGACCGTGAAGAAACCAGGCAAGCTTTATTTAGGTGATCAACTGACCTTTGAGCCGGCGGCTAAGATCGGTGTGTCCAATGGTTCAGACTGAGAAGCTGAAACGCTATTCGTGATGTCGTTGAATAAGGCCGGTACCAGATAGAGCGCGAGGATGGCTGAGCCGGTGCCACCGTTATAATTGTTCGGTGACAGCCCGGTCAGCTGCGTCAATTGCACCATCGATATAAGCGTAAGCGCTTGCATCGGAGTTTGCGATGGATATGCGCCCTACCTGCGCCCGCCCATCGATATGGGGACCCTTGTAACGACCGAAGCTTGGGTCGTCCCACAAATCATTGTACTCATAGGCGTAACCATGTGGCCATCGATTCACAGTGATGGCCGCAATATCACGCCCGGCATCAAAACCGCCACCGCCGAGTGCGCCGCTCATTTGCGAGACGATTTTTTGCTCAAAATTATCGAAACTCATTTCATACAAGTCTCGTCGACCAGCCTTGTGCTGCTCTAACGAACTCATGCCGCTGTCCGGCCGCGCGGGAACGTAGGTACCATGAATGACGGTCGGCTGATCAGGGCTGCTGGTGAAGTTGTAGCCGCCCATGCTGACAGGGAAATCCATACCAAAAGAATGCATCAACGATGGTTGCGCGACATTCACCTGCCGGATCCCCAGATTGTCGAAGGCCTGCCAGTTGCGCAATGCAATGCTGATGTACACCAGCGGTACTTTTGTCACTGAGTTTATCGCCACAGTTTGCTTGTCAGTCAATTCGTTACAGATGTGAGGCAGCATTCCCAGATAGCCTGCGTAGATCACATGTTTGCCGCGCACATTATGTGTTTTATTGCTATTGACGTAGGTGATATCGACTGCCTTGCCGTCTGGTGTATTGCGCATATTGACGCCGGTGCTGTTGAGCCGAATGCGTACATTCGAGCCAGGGATATCAAGGAGATCGTAGTCAACGGTAGCCCGAACCAGATCTTCCATTGTCGAACCAGGTATCGCCTCCGGAATCAGCTTTCTGACCAGCGATCGGGCAACCCCGGCATTGCCATCCGGAAAATGGAATATATAGGGCTCATCGCGATCCGCCAACCACCCACGATCTTCCGAGGTCAGCCCCAAATTTTGGGTACCCGGGTTTGACCATCGAGCCCCCTCCATTGCGCTGCAGGCATCCCAACCCACACCCCAAATCCCGCGAGGCGTGTCGCGAAAAATGTCGGTAACTTCCTTTGGTGTGCCTGTGTAGTTGTGAACAAAGTCGGTGTAACTCATGCTGAGGAGATGCTTGACCTTCTCGTCATGACCGAGGTCAGGCAGGTAGTCCGTGTCACTTGCCAACAGCTTGAGCGTCGCTGCTTTTGCCTCAGGGGAAATCGGATAACCGGCAATGACTTTCTCCTGGTTGAGCGATCCGTCGCTGTCGAACCAGTTGCCAAACACATTGTCTGTCAAAACGTCCTTTCCGTAGACCTCCGATGGAAAATACAACGAGCTGCCAAGATCACGCTTCTTGAAATAATCCTGATCGAAGTATTCGTAGAATGGATCCGTGTTGATCCCAATGTCGCGCAATACACCGGTTGATGCTTTTGAATAGTTGCCCGGACCATCGATAGACTGACTGCCGCCATAACAAATAAGTTTTTTGCCATCGACATCAAATTCATTACGCTTGGCGTGGCCACCAAAGTCGTCATGATTATCCAGAATCAGAATCTTTTTATCCGCGCCTGCGCGCTGCTGATAGAGCAGCGCGGCTGACAAGCCGGACACGCCGCCGCCGACAATGACAAGGTCGTACAAATCATCCGTACGTTGCTTGGGCGCGGGGAAACGCGCTCCTCCCCAGGATACGGCATGCGAAATTTCAAAGGATCCGGCGTGGCTGCCGCGCATTCCAGTAAGAGACGGTGGATAGAATGACTGGCTTTTTGCGAACAATTCCAGAGGTGACAATGCGGTGCCAGCGGCAAGGCTCAGCGCCGCGCCACCCAGAAAATCGCGCCGTGAAATCTTCAGCTTTTCCGCCACTAATAAATCCTCAGTCGTCGAGCGTCCTATTGTAGATGAGTCTACCACCAGGGTAGGTCTGGTCGACCATGATATCCATAACCTGAGTGGACCAACTATTTAGCAGTGAAGGTAAGCCGAGGGACGAAGCAATACCGCCCCTGTTCCGGAAAGCATAGATTCTTTAGCTGCCGTGTTGATCATAATCAACATAGAAATTGGCCGGCACATATGTTGCTACCCCTCAAAGCCCGTCAACACATTCACCACATTGACGCCAATTTCATCAATATCGTATCCCCCCTCCATAACAAACAATGTTGGGATATTCAGACTACCGATCATCTCCCCGGTGGTGAGAAAATCGTCTGTAGTCAATTTGAAAAAACTAATCGGATCATTCTCAAAGGCATCCACCCCAAGAGACACCACCAGAAACCGCGGCGAGAACTGCCCGATGTGTTCCAGGGCATCCGACAATGAATCCCGCCACTGCGCGAACTGCGTACCCGGAGCCATGGGATAGTTTCGGTTATAGCCGATACCTGCACCGGATCCCGTCTCATCGGCATACCCGAGAAAATGTGGAAATGCATCTTCGGGATCTCCGTGCAAGGAACAGAAAAGCACATCATCGCGGTCGTAAAATATATCCTGTGTCCCGTTGCCGTGATGAAAATCTATGTCCAGAACAGCCACTCGCCCGGCGCCGTTAGCGCATAAATGCTGCGCTGCAATGGCGGCGTTATTTAAAAAGCAGTAGCCGCCAAACATGTCGCGGGCGGCGTGGTGGCCGGGCGGCCGACACAGAGAAAAGATACCGCTGTCTCCCTTCAACAAGTCCGTTGCTCCGGTTAGTGCAACATCTTTAGCAGCCAGCGCCGCTTGCCAGGTGCCCTCAGAGATCGACGTCTCCGCTGCAAGCGCGTAGTACCCCACCTTGCCTTCGATGTCGCGGGGTACCCGACATTGCATGCGTCTGGCAGGCCAGACGTTGGCGATTACCTCTCCGGCGTAACCTTTTTTCTGCCATTCCTTCCAGACGGTCTCCAGGAATGCCACGAAATCCGCATCGTGCACAGCCAAGACCGGATCCAGGGAAAACATGTCCGGATCGCTAATCTCACCCAACCCGGACTCAACTAACGCCTTGAGGATGATGTCGGCACGCGATGGTCGCTCAAAGGGTTGGACAAGTTCCCCACCGTAGAGCTCTGTTTTGGCGTCCCGCAACCGGTGCTGTTCGCTGTAGATGGTTTTCATATGGCAATTCCTGTCCTGATATCACTACGCTAGCATCAACCGAAGGCAACAGCGCTGATCAGCGCTCGATGGATCTTCGTGCCCCGTTTCGGCGTCACCCGGTTACAACCCGGAGCCATCCTCAGAATAGATTACCCAAATCTTGGTATAGCCGTCAGTATCCCAAACGCCGATCCATTCTTTGGGCACCGTTACCCCTTCACCAACGTTGATAACCTGCACGGAGCCATCCGCTGAAGTCAATGTAACGCCGCCTTCGAGAAAAAACATGAATTCATCAACACCGTATGGCTCCTTGATCTCGAAACGAGTTTTACCGGAACGATACATGCCAGAGGCAAACTTCTTGTCGCTGCTCAATAATGTCGTGACATCAAGCGTAACGTGACCGTCTTTGTGTTTTGATTCAAGCATATCCGAGCGCTCGAATATCGTGCCTGAGATATCTGACTTGCTGAGTTTTGCTGGCAACACGGTGCCTTCACGGTCCGCTGCGATCGCCGCGGAAATTCCAAGAATGGTAATACCAACTGTAACAAGAAATTTTTTCATTGATCTGACCTCGTTGAGAAAATTCACTACCAATAAGCGAGTACAGCGTAACCCGCTAAAAAATTTTTTGGGCCTTAAGTGCGTAGGTAAGAAGTGGTTCCATGGTCCCCACGACACAGCCTGCCAGCGCGGCGATGGCTGACCAGAAGCCTCCGCCAGGATCTATTCTAAACATGCCTGATGAAGATACTTTTGTATTCCTGGAAAAACACGCTTTATACTTGCCATTCTGCTGTGAGCAATTGGATCAAGATAAAGCGGTTTGGGACCGGCAGCGATACATCGAACAGCCGCAGTTATGCGCTGGGGATGGTCCTGTCATTGGTTTCCGGGCATTGGTTTCCGGGCATTGGTTTCCGGAATTTTTCCGGCAATTTTAGGCGGGGAGTCAGTGGGATAAATACCGTGACTCGGCTTTGAAACGAAAAATTTAACGCCAGGCGACCCAATATGGAATACGATTACATCATCGTTGGCGGCGGGTCAGCCGGCTGCGTGCTAGCAAATCGGTTAAGCAACCTACCAAGCACTCGTGTGTTACTGTTGGAAGCCGGTCGCTCGCATCGTCACCCTTTGATTAATATTCCTCTGGGCTATGGTAGCACTACGGCTTCACCGGCATTTTCCTACCAGTTCAAATCAGAACCTGACCCAGGCACCAACCTACGGCAACATCACCTACCTCGAGGTAAATGTCTGGGTGGCAGTTCATCCATTAATGGCATGATCTATATTCGCGGCCAGGCCAAGGACTTTGACCTATGGGCGCAGGCAGGCGCAACTGGATGGGACTGGGAATCAGTTAAACCTTACTTCGTCGACAGTGTCGATCAGTCACGAGGACCGAGCCCATGGCACAGCACCAAAGGTCCGCTGCGATTAGAGGATATTAAATTCAAACTGCCGGTCTGTGACGCACTGATTACGGCAGGGATAAAAGCGGGCCTCGCCTACAATGAAGACTTTAACAGCGCAGACCAGGAAGGTATCGGCTATTACCAGACTACCATGCGCAATGGCAGGCGCTGGTCTGCTGCAAATGCTTATCTGGATGGCATTAAAAACCGACCCAATCTAACCATCAAAACCCATGCCCCGATTGACCGAATTGTTTTTGATAAAGATCGGGCCATTGGCGTCATTGCCAATGGCCAGGAAATAACCGCAACAAAAGAGGTGATCGTCTGTGCTGGCGCCTATAGCTCACCTCAATTACTACAGATATCCGGTGTGGGACCCAAATCAGTTCTTGGGCACCTTGATGTTAACCCGGTGGCATATCGAGAACAGGTCGGTGAAAACCTCCAGGACCATGCTGGCCCACCCATGGCGTGGCGGTTAAATCACCATCAGGATAGCGTTAACAAGGAACTGGGCCCGCTAGGGTTGATTCGTAATGCCATCACTTATGCACTGACTCGATCCGGAGTGCTGAGCATGCCCGCTGCAGCGGTGGGGATATTCGCCCGCAGCAATGAACATATTAGCCGCCCTGACTTGCAGTTCCACTGCCTGCCGGTGAGTGGCAGAGACTCAGATGACCCTGCTCAGCAGCAGGTAGACGCGTTTCCTGGTTTTACCATCATGCCTTATCTCATGCATCCAAGGTCGAGGGGAAAGGTCTACGCAAAATCGCCGGACGCATGCTTAGATCCGATTATTGAAGTCAATTACTTTGCCGACGAACAGGACCTGGAAGCGGTGGTCAGTGGTATGCGCCTTGCCCAACGCATAGTTGAAACAGAACCTTTTGCCGCAGCAGTAAGCGAACGTATAAGGCCTCTTGCTGATGTTAATACGGATTCGGACTATGCTGCCTATGCAAGGGACCACGCGCATACCGGCTATCATCCCGTAGGAACCTGTCGAATGGGGAGCGATCCCGAGGCCGTGGTCGACCCGCAGTGCAGGGTCTATGGTACCCGCAATCTTCGGGTGGTTGATGCATCGGTCATGCCAAGCCTGGTATCCGGGAATACCCATGCAGCCACTATCATGATTGCAGAAAAAATTGCCGCAGGGTTGACCCAAGAGAAGCCAACCACCCACCTCTAGCAACTCAAGATGCTAATAGCGACAAGCGAAGGCGAGCAACTTACCCCTCTTTTAGCAATAGGACATGTCTGTCCTTTCAGCAGCGCAATAGCAGGCTTTTTCTTTAGGCATGAAAAAACCCGCCGAAGAGGGTTAGTTTTTATCTTACTGACACGCCTTAGTTTCCATCGCGCTACGGACGGTGCCCACCAGAAGAATTACCACATCACGATGTCCTAAATTTGAACGATCAACAGCATTCACCATACAAGACCGTTCTTCGGAAAATATGGTTTATACTGCCTATTTTCAAAGACACGCTTCAATCGCTGGGCCCACGTCATTGAATAGGTCTTGCCCCGGGTAGATTGTGAGACCTGCTCCGATTCATCTTCTGGCTTTCCTGGCACAACATGCGCTCTCAACTTGCTCCGAGGCGAGAACACGCCATGAAACCGGGTGACGAGTAACGTGTTCGACAGATTGATCGCTGCTCGCAACGTGCCGGTTGGCGCCAACTGATTGATGACGTTTCGATCAACAGACATCCAGGTTCCCTTAACAAATCAGAGCACCAATTCTATCAGCACCCGATTCCTGTCGGTGGTGTACTATCAAGGCTCAAGCCATTGGATCGATTATGAAAGCCCAACACCCCAACGTTATGACCGGCTATCCCCCGGAACGCGACAGTCAGGTTACCTTTGCCAACTACACCATAACCCCGTTTAACACCTGGGGCTTTCGTAACATGGATTCTGTGACGCGGACCGCAATGTTACCTCGCGGCGGATCATTACCCGTGATGGAGGAAGCACTGGATGCAACGCTCAATGAACGCGTAATCACCGATGCAGATGGTGCCGGGCGCTCGCTCGACGATTTGCTCCAAACACACAACGCTGATGGCTTTCTAATGTTGCGTGACGGCAAGATCAAATACGAGAGCTACTGGAATGGCTACTCTGAACATCAGCGCCACATCTGGTATTCAATGACCAAATCGCTGGTTAGTACCGCGTTTGGGATACTCGCTGAGCAACACAACCTTGATCTCAGTGCCTCACCGGCCATCTACATTCCGGAACTTGAAGGTTCCGCGTTTGAACGGACCACTTTGCAGGACGTTTTAAACCACGCATCGGCGCTCGCATTCAAAGAAAACTACGTTGATCGCGAATCGGAGTTTCTGCAGTACTATGCGCCCGCACTGGGCCTCGGGTTCATACCCGGTGCTCAAGATGCCCAACCAGCAGATAGCGAGATTTTTGGCATCTACGACTTCCTCGCCAAATTCATTCAGCCGGAGGATACCTGGCAGCCGGGACAGTGCTTTGAGTACAACTCTGCCAATGCTGACATCATCGGGTGGATGATTGCGAGAATCTCCGGCAAGTCACTGCAGGACTATCTCGCTGAACACATCTGGTCGAAACTGGGGACCAACCACGATGCGGCAATCGTTGTTGATCGAGCCTGCATGGCGGTTGCCACCGGCGGAATGACCAGTACGCTGCGTGACGCCGCCCTGTTCGGCGAACTGATTCGTAACAAAGGCCAGTCTAACGGGCAGCAACTGGTGCCAACGACCTGGGTTGAAGAGACGCTGAACCTCAACGCTGATGATCGCAAGCGTTACACCAACAATGATCTGTACGTTGCCGAGCAGTGGACGCACTACAAAAACATGTGGTGGATTCTTGACCCTGAAACCGAAGAATATGCCGCTGTGGGTATTCACGGCCAGGTTATCTATATCAACCGATCAACCAATACCGTCATCGCCCAGTTCTCTAGCCAGCCCACTGCATCGCAAGTTGGGTCCGTTCAGTTCAGGTCGAAGCTGATTGCGATCAGGGACATCGCGAACAATCACGGTATCTGATAATTACCCAGAACCCGTCTCCATCGGCAACGTTTCGTCTGCGGACCATTCCATCAGACTAGCGTCATACACTTTGACGTCCTCATGGCCGCAGAGTTTCAGTGCAAAGGCGTTCACCGTCGCTGCTATCGCGCCACCGCAGTAAGTAATCACTCGCGGCTGATCGATCATTCCAGCGACCGCATTACGCATTGCATCGGGCTCCAGAAAGTCGGCGCTCTCACCATTTATCAACGATCGAAAAGGCACATTGACGGCCCCTGCTATATGCCCGCGTCTTGGCCCGTAACCATCATCGTCACCATTAAATGACGATGCCGGCAACGCATCCACCAGGCAGGTTTCAGTCTCCCCACGGCTAGCCAGTACATCGCTTTTATCTGCACAACCGCGTGCATAATCATCGCTCGCGGTAAATTGGCTCGCTGCTGGTGCATTTCTTTCTGTGACCATTGCCCGACCTTCGGCTTCCCACTTCTCAACGCCGCCATTCAGTATGGCGCAGTCAACGCCGAAGTGATGCATTGTCCACCACGCACGGGTACACCACATGGTGCCTGAGTCGAGGCCTTCACGGGGTGTGCGCGCGACGATGACCACGCGTGAATCATTGGCAATACCCACCGATTCCATGGTTGCTTCGAATTGTTGTTTCGAAGGCCAGGTCCAGGGCAGTGGCGCATCCGGATCTGACAGCACGCCATGACCCGCAGGAACGTCGAAGAAGACGGCACCTGGAATGTGGCCCTTATTGAAGAACTCGGCTTCTGCCCGATTAATCAATTTTGATGTAAGCATCGCGGTGACATCAACGATGCGTAGGTTCGCATCATTAATATGCTCGGCCAGCCATTCGGTGGAGACCAGATAATCCGGATTGCTATATGTCATGTTGGCACCTCGATATTATTGCTACTGTTTAAACGTCCTCACCCGTTTACACAAGCCCCTCGTAGCTACCGCCATCAAGTTGCAGGTTTTGACCCGAGATGAAACCTGCGATCAACAGCATTCACCATACAAGACCGTTCTTCGGAAAATGTGGTTTATACTGCCTATTTTCCGGTTTGCCATTGCTGTCAGTTAACCAAAAGGATTCTTGCCATGTTAAATGCACACCCCATTTTTATTCCCGTACTCGTCCTGGTGATCTGGTCGATAATTCAAATGCTTTGGGCAGTCAGTGCCCGTTTGCCCGCCATTAGTGCTGCAAAACTGGGGCCAACGGCCGGGCAACGTACCTCTGAGTTGGCTGAATTGCTACCCAAGCAGACGCAATGGAAGTTCGATAATTATAATCACCTGATGGAACAACCCACTCTTTTCTATGCCACGGTGATCGTGCTCGCAATTACTGGACTGGATACGCAGTTCAACGTTTATCTGGCCTGGTTCTATACTGGTTCAAGAGTGGTCCACAGTATTGTCCAATCTACCTCGAACCCAGTTCTGGTGCGGTTTATTATATTTGCTGCGAGTAGTATTGCTTTAGCTGTAATGGCCGTAAACGGGATTATGCAGATGCTCTAAAGGGTAGCAAAATTGATCAAATCTTTAGCTATTACTCCAGCGCATCAGTGGGCCATACCTGAGTGAGGTCCCTGGCTAATTCCCGGATTAGGATCGAGGCATCGCCTGGCAATAGGAATCGGTCCCGAACTGATTCATTAATCGCGCGCCGATAGCGATCAACCAACACCGCTTTGTTCCCGTAACGCGCCAACAGTTCCTGAGAATTGAACGGCACAAACCCTCCGATCAAAAAACAAAACCCACCGCCCCGATTACTTCCCAAATATTGGCCTAACGGCGCACTGAGCGCCGGAGGGCGAAGACCGCCAATCGCATTGCCGGCACTATCCAATAACATTTCTTCTGTTTGCGGGTCGAGTTCAATCATCTTACTTTTTGGCGGAGGTTCTCCGTCAATCCATTGATTCAGCACGTCTAATAGTGCCGACTGAACAACACCAATTCGTAAGGGGTTAATAGCCAGCTCACAGCCGTTGCTATAACTGGATAACGCCAGGTCTCTTGTTAGAGTCTTCGCGCCGAGTTGCGCCGTTACCACGTCAACGTGTGCCCCACCGGCCATTTCGTAAATCCGAACAGCGGCGTTGTCAGGTTCATGTTGCCGGACTCTGTAAGCGCCGAAGCCCACGACTTCTGTCTGAGTCTGAAAGCGAATCACGGGCGCTGATACCGAAATTTTATTGTTGACGTGGCCGCTTGCAAGCTCTTCGCCACCATCCAGTCGGTTGATGCGTTTTGCATGCTCACCACCCCCCGCCAGAAAATAGCCGGAAACCAGCGCGTTCTGATGAAAGTGATTAGCGTAGGTCACCTGAAAAGCAACCGACTGAGAATAGCCCACTAAAATGACGCGCGTCACCTCAAAACCGTTGAGCAGACTTGATCCATTACCTTCAGCCCTTAGCAGGGTCAGCGTATCCGTAATGACATCCCATACCTGCCCGAAGTGCGGCATCGTCAGAGACGCGTAGCGGCTACGATCTCGTTTCGCCGCAACGCTTGACGTTCCCCATTGATCACGAAGGAAATCGACACTGACCGGTTTCGATGTAATGCCTACGTAAGCACCGCCATTACGCATCATGTAATCGTGCGTATTTTGCCAGGTCGGGTCACCGTCCCATCCGGCTGTCGCATTAAGAATCTCGACGTATACGGTGCCATTAAAATGGCTGGCCGTCTCCGGCCTTCGCACTATTAGCCTTGTCCGATAAGGCATTGCTGGAACGACAACCTCTATGTCGCTTGCAGACTTGACCGTGTCACTGTAGCCGTAGACGGCTGCTTCTCCAGCGAGTAAATACTCCTGCTCGACATAGCCCACTGATGAGAGGTCTTCAAACCAGGCGATAAAGGGTGTTGATCGAGTTTCTTCGGAACCGTCTACAACAGGTAAGAGATAGACCGCGGGACCTGCATCGGCGCCAGCATGCCCCGCAAATATAAGCGCAATAAGGGCTAATAACGCCTTAGTGCCATGTTTTAAACATTGCATTGATGGTCCTCGTCAGGGTTGTGCTTAGAATCCGAGCCCAGCCTTTGCCGGGAATGGTTCACGAAAGATTGCTGTTCAGCGTTAGGCCACGCGAGCGCTTCAAATACAACATAAACAGACCTCGGCGACCATTCCACTATGATCAGTGGCTAGTCAGACATTAACCGATCAGCTGTCCGTGAACATTAGATTTGCTGCAGCGTCTTCGATCGCCCGCCTGTCGATTGAGTCAAACCCATTTACTATCCGCTCACTCGAACGCCTGACCCGCTCCCTTATAACCGGCCAATCTGCGTGCATGAGTTCACCTCCACCTTTTACCTGGCGGCCAGAGACATATACCGAGTCCACGTTGGATGGATTAGCGTTCAGTACCAACGCACCTACCGGGTCTATACAAGGCACCATATTTATATCATCACAACGAGTCAGCACAATGTCCGCTTGCTTCCCTGGGGTGAGTGAGCCAATTCGACTCTCCCACCCCAGTGCTCTGGCGCCTCCCATTGTGCTCACCTCAAGAACGTCTTTCGCTTTGAATCTGATCTCCCTTGGCGGTCCAGCATGTCGTGCATTCTCTATTCCTCTTTGCGCCTGTAGCAATAACCTCATCTGCCCCTGCATGTCACCAGAATAGTTGGAGACAATATCGATACCGATAGAGGTGCGTACCCCGGCTTCAGCGGCGCGAACAGCAACCGGATTCCCCATTCCCATCTGCAATTCAGTTTCTGGTGTCACCGAGATGGCCGCTCCGTGATCAGCCATCCACGATAGTTCAGTATCAGTAAGCGTTGAGCCATGAACAAACAGCAGATCATCAGCCATGAGCCCGGCCTCCCCTATCTGGCGCACGAATTCCACGCCAGCATCGTAGTTACCCATAGACACATGGCAGGAAATTCTATGTGCGCCGAGCTCTCTGGCAAACTCTATCTCGCGACATCCAGTTGCAAAATCGGTTGCTGTCACTTCTGTTGGTGCAAAGCCAAACACAAGAAGACTTTCATCGGAAGATAGTTTTTCCTGCTTTATGCGCCGCGCATCATCGTGGCGCCATCCTTCCTTTAGCACAGTAGGTGTTGTCGCCCAATTTTCAGGATTTTCAAACAGCCCATAGCAGAATATCCCGCGAATTCCTGCGTCCTGCAATCCTCTGACAGCTTCGTCAGAATGTTCGGGAGAATTCATAATGTGGCAGTGATCAACCACGGTAGTAATGCCAGCATTCAACGCTTCCAGCGCGCCAACGTGGTTTCCGAGAAAAGCATCATCGGGGTTATAAAAGCCACTATAGATCGACCGCATCTGCACGAAGTAGTCGAACAGACTCCAGTCTGTGGCGATGGTCCGCAGCTGCGTTTGCCAGATGTGTCGGTGTGTATCGACAAAACCTGGACTTACTATCATGTTTGTCGCATCGACAAGTGAAGCATCCGATGCCTCTATCGAAGCTGCGACCTCGAGTATTCGGTCACCCGCAATCAGCAGGTCGCCTTTTGGCAGGATGCCAATTTTGGGATCCATAGAGACAATTGTGCCGCCTCGCAGCAGGGTTCGTTGTTTGCTCATTGGCTGAGTCCACAAATTTTTTCAAAAACCAGGTTGCCTTAACTGAAGACCCCGCTCAGGTAGATCTTCAAGAGGGATATTGCACTCATGTTCGCCAAGTACACCCTAAGGACACCTCACACTCGGTAGTAAACACTGACCCCTTGAACGAAGCTGTGCAATCTTTTTTGGCAACAGTCTGCCGCTAGCCAGAGGATACGAATAAACCACGTATTTTCTTCTGAATCAAAGTAAAGGCTGATCCCGACCTAATTCAGAAAATTCCAGATCATATAGCAGCACAAGCACCACCCATTAAACGTGCAACAGCTAGCTAACCCTAAAACACTCGCGGATAAACAACCAAATCAACTTTGCGCTGTACAAAAACCTTTTCAGTAATCAACACTCCCGCCTGGAAGACAGCAGATCATCGGCTATTCAGACATTGATTATCCAAAGGATCATTACGTCACAGCGGTCCGAGAATAGCAGGCGTGCACCCGGTGGCTTCGTCTTTGTTGAAGGCTATTTATCGCTGAGATTTCCTGCAACTTGTCATTAGGAGGAGCGCCACTCTGAAACAAATACCTGGGAACCAGCAGGAAAAGGTGGTTAATTCTTCTTATCCGCGCGTTTAATAGTGTGGACACTGATTTAAAAATTCAATATTTGAAATGTATCCCGCTTTGGTCAATTAATTGAAATACGCTAATATTTTGGTTTGCCACGAGTTGAATTTAGGCTTAGTTGATCTTGTTGGTTTGATATCTCTGCTCGAGGACGGTTTTAGTGAAAAAGTCACAGCATTTATCATTCGCGCCATTTAAAAGAAACCTATCATGGATAGGTTTGACTTTGGTTGTTTCAGCATCCTTGATTGCACTGACAGTATTGTTTCACTGGATGACCGGTGCTGATTATGGGGAGTTAACCAGAGACCCTACTGCTCTTGGACAGCTGCCAGCATATTATGGCTTTCTCTCTCAAATTGGGATTTTCTTCTGGTCTGCTTCGGCAGCGGTTTGCCTTTTTTGTCTGTTTATACTCTCTGAAAGAAAGAGTGATGAGAATCTTAAGCGTTTTCTGCTGGTTTCGGCATTGCTGACTTCAGTGCTTGGTTTAGACGATGTTTTTACATTACACGAATCAGTCTTTCCTGGTTTGGGGATTCCACAGAATTTGGTGCTAGCTAGCTATGTGGCTTTTGCGATAATTTACCTTGTTAGATTTTATTCGATCATTCTTGAAACCGAATATCTGTTGTTAGCAATGGCATTATTGTTTTTTGCAGTATCGGTTGGACTGGATGTATGGGAGCCGAGAGGGATCGATCGTTACATCTTTGAAGATGGCGCCAAGCTTGTTGGGCAGGTGAGTTGGTTGGCATATTTTTTTAGGGCTGGAAACTATGCTATTCGTCCCATCGGCGCTAAGTAAATGTTCCGGCTGAGGCGATAGAGACTCGATCAGAGTATTTTAGCAAATATTTTGTCAATCAAAGCCGCAGACTGCATGAATTCGACAACCCTGAAGTAGAGGGTCAGTCATGACATTAACCAGTAAACTCAGCGCAGTATTGTTTGTTTTTCTGTGCTTGTTATCAGCTTCTGCGATTTTTTTGCTTCAAATGTTAGTAAACCATTGCCGATTGATTTCGAGAATAAGAAATGGCGGCTGGCAGTGCCGAGGCGGAGCAGTCATGAAATAGGTTAGATGAAGATACTCGGGAATGATTTATCAATGACTATCGTGATCGAATGGCTCAACGAGAATTGTATGATGAATACGTTCGAAAAATCGGCGCCACCGCTATTTCCGATTATCTAGAATAGGCCGATAAGCGTTGCCTATCCCGTTGAGGATGCAAGGCGTCGGTGGACCATGGTGTTAAATGCGTCAGTAATATTTCGCAGGGTAGGTTCCGTGTAGGGGAAACTTTCTATGTGGTCGAAGTTATGACGCATTGCGGCATTGCATTCGAATATAAGTAGCTGTCCGTCCGGCAAAATTGTGAAATCTATGCCAAAGAAATCAAGATCCATGATTTCCCTTATGCGCTCGAGCCGTTCCATGTTGTCCCGACCGACATAGGACGTCATATCTGTGAGGTATGCCTTTTCCTTGTCCTGTAAATAGGTGTCCTTATTCATGACCCTGTATCGATTACCCGAATGAACATTCCAGTCGTCGTGGTGCAAGTTCGCCACCGGGTAATACTCGCCGTCGATACAAAAAGTACGTATCTTGTTGTACAGGCCATTTTTGTCCGCGAGATTGTAGTAAGCAATCGCGTAGTATGAGCCAGATCCCATTGTATCGAGCTGTGCCCTGAAACAGGCTTTATCTTCCACCAGGGCGACACCCTCGCCAGTATGGCTATTATCGGGGCGCAGTATCATCGGAAATTCGATACCTTCATTCTCAATGCGATCAAGAATTTCTTCCATGGCATTACCATCGAACGAGAAACCAAAAGTCTGTGGGAAAATTATCCCATCCAGTTCAGAGAACCGGCGATAGTTGTTTTCCCTTGTGGACATCCTGACTGTGGCTGGGTGATTGATGACCGGCACATCAGGGTATTTTTTAAGAAATTCAATTAAGACCTTGAGTGCATCCCCCATCCGCTCCGGAACCGCAATGTTATTGATAAGCAACCGGAAGGGTGGGGCAGGGAACGCCAGGCTTAATGAATCGTCGTACAGGTTCTTGACGATCACGTTCACTTTTTCGGTATCTAGCAGATGCTTGAGAGAGAAATGACCGCCACTCAGGTTGGCTTGATAATAATTAAGTTCCCTTTTTACCGAACGACTCCGGCTCTTATAGCCCTGTGTGCGAATTATGACGGGAAGTTCGACGCTGAACTTATCTTCCAACTGGTAGGGCGATGCCTCTACTGCCGCCTTTAAGGCCAGTTCCGATTTTTCAGTTTCGCCCTGTTCTTCCAGCAGGCAGGACAACGCCTTCGATGCGGGAAGGTTGTCCGGTACACGTCGAAGGAGTTCCTCGTATGCGGGGACGGCCAAAGAAAACTGGCCGCCGTTCAACATGGTATCGGCAAACTCCTCTAGTTCCTGAATACCGGCCACAGCTTTCCTTGTAAATATTCCGTTGTGACCTATAAATCCAGCTTCGTAACTCTTCTGTCCGGTAATCTTGAAGTACGCCTTCCGACGGAAGAGTTTATTCATTAATTTATGATAATTTTGGGTGATCACTATACGCGGCGATGGAAAGTCGACGCTTGCCCGCACCCGGTAAAGAAGTCGACTGCTGTGTTCGGCAAGGGCGGTTCTTCCATGCAGTGCCTTGTGATTATTTATCAGCACCAGGTCTCCCTCTCGCAAGTTAAATCTGAAGCCAATGGTCGGGTCACTGATCACCTGGTCGATTTCAAGAAGTGCAGATTGCCCTGCTTCATCCAGCAAGGTTTGGTGTGCGGCTGCACCCTTTTCAAGCTGGGTGTCATAGTATGAAATGCACTCATCACCCTTTCTGCCAGAGAGAACGGGCTTCAGCACGCCATCGGCGAACGGAAAGACGGGGCGACGGAGTTCCCGCGCAGACTCAGGGCTCAATCGCTCTAAAACATCTTCGACCGGCACAATCGTTGTTTCTCCTCCCTCGGTGTCGGCATGCACACACTGCAGGGCCAGCAGGTTGTCAGGCTCTTGCAGAAAGGATGTATCCGAATGAGGCGCGATCCCGGAGCTAGTCCGGCTGTACCCTGTTGCGGTACCTCTATCGGCATTGATATCCGGAATCACTTCTATTTCTGTGAACGAGAGCCGAGCCCATGCCGGGTCGCCACCCATAGCTGCGATAATGGTCCGTACAAGCGTGACTATGTCAGGAGCCTGGTCCTGGCCGGCATCCGACCGGACACCGCTAAGCAAAACGGCATGCGGGTACTTGACTAACGCAGCGACCAGCTTCGCAGCAAATGCTTCGAGAGCAGGTCCTCCGTCGTTAATAGTCGATTCAGAATCGTCAACGCGGAGGGTTGGGAAGTTTGCCACGCTCTTAACGGTTCTAGCGTCTAACCTCATGCTGGGTTGAGTAATCCGGACGCGAATGCGAAAGGCGTACTGCCCGCCATCAGATAGGGCTCGGTCAATTCTCCCGACTTCAATAATCGGTCAAGGCCAATGAGGATGTCTGCGGAGCCCACATGACCGGTTTCGTGTCCGGTGATGAGGAAGTTCTCCACAGGAATCTCGATGACGGAAGCAATCAACTGTAGAAACAGGACCGCCGTCTGATTACAGATGACTCTGTTCGGCCGAACGCCGAAGCGTTTTTCCATTGCCTGAAAACTACCTAAGTAGCCCTCCGCATAGCGCTCGCGTCGATCGATGCCCTCCAGGGTCAGGATCTCTCGCTCCGCGGGGTTGACCCCCTCTGGCGCGACGGGGTTTTGGGTTCCCCCATATTTGATAATGATGCTGCCATTCAGATCGCTTTGGGTGACGGTCTCTGCGCCCGCAAACTCTGCTTTTGAGGCGTGCTTTGTGTTTATTCCGACGATTGTCGCCGCACCGCCGTCAGCGTGCGCCCACAAGCCATAACTCTCGGAGGAGGAGTGATCGATCGTATAGGACCAACGTTCCGCGGTGACGATGGCGGCGAGTCCACCACCCCGAACGGCGAGCCAGCCATGGGCCAGATCGAGGGCCGAGAGCGCACCGAGGCAGCCGATCGTGAGATCGATCCCCACACAGGTCCCAGGCACGTCGCAGGTTTTCATGATCTCAGTTGCGACTGAATATGAGGGGAGATAATCGCGCGACATCCCGGCGAAAATCACAAGCTGCAGATCCGCCGCGTTAACGCCTGAATCGTCCAGGGCCCGCCGAAGAGCATCGGCACCCATCGAGCTGGGATGATCTTCGTCACGAGCGTGGCAGACATTTTCCCAGCCTTGGAAGATGCTGGAATCTCCGCCGGCTTCGGCAACCACTTCTTTTACGGGGCGGGCAGGCGGTAAGTACACACCTGTCCCAAGAATCGAAAGTGTATCTGTCATGGCGCGGGAGCCTCCGGTGCTTGGTCGTTTAACAGGCGCTCTGCCGCGTCTGCGATCTGAGTCGCTCGTTGCTCCAGGACCTTGGTTTCCACCATCTGCGTCGGATGACCAACGATGATCGCCGGCAGAGGGCGTTCAGTAGGCTGATAGGTCATGGCGCGATCGATCTGGTTTGCGAAAGGTACGGTCAGGATGGCGAAGCCGGCGACACCAGCGCGCTGCAATGCGATTGAGTCGAGCGAACTGCCCGAGGAACAGCTCCCTCAATCCGAGACTCCGCAGAGAACCAGTCCCTTCTCGCCGGAGAGCAGCCCGAGTAATTCGCCAGGCATGCGCTGACTGGCATCTCCTTTGTTAAGGATTTCTTCCTCCACTTCGATCCCTCGATCACGCAGAAGCTGCTGTGACATGCGGAGGATCTTGATCGAGTTGGGCTTGCTGTGATCGACGAACCGCACCCGTCGTTCTGTGGGTTTCAGGATCACCTCAAGGGGTTCGGGGGTGGGCCTGGGAATCGGGTCCACCAGGAGCTCGCAGCTGACGTCATCGCAGCTCGTGATTTGCCGAGCAGGTACGCTCACCGCACCCTCCTGGGCGTTGACCTTAGGTAGTTCATTCATTTTGGATTTCCCTCCGCGGTTTCTCGACTTGATGGTGAAGCCTTCTCATTGATTTGTTTGGTCATGATATGTGTGCTTCCTACCCAGCGAGGGATGACGGCAGAAAACCGCCCTCCCGCTGCGCCACATTCGATAAATGTCAATTGGTCTGCGCTCCTGAGAGGGGAGCGCATTGCGCCGGGCTCGACCTCTGCGAAGGCTATTGGTTCCTTCGCGATCCGGCCCATCCGCTCGAGATCGTCGGTCTGGCGTCGCGCATGTTCGTAGATATACGCGCGTGCTTCGTCCCGACTAAACTCTTTGCTGACAAGAGCCATATGATCGGGCGCGATCACCACGACAAATCCGCCGGATCGGTAATACCAGGCGGTCTGGCCGTAATGACACATGCAGTCGCCGATCGTGTCCAGGATCTGGGCGGCTGTATCGCCGTAATGGTTATTGCACGAGTTCGGCCCCTCGGTGGACATGACCGAGACCGCCGAGGCGTCTTCGGGGATTCCCATCTGGGTGTGATAGGCGCCCCACTCGGTTTCCGGATGTTCGGCCACGCAGAAGCTGATGCGACCTGGATGGCCAATCGTGCCGTGGGGCTGGAGTACGCCGCCTGCTCGACCACAGAAGAGGCGCATCATCTGGGCGAAGCGTCCGACCGTGGCATTCGCGCGGCAGTTGGCGCCCAGCGCGTTCTCTCGGTGCTCAAAACCCAGCTGTGAGACCACCGGGCCGCTCACAATGACCATCAACGATGCGCCGCCTGTTGTGACCTCGACCCCGCAGATGTTCAGCTTTGGGTCGAGCAAAGCTTCGGTCAAACTTCGCAACAAGGAGCCATATTCCATCGCGCAACCGGCCATGACGGCAGTCGCTGCGGCTTGCTCCGCGCGCACGATCACATTGTGCTCCGGGAACTCGCCACTCACGTCGTCGGCACGCCAACCCATCGCGTCGAGCATCTCGTTGACCACGCTGCCATATGGAGGAATCACCGGCAGACCATCCGTCCAGCCGCTGTTCATGCAATTTTCGATGTCTTGGAGCGTTTCTAAACCCATCCTGGGCCTTCATGTTGGCGGTGAGCAGTGGGCGAAATGACCTTGATTGGCCGAGGCGTTCAGGATAGGTAATTCAAGCAGGCCGTGCAACAGCTAGCTAACCCTAAAACATTCGCGGATAAACAGCCAAATCAACTTCTCGACGCCATCAAATATCCAGGAACCCTTTTTAAACAATCCCAGCTTTTGAAATCCAGGATAAATGCGGTTTAAACTTCCTATCCTCTGAATTTTGTCATACGCTCTGAGCATGACTGGCACCGTTCGCATCCTGCAGTTGTCCGACACACACTTCCTCGACGATGGCATCGAAGCCGAGGGCGGTGGTGCCTACAACACTTCCGAAGCGTTCGACGCAGTCTTCGACCATGTCGGCAATCATGATCATCTCGACATGGTCGTGGTGACGGGCGACGTGGCCGACCACGGCAGCGCCGCCGAGTACCGCAAGGCCGCCGACGCATTCTCCCGATTCCAGGTGCCGGTCAATGTGTGCCCGGGCAACCACGACTTCGACGCCGCGTTCAACGCGGGCATGGCTCGCATTGGTGTCAGCACTTCCCGCGTGATCGAAGTGGGCGCGTGGGCCTTCCTATTCGTCGACTCCAGCGCCGGCACGATGCTCGGCCAGGAAAACGGCCTGCATATTGACCCACCCGGCCAGACCCGGTTGCACTCGAATGGTTCCCTTGGCGCCCGTGAAGCTGCCTGGATCCACCAGATGTGCCAGACGACGAATGCCGAACATGTCTTCGTCTGGCTGCACCACCCGCCGCAACCGACGATCCCGATGTGCCGTGACGATGCATACGCCGCTGAGTGGCACGACATCCTGGACGCTCACGCCAAGATCCGGGGTTTTGGCGGTGGTCACACCCACATCCCAATTGACTATGAGCTAATGGATCGCCCGGTGTTCGTGTCACCGTCACTCAAGAACAACTTCTCCATGGAGCCACAAACGTGGCTTCCCCCCGGCTATCGAACCTATGAGTTCGGCACCGATGGATCTGTCAACAGCGAGGTTCAGTTGGTGGACGACGAGCGCTGGCCGCGGCTACCTTTCGGCAGCCTGCTCAGCTCGCTGTTCCAGGGCGAGATCACCTTCGCCGAACTGAGCGAGATCATTGCTCGCCGTAGCAACGTCACAGGGGCCTGAGTAAGGACGTCGGCCTGCAAATCATCGTCACGTCGTGCGTGAAGACGAAATCAGAAATCGGACTGACAACCAAAGCAATCAAGGAACAGAACAACAACATGCCAACTACATTGAAATACACGTACCAATTGAGGGTCACTCTCAACCACATCGAGCCAAAAATTTGGCGGTCAGTATTAGTACCATCGTCCATAACCCTCCCTAAACTTCACACAATCCTCCAGATTGTTATGGGGTGGATGGATTCTCATCTCCATATGTTTGTCCACAATGGGAAGTCCTACGGTATCCCAGACGATTTAGATGAATTCGACATCCAGAATGAAAAATCAGTCAAACTTTCAAATCTGTTATCTAAGGAAGGTGACTTCGTTTTGTATGAATATGACTTTGGCGATGGTTGGACGCATGAAGTGTTGCTGGAAAAAATTCAGCCTTTCGACACAACGAGGGAACTACCCAACTGCCGCGATGGAGAACGTTCTTGCCCACCAGAAGATTGTGGCGGTGCTTGGGGTTATCAGAATCTACTTGAAATTATTACAGACCCGGAACATCCAGAGTTTGATGAAATGAACGAGTGGTTAGGTGATGAATTTTCTGCTGAATTCTTCGATGCTAGTGAGACGACTGATTTGTTGCGGGAGTACGCTAAGTGCTAGGGATGCTCTGATTAATAGGATATTTACGTCAGGACAAGCGATGCGGCGTTCCGACAGGGACGCACATGTTTAGGTGCGGCCCGAACGCCGTGATGGCGGAAATAGTGATGCGGCATACCGACATTAATCAGAGGTTCCCTAGAAGCCGATGAGTGCAGTCTCGTTGGATATGTCTCACACGCATTGCAGGGCAATGGTAATGCCTTGAAACAGCTTTTGCTCTAGTAGTCTGGGCTGGTAACCACGGCTTCAGAGATAGCTGCCTTGAAAGGTATCTTATTGCCAGTACCAATGACGGGAAAGGGTCGGGGGCAGACTACCTCACCATCGGAATTGTTCAACCATAACTATCGCTTTAGCCTGCCTACCTTCGCATAGAGGGAATCTATCAAGCTGTCTTTATTACCCGCTAGATGCAAGGCACGATGGCAATTAGGGCAGGCAGCAAGCGCAAAGGTCTTTGGTTTGACGGAAAAGCAAGATGCAAGGCGTGGCGATGATTTTGACGCGATGGAACGCAGGTTGATGAAGCGCTGCCAGGTGTTGAGCCGCCCATAAACGCGCGCTGGATTAGTCCAGGTGCGCCCTAAGGGCAGCCAAAACAACTTCGGGCCCTTGCCGTCGTTGGTAGTTTTCAGCAACATCCATCCAAAGAACCGTGCCGTTCTTATCAAGCAACAATGTTGCTGGAACGGGCAGTGCCTCGGCAGCATCCTCACCAATAGGTCCGGAGTGTATAGCCTGGTTACGCAAGCCAAAGGCATCGGTCACGGCCAAATCCCGGTCTGACAGCATGGTGGCCTTAAGGCGATGAACACCGCGTTTGGCGCGAATCACCTCGGGGTAGTCCGTGCTAACAGTCAATACCTGTATGCCGCGTTTCTCAAATTCGTCTTCTATTTCAGTCCATCGCCGTAACTCGGCGACACAATAAGGTCACCAGTGTGCCCGGAAAAACTTGATGACAGTGGGTGTACCGTAAAGCACGTCGGATACGAACTGATTGCCCTGATCATCCACTGCGGTGAAATAAGGAACTGTATCGCCAACGGTAATGGGATTGTCTGCGACCTGCTGACGACTGATGGCGATGGTTGCCGTCAGGAAAACACCACCAATGATGGCTGCCACAGCAGCAATGCTGCCAAACCAGCGCGCTTTCATGACAAAAGAAGCCACACCAAGAACGGGAGCCAGAAGAAAAGCGAAAATAAAGAGCGTTCGGTTGGCGGGTATAGACACCTTATTCGCGAGGTTAAACCAAAATAGCACGGTGGCGATCAACAAGGCCAGTGCCGCAAAGGCGAGAGCCGTGCCTGGTGTCTTGCTTGAAGCTGCATTTTTCATCACCGCTTTTTGTTCATCCATGAGTCAGACTCTGTTTTGTACCATACATGACCCTTCTCCGGAAAACGTGGTTTATACTGCCTATCTTCGCTCTTGCCGCAGCCGTAATATCTCCCAAAAGCCTGTTCAAAACGTAGCGATACAAATAAGCCAGGGCATTCAATGCCTGATTTTGAGTACTGGCTGAAACGCGCCGTTTCACTGCCAGGTGAGTTAAGAAAGCAACGACATGCTCGTCATGCAACTCAATGGGATGACGGAGCTTATGGAAACGGATGTATCGCTTTGTCCAGCCGACATAGGCCTGCTCTGTCCGATAGCTGCAGTGCCGTAACCGCAGCGTTTCTTGAAGTTGTTCTATGAGTTTCATAGGGCTATTCGTCAGGATCCGTGTCACAGAAAAAAGTGGATAAGACTTGAGGGTTTGTAAGTCTTCGCCCCAACTGCTGCCAGAGAAATCTGATAGTTCGTTACTTTTTCCTGATCGGAAGGTAATCGCAGGAAAAGTCTCAGAAATTAGGCGTTGTTCGCAAGAAACGGATAACGAATTCGGGGTACTATGTCGAAACGCTCGAGAATTGAGTTAGTCTTGAAAGATAGCTGAATAGTTCGAGTGCTCAGGAGGCCGGTGTTTCTATGGAGTTACAAATACACAGAAAAACTATGTGGAGAAAATTCCGCATACTATGTTGTTATGCAACTGATTCAAAATCGTGCTGATGAAAAGTTCTTATAAATACACAGCGAATCCCACACGAAACCCGTTTCGCTGGTTGCTCGCCTGTTGGCGGGTAAGTCGCGATATGACCAATACCAACGAGGCGGCTATTGTTGAGATAGGCTTTTCTCGATCTTGGTTTGGACGGCGTATCTCTGGGTGGCAAACAGTCACGTTAGAGCTTCAGAAGAGTGAGCAGCACAATTCTGCAATTTCAAAACGGGAACGTCTGGGCTTCGTCGATATAGCCAAATTAGGCGAGCTTGATGCTGGAACGCTCGGGCGCGCATTAGCGGTGCAATGCACGAGAAAGGCAATAGATCCCAACCTGGTTCATATTGATACAGATACAGATGTAGACTTTGTGATGGCCCACGTATTCGAGACGCACGACATCTGGCACGTAGTGACAGGATGGGGAAACGACGAAGAAGGTGAGGTAGGACTTGGTGGCTTTTACATTGCACAGCTTCAATTGCCGCTGATTGCACTCATGCTATCACTCGTATTCTTGAATACCGTTCTAAGTAAGCCGGAGAGCCTAAAGCCAAGAATGGATGCGCTTACGAATGGATATCAAATGGGAAAGACGGCCCGAGACCTCTTTGGCGTTGACTGGCGTCGTAACTTCTCCCGATCGTTGCATGAAATTCGTCAGGAGTACGAGATTGTCCAGGAAATCGTAGGAGAAGGAATTCTACGTGACGCTGCATAACATGAAGTTGAAGTCACTCATTTCATTCGTTCGGACGAAGCACCTACGGTCAAAATATGAATCACATTTTGATCCTCGGCGTCTTCGCCGCTTAACTGGGTGTTATGCAGCAGAGCGTTGACATACCGTATATGGTATATATACTATTTATGGTATGTGGGAAGTATACGAGCATCGTAGGGTCGACAAACAACTAGGTGAATTGCCCGTAGATGTTTTGAAATGCTATGAGAAGTGGAAAGATATTGTTGAGTTAACGGGCC
>Ga0209558_1000258_pt1 | contig 51678 bp, 43 predicted proteins | sample SaaInlV_150m_DNA_3_FD_184674 | JGI IMG/M metagenome (GOLD analysis project Ga0209558, IMG submission 184674) | Marine microbial communities from expanding oxygen minimum zones in the Saanich Inlet - Saanich Inlet SI074_LV_120m_DNA (SPAdes) (version 2) | ecosystem: Environmental > Aquatic >...
CGGGTGGGGCCGCTTCTATTCCAGCTCAGTGGGTCGTTACCGAATCGTCAGTCCGAAGCCCATTTCGAGATCCTCATGGCGGGCGTCACGCTGAAGCACGCCTTCCGCGGGGACGAGGTCGTATGTCCCGGCATTGTAGTTCACAAAAACGGCCGGGGTGGCCACGCTTCCATACACTCGCGTCAATACCGATAGCGAGTCCGTACCCGAGACGTTTCCCGAGGCTGAGATGCCCGGTGCACGAGTCCGTGTTTTCCGGACTCGTGCAGTGAGCACACGCGTCGCGTCACTGACCGAATCCAGCTCCGACCGTCAAGAAGAAAGGGATCGGGGCGAAATTCTCAACGACAAGGTTCGCGAGCGAGTCCACCACGTTCACATTACCCTGACCCTCCGCGGCACGAGGAACACTCAGGAGCGACGCGACGACGAACAACCAGACAGTGCGACCGACCAAGAAGGCTACACCGAGGGACGTGTTGGGATTGGTGAGAGGAGCCACGTGTTGTTATCCAAGCCACAAGGGAGCTCACCCGTGTAGCTTCGGCTCCATGACCTTCAGACTTGAGGCTCGTTAGCCCCTGATTCTCTGTCGGATGCCCGTCTTACGGGCCTCAGCGTCATCCAGGGCCGACTGGAGCGCCGGCGTCACTGGCGACACGCCCACGGCGGCGGCGATGAACTCGTCGTAGGCTCTTATGGCCGCAGCTCCCGCTCCGACTCTGGCCGCAACGGCTTCGGTCCGATCGAAATCACCCTCATTGCACATTCCCTCATAGTAGAACTTGAGGGCATTGATCATTGGGCGATCACCCGGAGGCATCCTGTTCACCTCTCGACTCAGGATGGCCAACGTGCCTCTTCCCTCGTCGGCACGACCAACAGCACACTGGGCCTCGGCGCCACGTAGGTACGCGTGATGCCCTGGCTCCGGGAACGTCATTGCTTCCTCCAACGCCTCGAGAGCGCCGCCCATTTCACCGCGGTTCAAATGAGCAATCCCCCGCTGGACCAGACCCTGCGTGTACTCGCCTGCGTAAGCACTCGACCGGTCATTCGGCGCTTGCATTCCCTCATACGCCCGCGCAGCGGCGGCCCAATCCCCACGCTCAAACGCCTGGTTGCCTGCCAACAATGCAGCGCGGTCAATCGGGGGAGCAGTGGTGGCCGGCTGCGTCGTCGGCTGTGCTGCAAGCGGCTGCGTGGCAGCCGGACGACTCGCACCGGCTGACGGCCGGTTTCCTGCCGACGCGGTTTGTCCGCCCAGCTTACGGGACATCCTCAGTGTGAACGGCCCCTCAGACGCCCCACGGGTCACAGCGAGAACCGTGTCGAGTCGGTGGTACGAATCCGACTCGAGTCGCACCTCCACGACCAGCCTCTCCTCAGCAATGTCATGTGACAGCTCGTAAGGCTCACCCGACAGCACAGTTTCGACGGCTGCCACGTTCAGCGTGATGGGCGCGCGGACCAAATAACGCACGGTCATGCGGTTATCAGTCAGTGCTGCGCCCGTTCCGGCGTCCACTGCCTGAAACGAGAGGGCACTGGACTCAGGTGCTCCGAGGGCGACCTGCACGGCAACCGGAGGTTCGGCTGAACAAGCCGCGAGCAGGGCGGCGGCAATCACTGATATCGATCGGCTTCGGTGCATGACTCCAAAGGAAAGTATGGATCGGTTGCGTGCAAGTCTCACGTCGTGCGGACCTTCACTCCGCCGCTCGATCAAACCGCATCCACCAATCTCCAAGGTTTGCAGGGGCCACCGCCGATTCATACATTCGACCACCCATTAGCGGGCAGAGGACAGAGACGCCGTGGCGAACCCAGAAGATCCAAATAAGGAACAGCCAGAGCCACCAGCTCCCGACCCTGGCGCGACTGTGGCTTGGAACCCGCAAGACATACCGGGACTCGGCGGAAAAGACACGCCTGAGGAGGGCGACGAAGTCGCGGGCGATCCACCTGCCCCCCCGAAAGCTCCGCCGGCTGACGCGGGAGCGACGGTAGCATGGAACCCCGACGACATCCCCGGTTTTCCCGGAAATGATCCGGCCTCTGAAACACCAACCGCCGCACCCGCTGGCGCCACGATGGCGTGGGACCCTGAAGACATCGCACATGCGGTAGGGGAAGAGGTCGCCGAGCCGGCAGCCGACGACGAGGTGGACCCGCTGGTCGGCACCATGCTCAAGGGCAAATGGCGCATCGACAAAAAGCTCGGGGCTGGAGCGTTCGGAACGGTCTACCGCGTGGAGGACATCGCAGGCGGATGGATGGAAGCGCTCAAGATCCTGAGCGTGGATAAGTTGACCGGCGCCGAAGGTGAGAGCATGAAAAAGCGCTTCCTAAGGGAAGCGCAGATCATGAAAAGGTTGGGCAAAGAGTCGAAGCACATCGTAGGGCTTAGCACCTACGAAGAGGACTTCGAGGCTGGGTTGGTCTACTTGGTGATGGAATATGTCGAGGGTCAGGCTCTCGCCGACCTCGTCACAGAAAGCGGACCGCTCTCCGTCGAGAGGACCCTAGGTATCGCGCTTCAGGTCTGTGATGCGTTGATCGCCGCACACGCGGAGTCGGTCGTTCATCGGGATATGAAGCTCGAAAACATCATGATGACGACGGACACGTCGGGGAATGAGATCGCTAAGGTCCTCGACTTCGGCATCGCAAAAATTGCAGAGAAGGAAACCGACAGTCGCCTGACCACCGTGGGGACCTTGGGGACTCCCGGCTACGCGGCCCCCGAGCAACTCCGGGCGGAAGAGGTCGATGGACGGACCGATCTGTTCTCCATGGGTGTGATCCTGTACGAGATGCTCACGAAGCACGACCCATGGCTCGGGAACCCTGCAAATACATCGACGACGCAGATCTACGACCTGATGGTACTCGCCGAACGTGGCGAAGTCCGCTCGTGGGAGTCGACGGGCACGAACGTGCCACCAGCGATGCAAAACGTCGTCATGAAACTGCTGAAGCGGGAGCCGGATCAACGCTACCAAACGGCTCAAGAACTCCGCGACGCCCTCATTCGAGTGAGGGAAGGCGCCGAGGACACACAAGCTGGCTCGCTGCGGATTCTCACGGACACTCCTGGAGTGAAGGTGGAGGTGCGGTCCGGACGATCCGTTGTGGCGGACGGTCCGACTCCATGTGTGGCCAACGGCATCTCCGCGGGGACGTACAAGGTCCGAGTCGTTGACGAGAGATACGAATCTGTCGAGACAAAAATCACGCTGGACGCCGGGGCGATGGAGGATCTCACGATCGTCACCACCGCTCGTGCCAGTGGAGTTACAGCAAGTGCCAAAAGGAGCCCTGCTCTGGTGGCCGCGGTCCTGTTGGTCGTGATCGGTGGAGCTGCCGCCTTCGTGTTAAACCCTTGGGGGCGAACACTAGATGTCGCTGGATTGGCGGAGAAGGCAACCAGCGTGAGCGCGGCATGGCTGACCGAGACCGGCATCGAGGGACAGCTGGCAGTCGGTCCGCTACCTGCCCCATTCAAGGTGCCATTGACGGACGGGGACAAAGCAGCCGCCGTAGCCGAGCTCGGGCGCTCGGGCGTCGACGTGGACACGTCTTGGGAGGTATCGCGGCTCGTGGGCCTCGCCGGCGAGGCCCAGGCGAATATGCGCTACTTCGGCAGTCCGGGAAGTGACGTCCGTAGCTTCGCCGAACGAATCGTTTCACTCGACCCCAACAGTGACGTCGCATCGTCTCTGTTCCTGAAGGTCGCTGAGCGGCTCGCGTGGGATGCGGAAGCAGCGCAAGCAGACGGATCTGCCGACGAGGCACAAACCCTCGTTCAGGAGTGTCTGGATCTCGTCCCGAACCACCCGCGCTGCCTATTGACCGGCGGAGACGACTAAGCACCAGGTGTAGTTAGGTGTCGTACGGAGAACCAATCTGGACAACGGGGTTCATAGCACGGCATAATAGCATGGCAGTTCCGGGGCGGACGTCCCGGGCGTCGTGCATAATCTCAGGCATTTGGGAGCACCAGCATGCCCAAAATGAGTTTGCTACTCGGTCGCAAGACCATGCAGGTGTTCGATCTAGAGAAGACATCGATCGTGGTGGGCCGTGGCGAAGAAGCGGATATCCTCATCGACAACCCGTCCATGTCTCGCCGACACGCGGAGTTCCGCCAGGAAGGCGCCGGCTGGATCGTGGAAGACCTCGGTTCATCGAACGGTACCTTCATGAATGGAGAACGAATCGAAGGAGTAAAATTCGTCGAGGTGGGGACGGAGGTCGCCTTTGGGAAGTTCTCTATCGTGTTCGATAAGGCAGTAGGCGGTGAACCCGCAGCCGCTCCGGCTGCGGCTTCCGCAGCCCCCGATCCGTTCCAAGGAACCCCAGCTGCGCCAGTAGCTTCAGCACCGGCGGCGGTCGAAGGCACCATGCACATCAAAGGGCATGAGGTCAAAGAGCTGCTCAAGGACGCCGAAAGGAAGAAGCGGGCACACCTGGTTTGGGAGGCGGGCGGTCAGCGCGGCCAGCACTACCTCTCAGAGGCGCCGGCAGCGCTCTTCGGAACTGACGACCTCTGCGACGTCCGAGTGCCCAAGGGGCCCGGTCATCACCTCTTGATCATGAACACTGACAAGGGGTGCGACGTCCGGTGGCTGGCAGCCTTCGGCTCAGTGAAGGTGAACGGCAACTCCACCAAGCGGGCCAGCCTCAGCGATGGCGATGTCGTGAAAGTGAAGGGACTCAAGATGACCTTCGTCGGCGATATCTCGTAACAATCTCAGCGCAGAAGGAAAGAAAGAGGCCCCACTGCTCGTAGCAGTGGGGCCTCTTTCTTATTGCATTCAGGTCTGAGCGTCTGATCAGCGACCTAGGACCCAATACAGCGCGACGGTGATGATCACCACACCAATCCCGAGGATCAGGCCCATGGGGGGTCCCGCGGCCTGGACTGCCACTGGCGCAGCGGCTGCCGGCGTCGCCGCCTCGGCTTCGGGAGCCGGTGACTCGGGAGCGATCGGAGCCGCCGGAGCTGCTCCTGCCTCATCGGCACCGTCATCTGCAGACGGCGGCACAAACTCGATAGGCATCGTACCCATCTGACGTTCGCGGGTCACCTCACCCCATTCCGCGATGGCCACAGAGATGTTGTCGTCGCTGCCGTCCTCGAAGGCCGTCGCGACCATGCTCTGAGCCGCACCCCGCGGACCACCTGACAATCCGAACAAGGATCGAATGCGATCGTTGTTCATCACCTTGTAGAGGCCGTCCGAACAAAGGAAGAGGGCCGTACCATCCTCCACCGGGAACGGGCCGAAGGTGTCGACCTGCACCTCTTCATCGATTCCGATCGAACGCGTGAGTGCGTCCTTGAACTTCGAAGTGAGCGCCTCTTCTTCGGACTGTCCCCGCTTCATCGCTTCCGCAACGAACGAATGGTCCTCGCTGAGTTGCTGAATACCGTCGCCGGTCATCAGATAACAGCGACTGTCACCCACGTTGGCGACGTGAAACTCGCCCCCGTCCACGAGAGCCGCGACGAGCGTTGTCCCCATGCCCTGCTTGCCGGGCTCACGAGATTTCGTGTGCACGGCAGAGTTAGCCAAGGTGAACGCGCTGGAGAGTGACTGTCCGGCTTCGATCGCATCGACAAGCGTTTCCATGGCGAGCGCGCTGGCAACATCACCAGCCGCATGGCCACCCATGCCGTCCGCTACGGCGACGAGCGTACGCCCGTCGTCCAGCGACTTGGCCAAAACGTTGTCTTCCTGATACGGCCTTTGGCCGGCGATCGACTCCGTGGCGAGCCGCGGCTGATTCGCCAACTTGCTAACCTCGAAAAGGGTTTCTGGGACCGTAGAAATAGAGGCCATGGAGCCGCAGAGCAAGCAAACTAAGGGCCTGATTCTGGGGTCCCACGGTTGCGCAGATTAGATATCGCGACATTATCCGGCCCCCGAAGGACGACAGATCGGCAATGCCCGGACGACGGTGCGGAAGTGGGGATGTGGGACCGCCGACCATCCTGAATCACTTAATTAGGAAGACACGACGAATGCGCTGGATTAAGACCCTCCCCACCCTCACGGGTGTTGTCCTACTCGCCGCAGCGTGCGCAGGCGAGACGACGGACGAAATGTCGATGGAAGAAGAAATGGCCGACGCTGCTGTCGTCGAGGTCGCCGCTGGGGAGTGTTATCTCCAGGGTGCGACGTTCGAAGAGGCGACATCGACCCGCCCGAGCCCACTCAATGAGACGGAATTCGTCTACCAGGGTGGCTCAGCCAAGCTCTGCTATGGAGCTCCCTCCGCCAACGAGCGCGAAGTTATGGGGACGCTGGTTCCCTTCGGCGACCTATGGCGTGCCGGTGCGAACGAGCCGACGACTCTTCACCTGACGGGTCCGGCGTCCGTCGGCGGCGTCTCTCTGGAAGCCGGGAGCTATGCGATCTACGCGGCGCCGGGTGCCGACGAATGGGAGTTCTTCATCAACTCGAACTTCGAGCGTTGGGGCATCCCAATTAGTGACGAGGTGCGCGCGACCGAAATCGGTTCCTTCACGGCGGAGCCGATCGCGATTGACGAAACGGTAGAGACACTGCGCTACAGTTTTGACGGCGACGCCGACAACGCTATGGGCGACATCGTGCTCGAGTGGGAGAACACACAGGTGAGATTCCACGTGCACCCAGCCGGCTGACCAATTCGCTGGACATATGATCAAAGCCCTCGAGGTGCCTTCGCACCTCGGGGTGCTTTGTTTATGTGATCTGCGGAAGCTCGAGCGGAAGCGTGAAACTGAACGTCGAACCCGCTCCCACCTCACTTCGCACCACCAACGCGCCCCCCATTTCATCGACCAGCCGCTGGGCGATGGTCAGGCCCAGTCCCGCACCGTCGTGCTTACGGGTGTGTGACGCATCCACCTGGGTAAGTGGCTCGAAGATCACCCGCAATCGATCCTCTGGGATCCCGATCCCTGTATCTCTGACATCCACATGGACGTGAGCCACGTTGCCGGAGATCGACTCGAGAGAAAGGCCCACGCGAACCTCCCCTGACTCCGTGAATTGAACGGCGTTGGAGACCAGGGCAGTCATGATCTGATCTACGCGTACTGGATCACCCATCACCCAAACCGGAATGTCGGGATCCGCGGCCAACACCAACTTGAGAGACTTCACCCCAGCGGCATGGCGATGCGCATCCACTGCTTTCTGAGCGACTGCGCTGAAGTCGAAACGGACATTGACCAGACCGACCTGCCCGGTCTCCAGCTTGGTGAAATCGAGAATCCGATCGACCAGACCGAGTAAGTCTCTCCCCGATCCCTGGGCCATCTCCGCGTATTTGCGGTGATCCGGATTCATGTCGGAAGCAAGCAACACCTCTAGCATCCCCAACACTCCATTCAAGGGAGTGCGGAGATCATGATTCATGTTCGTTAGGAAGAGACGCTGAGCCCGAGCGGTCTCCTCAGCCACCTGCCTCGCTTGCTCCAGCGCAGCGGCCTCGGCAGCCCGTTCAGTGACATCGAACAGCACCATCGTCCAACCCCGTAAGCGACCTCGTGTATCACGAAGCGGATTGACCTGCATCTCGTACTTACGTTCCCCATGCAAACCATCGACCAGGCGCCGACTCCCCTCATCTGGGTCCAAATCAGGTGCGAAGACTCCGAGAGCATCACTTGCCTCACGCCCGACGAGCGCATCCGCTTCCTTCCCCAGCACCTTCACCGCTGAGGGGTTCACGTCCACGACCCGGCCCTCATTGTCGATCACCGCAACGGCCTCGCTCAGGCCTTCTACAATCGTGTCGCGGCCAATCGGCCCGATCGACAACAAACGCCATCTCAGGATGGCCCATCCTGCGATGAATCCTGAGATCGCGAACCCGAACACAGTCAGATCGAGGTCCGTGGGGTTCAGCCCCGTCACATAGAGGACATTGCCCATCCATGGAGCGAAGCCCGCAACGAGCAGGAGCGAGGCTTGTTTCCGAAACAACGGCGGCCGAACCAGGATCACCCGCACCAAGAGGCCGGTGGCCACGAGAAGGCAGGTGTAGGCAAAGGCGATGTTAAGCCAGAACCAAACGCCGTACGTGAGATCCAACACCTGATAGACCTCTCCGTCCGTCAGTGCTGTCGCGCTGTACAAAAGCCCGTGGAGCTCGTTCGTCCACGCCACCACGATGGTCAAAACCGGAAAGAGGGCGAACGCAGCGATCGTGCGAATGGAACCTCTAGAGACCCCAGAATACTCAGCGGAGAACGCGAGCCATGCCATTGGAACCAATGGGATCCCAAGGTACTGGAGCTTCGCTGTCAGGAGCTTCGCCGATAGGCCAGGCACAACGATCTCAGCCGCGTAAGCCAAAGTCCAAACCACGAGACCGCCCATGAACACGAAAAACCACCGCACTCCCGGCAGCACCCGCTGCGGGAGGGCGACAATGATCATCGCGATGCTGAGCACCGCGGTAACCACCAGCGGCGTCACATATGGGAGTGCCTGGAGATTCAAGATCGGGAAGCCCCATACGAGGCTGTGTTAGGTGGTCGGTGGCGACCGGAATCTAGATCGCCTGGGCCGAGCCCGCAGGCACTACGCCTCCGGGTACCGCTCCACCAACCGACCTAGGATCCCCTCCAACTCAGCCACAGTGCATCCCTCGAATCGCCGTTCGCATACACCGTCATACGCGGTACACAGTGAACGACACGCCGGCTCTGCGATCATCTGGTCGGCCATGTCAAAGAGGATGTTGTCCTCTTTCAGGATATGCGACCTGATGAGGTCGATGTAACCCCGAGCCGAGTTCGCGAGGCGGGCCAATGCGTCGGTCTCACCCAGGCGGGCACCGGGCAACGACATCGCCATGCCACGAGCGAACGCCCTTCCCTGCTCATGTTCGTGGAGCATGACGGCTATGGGACCCATTTCCCTAGACATGCCCACCTTTTCCAATTCAGTAAAGAGAAGGTCCTCTTCCTTCCCATGGTGGAGCGCATCGGCATAGAGCCGAATGAACGACACGCAGTCTTCAATGGAGTCGAAGTCGAACGCCCCCGGAGACGGCTCATGAGCTAGGACCTCTTCGAGCACATCTGCGATCTTCAAAATCTTCTGATGCTGATCGCGGAGGATTCCGGTCGGTGTACTGGACATGATCAGTCCTGGAGTGAGTAGAGGGGTTCGAAACGGGCCGTGAAATGGCGCAGCACGGGCGCCTGCTCGACGAAGCGGAAGCCTCCAATCGCCTCTCGCCGCTGAAACACATCAACCGTCACATCGATGAGATAGTCGATGTGGCTTTTGGTGTAGACTCGTCTTGGAATCGCCAGGCGTACCAATTCCATCTTGGACGGAATCTCTTGGCCGGTCTCCGGATCTCGGTGGCCGAACATCACGCTACCGATCTCGACGGCCCGGACTCCACCGCTCAGGTACAGTTCGGCAACGACCGACTGGCCCGGCAACTCCGCGGGTGGTACATGAGGGAGAAACGCCGCAGCGTCGATGTACACGGCATGCCCACCGGGGGGCTGCATGATGGGGACACCCCCCTTCGTGAGGTGCTCACCCAAGTAGTGGGACACCTCGATTCGGTACTGGAGGTAGTCTTCGTGTAGCACCTCCTCGAGTCCCACCGCGATCGCATCTAGATCCCTCCCCGCGAGTCCCCCATACGTCGGGAAGCCTTCCGTCAGAATGAGGAGGTTCTGCTCCTGCTCTGCGAGGGCGTCATCATTAGTGGCGAGGAAGCCACCGATGTTCGCCAATCCGTCCTTCTTCGCGGACATCGTGCAGCCATCCGCGTATGAGAACATCTCACGGGCGATGTCGCGGACCGGGACCTCCGAATAGCCCTCTTCGCGCATTTTGATGAAGAAAGCGTTTTCCGCGAATCGACAAGCATCTACATAGAACGGAATTCCGTGTTCATGACAGACTTCGCTCACTGCCCGAATGTTCGCCATCGACACCGGCTGCCCGCCCCCGGTGTTGTTCGTGACGGTGATCATGCAGAGAGGGATCCGGTCGACGCCCACCTCGCCGATCAAGCCCCTCAACGCGTCGACATCCAAGTTGCCCTTGAAGCGGTGCGGCTCTGAAGGAATCAGTCCCTCCGGGACCGGAAGGTCGCGAGCCTCTGCTCCTGTCGCCTCAATGTTGGCTCGAGTGGTGTCGAAGTGGGTGTTATTCGGAACCACATCCCCACTTTTGCAGATCGTTGAAAAGAGGATGCGTTCTGCGGCTCGCCCCTGATGGGTAGGAATCACACGTTTGAAGCCGAAGATGTCCTTCACGGCCGCCTCGAAGCGGTACCACGACTTACTACCCGCGTAAGACTCATCGCCACGCATCATCGCGGCCCACTGCTCGGCACTCATGGCACCCGTGCCTGAGTCGGTGAGCAAATCGATCAGAACGTCTTCAGCCCGCAACTTGAAGGCATTGAACCCGGCTTCTTCCAGTGCGGCCCTGCGCTCATTCGGCGAAGTAAGCTTGATAGGCTCGACGACTTTGATGCGAAAGGGCTCGATGATCCGAGTCATGTCAGCTCGCTCGCCCAGCAGCCCGAGGCCGCCCATCCGAAGACCACCCGCGCATGAACCAAACCAGTACAAAGGAGAGGGATATGACGCGGAGCGACCACATCACCGAGCCGGGAAACCCGAACGCGTCTGCGATGCCCGGCGGAGCGAACCAGTAGTAGAGCCCCACCGCGAGGCCTGCACAGACCAGGAGCGCCTGCGACGACTTCATTCCTGAAAGCGCGAATATGGAAGCCAGAACGAACCAACTCCCAACCGACCACAACAGCATAATTCCGTATACGCTCACAGCCGTCGACATCGGACCGTCCGGCGTCAGGTAGTAGGCCGCGACAAAACCCGGGAACGCGAGAGCAAAGGCCCCATAGAGCGTCGTCACCCATCGGGTGGACGTATGCCACTCGCCAAGCATTCGGTGCGCAGACTTGGTCGGCATGAGATCCAGGCACGCCATCCGAGTGCACGTGGTGCAGGGCTGACAGCGCGGGTTAGAGATCTTCACCAAGGGTCGCTGGCCGTAGAGCCTCTCGACCGGGAGTACCGGGCAAAGCGCGTTACAGAAGCCGCCCTTCTTGTCGAAGAAGAAACCTCCCAACAGAGCCAGGACAGCAACGACAGCGATTGTGACGGCGAGCACAAGTCCGTTCTCGTTGAAGAGAAACCTCCTCGCGGGAACCATGACCGCCAGAAGTAGGATGCCCACTCCACCCGCTGGGGCGACCCAATCCGCTTGCAGACGTCGAGTGCCGACCCGGTCGCCCGTCAGCACGCCCAGCGTTGAAAGCGGGCAGACGTTTCGCCAAATCTGTGTGCTGACGAGAAAGGACGCGGGCAACACGGGGATGATCGCGTACCACAGGAGGCTCAAAGACGCTTGCGGCCACACGACGAGAGCTGCGAGAAGGGCCACGGTAAGAAGCAACCCCAACGCCTGGGCCATACTCCACAACGTGGTCGAGCGGGTCGGCCCGGTCGCGGCTACACTCACGGAGTCACCACCACGCGAATCGCAGCCCCTGACCGGAGCGTATCGAGAGCCGCATCCATCTCGTCGAGCGGGAACCGGTGGGTCACCAACTCCGAAAGCTTCACTCGGCCTTGTCTCACCATCTCGATCACCCGTGGATAGTCCACTGGACGGCACCCCAGCGACCCCACGATTTCAAGTTCACGGAACATCACTCTCCCTGCGTTCAACGTCATCGTGTCCGGACTGTATCCGACGAAGACAACTCTGCCCCCTGTCTTCAGTGACGCGATCGCTTGGCCCTGAGTCACAGGCTTACCAACGACCTCAAACGCCACGTCTGCGCCGCCGCCGGTGAGGCCACGCAACGCCTTATCCACGCGCTCGACACTGGAAGGGTCAAGAGTAGCAGCTGCTCCCAGCTTCTCGGCCCATGCGAGTTTGTCTTCCGCAACGTCCACCGCGACGACTCGAGCGCCCATCGCGGAAGCCATCTGGACAACGTTCAGACCCACGCCCCCGCACCCGAACACCACAACCGAATCGCCCGGACGAACCCGACCTCGGTTCACGACGGCGTGGAAGGGCGTCGTAATCGCATCGGCGATGATGGACCCCTCCTCAAGCGGAATTTCCTCAGGAAGAATGAAGGTGTCTTTGGCGGGGGCTACGACGAATTCCGCGAACCCACCGTCTATGTGGTTCCCGAGCATCTCACCATGTGCGCACACATTCTCTCGTCCCTCTCGGCACGCTTCGCACACCCCGCAGGAGGTCACCGCAGCGACCAGCACGCGATCTCCGACGCCAAGGCTCGTCACATCAGGCGCGACCTGCTCCACGATGCCTGATATCTCGTGCCCCAGCACAACCGGAGGCTCCTTGAACGTCGGGGTACCATGGTCGATGTAATGCAGGTCTGTGTGACACACTCCACAGCCAGCAACCCGAATCAGCACTTCGCCCGGTCCCGGACGGGGGGTAGGGATCTCCTCGACCGACAGGGGGCGACCCGATCCATGAAAGACTGCGGCTTTCACGTCATTCTCCAGTTAGGCGTCTGTGCGCCGTGTGTAGATCACTTTGAACAGGGCGAGGGCAAGCGTGCAGCCCGTGCACTCCTTTGCCAGCTCACCCGGAAGTACGTCGTCCAGCAAGACGTCCTGACCTGTCGACTCGTAGAGTTCCTTCAATTCGACCAGCCGGGGTGGGGACCCGGTAAACCGTCTCGCCCATCCGTCCATGGCAAGTTCCTCGTCCCGCGCCCGGCGCACCGCAGGGACTGCGGCATCCGCAAATCCAACAGCCGGCGAAACCGGGACGTCGTCGTTCATGCCGCCAGTTTCTCGAGACGTTTTCGGGCGAGAATCGCCGCACCAATGGCGCCGGTGAACTGCACCATGTCCTCAGGTGGCACATTCACTTCCTCTCCCAACTGCTCCCCCATGATCCGGACCATCGTTGGGAATCGCATGATCCCTCCCACGAGCGTGAACTCCGGTTCCATCTGGACACGCTTCATCAGCCGCACGGATCGTTCGACGAGTGACTCCATCGCACCGTGCATGATATCCGCCGGTTGGGCGCCGTTACTGACGTGGTTGATCACCTCGGATTCCGCGAATACCGCACAGACACCGGAAATGGGTACAGGGTCTTTCGCAAATTCGACAAGCGGGCCGATTTCTCGGATTGGATAGCCTAGGTACCGAGCCGTCTTCTCGAGGAAGGCACCCGTCCCCGCCGCACATTTGTCGTTCAGGCGGAACGAACGCACAGCCCCGCTCTCGTCTAGGCGGATGGCCTTCATGGTCTGGCCGCCCACATCGAGCACGGTGCTGGTGTTTGGGAAAAGATGCCGCGTCCCCCACGACTGCGCGGTAAGGTCCGTCGCCTGCACATCGCGGAAAGAGACCTGGTTTCGGCCGTAGCCGGTGCTCGCGATGTAACGAACGTCATCGCGTGAGGCGCCTGTCTCATCCAACGCAACAGCCAGCGTCGCCTCTGCCGCCGCGTCCAACTTGAAGCCAGTCGCCTGGATGCCTCGTCCTGCAATGGCTCCCGACTCATCCAACACGATAGCCTTCGTGTAGGTGGAGCCAACGTCGATGCCGGCGAAGAAGTTCATGCGACCACCTCCCCAGTATCTGCGGTGACTCGAGCGCCGCGCATCCGCTCGAGTGCGAGCAGAGCTGCCCCCAAGGCACCGATATAGTGTGAGTCATCACTCACGTTGAGGCTCGTGCCCAGCATCTCGTCGAGAACGGCCACCATCGCATCGTTCTTGGTCACACCACCCGTGAACGTGATCTCGCCCTCGATACCTACCCGTCGGAGCAGCGCGATCGAGCGTGTCGAGATGGAGCGATGCACACCCAACAGGATGTCCTCCATCTTCTTGCCTCGGGCGAGCCAAGAAAGCACTTCTGATTCTGCGAACACCGTACATGTCGTACTGATCTTCACCGGACGTTGGCCTCGGAGGGCAGCTGGGCCCAGTTCGCTCAACTCCATCTCCAGCGCGGCGGCCGCCGATTGAAGGAAGCGACCCGTACCGGCCGCACACTTGTCATTCATACAGAAGTCGATGACGTCCCCGCCCTTCCGAATGCGGATCGCCTTCGTATCCTGGCCGCCCATGTCCAAGACCGTCTCGGTTTCCGGGAACATGTGGGCGGCTCCCCGCGAATGGCATACGATTTCCGTGATCTGAGCATCGCCGAACTCAACGCGATAGCGTCCGTAACCCGTCCCGATCACGAAGCCCACGTCTTCCTCGTGCACGTCCCCAGCAGACAGCGCTTCCTCGAATGCGTGTTGCGCGGCCTGCACGACGTTTGCTCCCGTGGGGAGTAACGCTCGACCGGCGATGTTGCCCTCTTCATCGACGACGATCGCTTTTGTCTGGGTGGACCCAACGTCCACACCGGCGGCGTAAGCCATGAACTCCTCCTAAGGGGTCGTGGCGGATTGTTCAGCGCCCGGAGCCGCAGCCGTACCGGCGGTGGCTTTGCGGATTCGGCGCGATTCTAGGCCTTCGAAAAAGGCATCGATGCGGTTCTTCAGCTGAGCCTCCGAGACGACCCGCTTGTCCATCATGTCGGACTCGATGTAAAGGCAGAGCACATCACGTTCAGCCAGGACGACTCGGCGGCTGTCGGCAAGACTCGTGGACACGGTCCGGCAGCTCTTGATGGGATGGTAGACCACACCATCTGCCCCGAATTCGTCGATGCCGTCTAGCAGGTACTTGTCGTGGAAGAGCATCGAGTCGCCCGCACGTTGCACGCTGAGCATCACCCCCTCAGCCAAGCTCTCCACCGGGTTCTCCAAGTCGTACTCGAAGTCGAGATTCAATCCACCCGACGCGAACCAGGTATACGTGGAGCTGACGAAGACGCCGCCCCATTCACTGAAGAGTTGGTAGAAGCGACGGAAAATCGGATAACAAGGCACGCCCACGAACACCAATCGGTGCTCCTTATCATGGTCCACCAGCGGGCTAATCGAGTGCTCGGCCTTGTACTCCATCTCTTCCACGAGATTCTCGAAGTAGACGGCGCCCTCTTCGGTCCCCCGTAGAGCGTTCGCGACACCCAAGTAGATCGTGCCTTCCATCATCGCGTCGAAGACTGCGGGCCGCGCTCGATTGAGTTCGAGGACGCGACGCCACGCACGACCCATCCGATTCGTCAGACGCAGCACCTCACGAAGACGGTCGACGTCGAACTTCTTACCCGTCAGCGTCTCGAGGTGTGAGATTAGTTCCTTGATTTGGTAGAGCACGTACTGTCGATCCCGCTCGACCGACTCTCCCGAGAGCACTGCGGTACCCGGAGCGGACCGGCTTCCTGGGACATCGACCGTGACGACTGGGATGTCGTACATCCGCTCCCAGATCTCACTCCACTTGAGGTACGTGTTGCACGCGTTGGTCTGAACGGCGATGGACGGAGGCGGTATGCGCCCCATCGGGTGCTCACCACCCCGAAGTTGAAGCGCGTAATCCGCTTTGACATACCCGCAGACATCGGGGCTGAACCCGTGGTCCTCGGCCAAGCTGAGGTATTCGTCAGAGCAGTGACGGACCGCCGTTTGTAAGGAGTTGATCTCTGGGAACACACAATGGAGATCAAAAGTGCGAACAATTTCCGCGAGGCTCCCCATGACAAACACATAAGCGGCCTTCTCGTTCTTTGCCGCAGCCGTTGTGAGTCCGTCGTACCAGTTCCTGAAGAGCTCTCCGCCATCCCTCGCCCCTCGTCCAACGATGTCTTCTGTGGTCGCAGTCATAGTCCGATCAATTGAAGAGGAGATTTTCGACGAAGGTCTCGAGCTGGATCTGCAGATGGTCGAAGGAACTCATGCGCTCTTCGAACTCGGTCACGAAGTAGGCCGTACCTGCCTCGTCGAGCGCCTGGGAATACGCGACCAACTCGTCCAACCCCGGCTCACACATCTTCGCGGCCGACACGATGGCTGCTTCAGCGCCCGCCCCTCGAATGCGGGCGAGGAGCATCTTCTCCTTCGGCTTGCGCAGGTCATGCTGCACGGGGCTGTACGACGAGTCGTCCAGATACGCGACTGCAAGGCTGTTTACCGGATCCCCTTCCAGGGGCACGTCGGACAAAAGCCAACGCAAACCGATCAGCAGGTCGTCATCGACCACGTAGCAGAATTCTGCGATGGCCCGCAGTAGGTCCAGCGGAGGCTGCTCGCAAAAGCCCCCTTCGAAGACCACGCGCATCTTGTCCTGCTGACGAGCATCACGTTCGCGGATGCGTGGCAAAACCCATTCGAGCAGTTCGTTGTGCTCTTCTCGCTGAACCAGGCCGCCGAGCGCCACGAGCACATAGGCTTCATGGATCGGAAGCAGCCAAGGAGTCTCACGCTTGATCTGGTACACTTCGCGCAGGAGCGCTCGGTTCTTATTGAAGATCTCTGTGGACGCACGGAGATCGGCATCGGTTGCCACCTGCCCACTTATCGCCTCGAGGTCTGCGAGGACACGGCGGTATTCTTGGGTCAGCCAGGTCGACGCAAACGCCGAATTGGGATTCTGCGGCAGGTAGAGGATCTGTGCCGGCTCCGGTCGATTGCGACTCCAGATCCCAGCGAGGTTTCGTGCCCCATCGCAGATCGGATGTGTGACGAACATGTCCATCTCGAGCCGGCCCGTCATCGCAATTTCGAGCGAACTCCGAAGGATCGAACACATGTAGGAGCCAAAACGAGAGTCCGCGATTTCTCTATCCACCGGGGCCCCCCGGATCTTGACCGGGAGTATTCCGGCGGCGTGAGCGAGCTCCTCTGGGAAGTAGACCTGGAAGTGCCCCATCACCTTCCCCCCCTGCTCTCTCCACTTCTTCACTGTGGGAAAGTCCGTGTCCTCCAAGATCTCTCGACATTCGTGTAGGACCTCGTTGAGGCCCCCTTCGAAAGGGAGGTCCATTAGACGGACGAAATCGTCTGACGCCGGAAGCCGCTGTGCGTCACTCACCTCACGCTCCTTTCCATACGGGATCGCGCTTTTCTAGAAATGCAGCGAGCCCTTCATGGGCATCGTCTAAGCGCATCAGATCGTTCAGATAGTGTTTTTCTGCGTTGTGGAGGGCGTCATCAACGCTTTGACCCAGCCCCTCCACGATGACCTGTTTCGTCATGCGGAGAACTGCGGGGCTGAGACTGGCAAGACCGCGGACGTAGGCCGCCGCCTCTGCGGCGAAATCATCGGCTGGAAGTACCTGTTGCACCAAGCCGAGCGTCTGAGCTTCTTCCGCCAAGACCGTGCGACCGCTCAGGCAGAGATCGAGCGCTGCACCCCGCCCAATCAGCCGCGGCAGGATCACTGCAGCGAAGGGGGGAAAGACGCCGAGTCGAATCTCTGGCTGTCCGAGCTTGGCCCGCTCTGACGCGACGATGACGTCGCAGGCCAGCGCGAGTTCGAGCCCGCCACCCAGGGCCGCGCCATTTACCGCAGCGACGACCGGAATCTCGAGGGCCATCACCTCGGTCAACGCATGGTGCAGGACCTCGATCATGCGACCGACCCGGTCCTCCGTGTGATCACCAACGTCCACCCCTGCACAGAACGCCTTGCCATCTCCTGTGATGACGAGTGCGACGGCATCGGGATCTGCATGAATCGCACGCACTGCTACTCGAAGTTCCTCTAGCATGTCGATGTTGAGCACGTTCACCGGAGCCCGGTCGAGCACCAGAGTGCGCAGACCTGCATCCTTCTCAACTCGCATGTTCTCAAGAACAGGCGCAGAAACCGGTGTCACGACCCGGCTCCTACCTCAGCTCCCGTCATCGTTGCCCCGCACACCCCGCAGAACTCAAAACCGTCCGGGATGCCGCCCGCACCGCAGGCCCCGCACTTCTCGGAGGGCGGACCCCACACGAACTCACTCGAGCCGCGGTCCGCTGCCTTTTGGCGTAACTCCATGTAGCGCGGCGGCCGCTTCTCGACGAAAGCGCGCATCCCTTCCCATGGCTCTTGGCTCGTATAGTGAGTCGACAGCCAATCGCGGGCATGACCGATGGTGCCGTGCCATGCCATGTCCTTCCAGTAGTTCACCTGCTGCTTCGTGTATCGAGCGCACTCCGAGAACTGGAGGAGGAGCTTCTCACACAGATCGTCCACCCCTTCATCGAGCTTGGACAGGTCGATCGCGAAGCCGTCTTCCCCCTTCTGGGCCTTCTTGATTTGCTCTGCAGAAGCGCCTTCAATGAAGTCCCCGTCCTTTGTGACGGACGGAGCGACTCGGTTCACGAGGCCCCAATCGAGGCATTGCTGGGACGGGATCTGCCCGTTGAAGAGAAGCATCTCTCTGGCGCGGCGATCCCCAATCATGATGGGTAGCCATTGAGTCGCACCGCCGGCTGCGACACTGCCCACACGCGTGCCGACCTGGCCAATCCAAGCGTGCTCTGCCATCACGGCCAAATCGCACGCCATCTGCGATTCGTTCCCACCGCCTACCGCCATTCCGTTCAACCGGGCAACAACGGGCTTTCCTGAATTCACGATGCTCTCTATGTACGCTTGGAAGAGCCCCATGTACTTCCAATAATCTCGAGGCTTAGTCGTATAGAGAGCCTCGTACTCTTTCACATCGCCGCCCGTGCAGAACGCGCGGGTCCCTGCTCCTGTGTAGACGATCACCCCGACTTTGTCATCGAACGCAGCGTCACGGAACGCTGTGGCTAGCTCCTCCAGCGCGGGGGTGGAGTACGCGTTGTAATTGTGCGGCCGATTGATTGTGATGCGGGCGACCCAATCACGTTTCTCGTACAGAACGGATTCGAAATCGAAGTCTTCGGCGGGGCGGGAATCGAAGATGCCCATTGTGTCCTCCCTGTCCGGCGGGCGCCGGTTAGCGTCGCAAAAGCGGGCAGGGAGGCGCCGCGCTTCAATGTGAACATGTCACATACTACCACGATCGTATGTAATGCGACATATCCAAAATCTCGACGACTTTTTCGCCGGCAGGAGCCCACTAATCGAGGCTAGTTACTGAGACGCCTCAGGGCCACCCGCCTGAACTGGATAGGGTGACTCTCACTCTGCAAGGCGATAAACCCGGAGGTGAGAGCCCGCCCGTCCTCCTTCTCGGAGGGATCGAATCCATCTACAACTCCGCCCCCGATCACCGGAGAGCCATACGCCAAGACTGTATCCCCATCGATCACATGAACGATGGAGGCACCGCCACGAACGATCAGGTCAGCTGTGACCCACTCTTCCCCATGAAAGGTCGGGGCCCGCGCCGTGATGCAATGGGCCTCCACTAACTCTCCGTCCATCTCCACGTGCGTGCCGGGAGTACACAGGTTGGATGTCGGGCGTTCATCCACTCCATTGCCTCCCAAGAATTGGGCCTCGAGTGAGATCGGAAAATCCTGATCGCGGAGCATGGATCCCGGGCTTTGGGAGTGGAACATCACGCCGCTGTTTCTCAGGGCCCATCCCGGCCCACCCTGCACCTGTTCGCCGACGAAACGGTACTCGACCCGGAGCTCATAATCTGAAAATGGCTCTTCGAAGAAGATGTGCCCAAAACGGCCATCGAAGCTCTCATACTGTTCATAGCCGACGGTCAGGAGTCCATCCTCGACCCGGAATGTGCCCCATGGATCGTCCCCGGGCTCCGCGCCTGTGATCTTCACGACCCATCCCTCGAGGCTGGCGCCATCAAAGAGCTCGACCCAGGTGGGCTCCGGCACTCCACTGTCCTCCGGCGTAGCCGAACACCCGGACGCAACCAGAGCCAGTATGACAGAAAAGAGGCGACGTGACATCAGGGCTCCGTGTCTCAATAGGGGTGCAGGCAGGGCACAGTAGAGCACACCTCGACGGGCCGCCATCGATCCTCAGCACAGAGGGCCTCTCCACTGTCATGGTACGTAGACTCCAAATACACTTCGATATTCACACACCGCCTCTACGAGAAGACCTGTGGAATCACGTCGAGCAACACTCCTAGCTTTCGCCACGCTCCTCCTGAGTGTCTCTACTCTTACCTCTCCCGTCTCGGCACAGTACAGGGCTGCGGTGGACACAACGCTCAGGGTGAAGGCTCACAACGTCGAATACGTCGGCGTGCTACAGATCGTGGGTGAGGTAGGCGGACAAGAGCAGTATCGCATCGGTCCCGACACGATCGGGTTGTCGATTGATGTAGTCGAGGCGGGGAACGCCTTCGAAGCGGAGTACGGACTCGACTTGGGCGAAGGCGAGGCCGCGGTCGGGTCGGTGACCCTCTCAGAGCTAGGGATCGATAAAGACGATTGGCGGCCCGCCCTCGAAGGCCTCACACTGATTTCCTTCTTCCCGCTACCGGAAGGGGAAGTCAGAGTAAGAGACGAGTGGGCCGAGCTGGTCACCTACCGGATTGCGGAGATCGATCTGGATTTCGCCGAAGCCACGCTCTTCGAGATCCAATCAGTCGAGGGCAGCTTGATCACTGTCACGTTCTCGGCGGAAGGCGGCGGTAGCACCACGATCGACCGACCCATGCTAGGGCCCGATGCAAGCATGGAAATCACGCGGGAAAGCGCACGGGAAGGATCCTTCGTGTTCGACTTCGACTTGGGGTACGTCGTGCACTCAGAGCGCGTAGAGAAGACCACGACGCTCTCCGTGATCCATGTCGGAGGGAGCAGCCAGCCCGGGCCCACCGAGACCCAGACGCTGACCTTGGAGCTCTCAACGACCGGCAATTAGGGCCGGCCCGACGGTCTACTTGCACATCATCGGCCCAAACTATCAATTTGGTACGCACAACAATTTACTGCCCCCCCCGCCCCCCCAAGGCTTCATGGCACGCGTACTCATCGTCGATGACGACGAACAGGCCCGTCGTTTCACAGCATCGATCCTCGAGACGGCCGGACATGACCTCTTCTTCGCCAAGAGCGGAGAGGAAGCCCTACGGGCCTTTCTTCGGAAAGAGATCGAACTCGTTGTCACTGACCTCCACATGCCCAACGGCGACGGTCTAGAGTTGATCGAAGCCCTCTCTGGGATCAACGATGAGGTTCCGATCATCGCAGTCTCGGGAACTGGACCGGAGATGCTCGGCACCGCAAAGATCATCGGAGCGGCGGTCACGATGCCGAAGCCGGTGAGCCCCACCGGTTTGTTGGCCGCCGTCGAACAGCTGATGGTCGTCCACTAGGACACCCAGCGGGAACCCCTCAGAGACGCCGCACATTCCTTTGATGCCCGGCAACTCCTGGCTCGAGAAGTACGGGTGAATGAAGAACGGCCCCGCCGAATTAGGCGGGGCCGTTTCCTATTCTACTGCTGGGCAGAGGGGCCTCGTCAGCCGCCAGAGCCATCTGGCTGACTACCACCGGTCACGATGGCCAACGGGATATCGCCGAATCCGCTTTTTTGTGGATTCTGCTGACCGTTGGTCGCTTGTCGAACGTTGTTCGAAACGTGATCGAAGACCTCGGTGAAGGTCACGATGCCGTCGTTATCTGCATCCGCTGCACCCTTCAATCCATCGAGCAGGAAGTGTGTGAACACTCCGTTTCCACCCCACCGCTCATCTTCTTGGGCGAACTCATTAGTGTCAGCCGCAGTCATCATCAGGCGACGAGAGGGCGTAAACAGTTCGGCGAAACCGCCGGAGATAGCGTTGCTGCCACCGCCTCCAACCGCATCACCGTCCGCCGTACCGGCCGAATGACACGCATCGGCAATCACGATTACCCGCTCTGATGAGATCTGACGGCGTAACGCCGTCTTAACATCCCACATCGGGAATCCGGTCGAAGCCAACGCATTCAAGTCCGAGTCCGCAGGCAACAGATAGAGATTGTCTGGGCGGCCCGGATCCGGCGCACCATGTCCAGCGAAGTAAATGACGACCAGGTCGTCCCAGTCGGCTTGCTGCAAGAACACGAAGAGCGCCTCGCGCATCGCCGCCCCGGTTGCTTGTTCGTTTTCGAGGTAGAGCACCTCGTCGAACGGACCAGCCGCATCACTCTGCAAGAAATCGCGGATCGCCCGGGCGTCCATGGGCGCACCTTCCAGGTCAGGAATTTCCTCGGAGTCGTATTCACCGACACCGACAACCACAGCCCACCGCTTATCGATGCGCGGCGCCGCTACGGCCTGAGTCGTTGAGCCACCAGAACCGCTCGCGACGATCAGAACACTGTCCTGACTGACTGGGAGTGTGAACTCGCGACGGAAGATCTGAGCTTCCGCCGGATCCACACCGATCCGCGCCGCTTCTTCGGCATCGAGTGGCTCCAGGAGCGCGGGCGCACCGTTCACCTCTACGCCGCTGGTGTTTCCGACCACGACACCACGGAGCTCAACCGTGTTCGTCACGCCAGAGAGGCTGTTGCCCTTTGCAACAACACCGATCCCTCGAGTTGCCGCGCCACTGGCTGGCTTCACGTCGGCCCGAATCACGGCGACACCCGGCGCTTCGCCGCCACCACTGCCGCCACCACCATTGGTGCTGGCAGTCTGCGAAGCGGTCGCATGCTCGACCGAACCTGGCTCCGGAAGGTTCCAGTATGCTGCTTCCATCCAGGTCCGCGCCGACCAATCGTTCATCACACCGCCGATGAACTGAGTGATGACTTCCTGCGTGACCTGCCGGATGACCTTCGCCTTGGCAGCCTGGTCCGTCGCTTCAAGAGCACGACCATCCGCCACAGCCTCCGACACGACGTCGCCGTGGTCCAAGCGAAGCGCCCGCACCGAAACCTCCGCGGTCGCGGTGATCAGAGTTCCGTCCACCGGGTCGGGGCGCGTCGCGTAGTCCGCGACCCCGAGAATCAAAAGTTGTGCTCCCCAGTCACGACCGAGCTGCGTCGCCGCACCATCGTTCCCGTTCATTGCCGCGGTCACCAGATTCTGTGCCGCTTCGTCGATGGCCAGAGCCGGATCGATAACCGGGAATCCGGCCTCCCGCAGGAAGCTCGTCATCTCCCGCGACGAAACCTTCCCCCGGCCGTCCTCCTGAATGAAAACCATAGCCCGGGGCAACTCACCCTCAAACGAGATGGCTTGGGCCGCGACGTCCACGGGTTGAGCCAAGAAGGCCAGCGCCAACGCCAACGTCGGCAGAATCACCACAACTTTCAGAGTATTGATACGCATTATTCACCGCCTCCCAGTCGAACCAAGGCACGCTCGGCATCGATGTATCCCGGGTAAAGCTCAAGCGCAGCATTGTACTGCTCCACTGCTTGGGCCGTCTCACCTTTGTCCTCATAGTCCACCGCCCGACTGAACGCGATGATCGCCGGGACCGGGATCCTGGCAACTCCAGGTCTATTGGACGGTGCAACGAGTTCGAGCTCGCTACTGAATTCATCGGCGATACTCACGAGGACTGAGAGCAGCTCGCTCGTCTGATCCATCTTCTTGAGTACAGATATGATCTCTGACGTTTCGACATCGACTGCCCGGATATCGATTCGCAGGTTGTTCGCAATGCTTGCGACCTGCCCATAGAACATGTACTGGGCTCCCAGCAGCTTGCCGATCTCAACAGCGCTGCTCTCGTCAACCCGGCCGGACAGCGCCAGTCGCTGCTCCTGCAGGAGGTCATTGAGCGCCTGGCGTTCCACAACCACGATCCCTTCACGGCCACTGAACTCTGTCACGAGCATGGCGGACACCGCCTTGCCTAGGTTCACGGAACTGCCGCCGTCGCCGAGCATGAAGCCGTTGAAATCCATCACGGCGATGGTCGGGATTGCCGGATCCTGGGCAGACGCATCCTGAACGCTTAGCGCCGCAATCGCGATCACGGCAACAAGAACGGTCTTGTAGGTGCGCACTTAAACCTCCTCAAAAGGGGCTGAACCCCCATAAAGACTGCATATCTTAAGCTGCAACGGGCGGGTCAAAAAGAGAAATCCTTTGCCCACCCAAACTCTATTCCGTAATTTAACCCAGGCCTCATCGGAGATGCGAGAAGATGTTTTTTTCGCACTCTCCGTGATTTCATCTTTAGTGGTTTCTCCTAGGAGCCTTTTATGCGGTACGCTCCCTCAGTCGGCTGTCGTTCTCTGGTCGCGCTGTCCCTATCCCTGGCGTTCGGCGCGTGCGCGTATTCGATCCCCGAGGTAAGCCCTGCGGACATTCCTAGCATCCGTCAGCAGCTCTCCGCAAACCCTCTCGACACGGACCTCCAAGTCCAGTTGGGAATGGCGCTCTTCAAAACGAACGACTTTGAAGGCTCGCGAATGACCCTGCAGGCTGCTGTGGACTCCGGAAACCAATCCGGCCCCGGGCTACTCTACCTAGGCATGGTACATGAGGAGCTGCACAATTGGTCCGCGGCTAGTGACGCGTACAACCAGTACCTCAACGTAGGACGGTCCGAGGAATTGAAGAACGAACTGCGCAACCGTCTCCAGTTCGTCGCGCAGAACATGCTGCAGGAGCGGTCGCAGACCGCCTTGGCGAACGAGTCGCAGCTTCTCACGACGGCGCCGACGCCTCGGTCGGTGGCGGTCATGCCGTTCGCGTTCAACTCCACGGACGCCAACCTCGAGCCGCTGATCTATGCCCTAGCGGACATGATGACAACGGACTTCGCCGTTTCCAACGCGCTCATCGTATTGGAGCGTGCCCAGATCCAATCGCTCCTGGACGAGATCGGGATGAACGAGGCAGGCTATTCCGAGCCAGGCACCGGCGCACGCGCTGGCCGCCTACTTCAGGCTGAGCACGTCGTACAAGGAGTCCTCACTCCGGCGGGCGACCAAATCGCCGTCTCGCAGGACGTGCTGAACGTGGCAAGCGCATCTTCGGCCGGTCAGGTCAACGAGGCAGCGGCGCTGGAAAACATCTTCGATATGGAGAAGCAACTCGTCTTCCGCACCATCCAGGAAGTGCTCGGAGTGACGCTCACCCCCGGTGAGCAGCAGCAAATTCTTGACAACCGCACGGACAACCTGCTGGCGTTCCTCGCCTACGGGCGCGGACTTCGTGAGAAGGACAACGGGAACTATGCGGCCGCACAGGCTGAGTTCGAGCAGGCGCAGCAACTCGACCCTAGCTTCAGCGCTGCGGCAACCGAGGCTCAGGAATCGCAGGTGATGGACGAAGCTGCCGCCACAACGACAGCCCAGATCGCAACGACCGCGTCGTCGACCGGTGAGACAGGTTCTGGCGGATCAGTAGCTCCGCCACCAACAACGACCACGACGGGTGCGACCACCGGCGGAGGGACGACAACTGCCACGTCGCAGACGCTGAGTGAGGCTTCCAACGCGGTCAATCCAACCCGGACCTCAGGGACCCTCGACCTCGGCTCAACTACGAGTAGTGACAACACAGCGGCGACCACGACCGGTGAGGACCGCAGCGATGCAGTTCAAGAGTCTCAAGGCCAAGAAAGCGTGACGACAGTTGCACAGGCTCAGATTCGCATCGTCATCCTGAGACCGGGCAGAGGTGGCCAATGATCGCCCGGACACTGAAGGCCGGTATCGCAGCGGCCTTCGTAGCCGCGGTCTTAGCGGTCCCAGCTTCGGCGCAAAACAGCACGATGGGCGTCGGGTCCAATTTTATGGGCTACACGTTCGATGCTGGCTTGGGCGCGGACGCGGTTCAACTTTTTATGGTCCCGGTCGCCGTACGGTTCCCGATCACCGACGCGATTTCGGTGGACCTCTCGACCGCTTGGGCTCAGGGCGAGATCGAGCGCGACAACACCCGCTTTACGATGTCCGGGGTGACCGACACCCACCTGAAGCTCTCTTATTCAGTGACGCCTTGGGCACTGCTTAGCTTCGGCGCAGGCATCCCCACCGGCAATTCTACCCACACTGGAGAGGAAGCCATCGTTGCGTCCGTGCTCGCCACGGACCTATTGGGTTTCCGCGAAACCACGTGGGGAAGCGGTTCCGGGTTCACGTCGGCCCTGGCCACTGCCGCCCGAGTCGGCGGATGGGGAGTCGGGTTCGCCGGAGCCTATTCGGTGCGCGGAGAGTTCGAACCGAGTACAGACCTCGATTTGTCATACCGGCCGGGCAATGAGACCCGAATCCGGGTGGGCCTCGATCGGAACATCGGTACGAATACGCTCACGCTTGGTGCGACATTCCGGCAGTACGAATCGGACCAGGCGGACGGGATCAACCTCTTCCAGGCAGGCAATCGACTCCGCTTCGACGCAACGTATGCGTTCCGCGCAGGTTCTGGAGTATGGACAGTGTATGCTGCAGACGTGATTCGTGAGACTGGCGACCTGACCCTTTCCATCGTGGACAACATTGGAGCGATCGTCGGGGACACCGCGATCGCAACGCCGAAGCAGAACATGCTCGTCGTTGGCGTGATGGGTTCGATCCAGGTCGGCGGTGGCTTCGCATTCCGTCCTCACATCGACCTCAGACTGCAAGACCGTACGGAACCCGACAGCACGGACCCCGGCTCAGGTTGGATGCTGGCCGCAGGTGGAGATCTCCCCATGCGTCTTTTCGGTGGCTACGATTTCTTCCCCAAGCTACGCATTCTCTACGGCTCTATCATCGACGCCACCGGGGCCGGAGTGGACGTCATGGGGGCTGAGTTCTCAGGTACCGTCCGATGGATATTCTGACGGGGGAGTAACCTCCCCCGCCTCGCATCTCCGAGCTCTCGCGGACTTTCGGGGATAGCCGCTAGTATGGGCGTCCGGCTTCAAAGCCGGATGCCCATTTTCTTTGGTGGCACGTCTGCCCGGCCAGGCCATGAATCTGAACATCAAACGCATCGCCGTGAACACCGGCGGGGGGGATGCTCCCGGCCTCAACGCCGTCATCCGCGCAGTTGTTAGGGCGGCGGAGCAGATGGACTGGGAGGTCCTCGGGATCAAGGACAGCTACGACGGGCTGTTCGAGGAAGACGGGGTCGTCACCTTGAACCGCCGGTCCGTCCGGGGGATCACGCACCTCGGAGGCACGATCCTCGGCACGACGAACCGGGGGAACCCACTGAAGTGGCCCATCCGCGCCGACGGCGGCGCCGTTACGTACATGGACCGGTCGCAAGAGGTGGTCGATGCCCTGGAGCGACTCGAGGTCGACGCTCTGATCTCAATTGGCGGCGACGGCTCGCTCGAGATCGCACACGCACTCTCTCAGAAGGGCCTCAAGGTCGTCGGGGTCCCGAAGACGATCGACAATGACCTCGAGGCCACGAGTGTGACCTTCGGCTTCCATACCGCAGTCGACACGGCCACAGACGCGATTGGAAAGCTCCACTCCACCGCGGAATCACATCAGCGAGTCATGGTCGTCGAGGTGATGGGCCGGAACGCGGGTTGGATCGCGCTGTCGTCAGGCGTCGCGGGAACTGCGGATGTCATCCTGATCCCGGAGATCCCCTACGACATGGATATCGTCTGCGAGAAAATTCAGGATCGCTACGCCAGCGGGCGAGAATTCGCGATTGTGGTTGTCGCGGAAGGGGCCTTCCCCAAAGGCAGCAAGCCTCTGTTCAAACAGGAAGACGACGGCCAGAAACGACTGGGTGGAATGGCAGAGCAGGTAGCCCATGATATTCATGAGCGGACCGGCAGGGAGACGCGGCACCTCGTCCTAGGCCACCTCCAGCGCGGTGGCGGCCCCAACTCTTATGACCGCTTGCTGGCGCTCCGCTTTGGAGCTGCAGCGGTCAAGCTGGTGATGGACGGCTGTTTCGGGTGCATGGTCGCGCTCAATCCGCCCAAAGTGCTCGCCGTTCCGCTGGAACAGGCGATAGCGAGAATAAAGACTGTCCCCTTGGACAGCGACATCATCGAAACTGCGCGGGCCGTTGGCACTTGCATGGGAGATTGAAGAGAAAATGAAGAGAGTCACAAACGGTCTATTGGCCGCGCTCGTCGCAGTTTGCACTCCTGCCCTCGTCAGCGCGCAAAGTGTGGCGGACCACGTACCTGAGGTCGTCCGGAGCGAACAGTTCGAGCTGTCCATTCGGAACATCATGCGCGCCGAGGAGAACGTCGGCGTTGCCCCGGGGCAGATCCGATGGACGGACGACTCCGAATGGATCTACTTCAGTTGGCGACCCGGAGGCATGGCCTGGGACGCGCCGCGCTCCAGCTACCGCGTCAGCGCGGACGGCGGCGAGCCCGAAATCGTCAATGGAGAGACCATGCGCGAGATGGCACCTCTGTTGGCCGGAGGGGATATCTCTGCCGATCAGCGATGGCGCATCTCGTCCGTCAGCGGAGATCTGTACTTGGTCGATCGACGGTCGATGAATGTCCGCCGCTTGACGCACACCGCGGACGGGGAGGGTCAACCAATTTTCTCGTCCGATGGCGAGTCGATCCTCTTCCAGCGTGGCGGGAATCTGTTCCGACTGGGGATTGAATCCGGGACCTTGGAGCAACTCACGCGAGTGGCCAACGGACCCGCACCTCGAGACGAAGAAGACGCCGAGGGCCAGCGGGGCTTCTTGGAAGACCAGCAGCTCGAATTGTTCGCGCATATCCGCAGGGATGCTGTGCGTCAGGCTCGTCAGGACTCGATCCGCGAAGCAGGGTCGATCGGTGAGCCAGAGCAGATCTATGTGGGGGCCGGAGAGCGCGCCCAAGGCATGACCCCAACCCGCACGGGCGAGTACGCCCTACTCCGAGCGGTGAAGCAGTCGCAAGGGTCGAAGCAGACGATCGTGCCCGACTGGGTCACCGATGACGGGTACACGCGGGACCTCACGGTTCGGACGAAGGTCGGGGACGCTCAGGGCGCCCAGCGGATCGGAGTTGTCACCCTCGCCACGGGCGAAGTCACTTGGATCGACCTCGCTCCAGAAGGCTACGAAGGTGAGGGGACGCCCCGGCCGAATAACGCGCAGTGGAACGACGCTGGGACGAAGGCATTTGTTTTCGCCGTTTCCGCAGACAACAAAGACCGGTGGCTTTGGTCTGTGGACGGCGCCACAGGCGAGCGCACGATGCTCGACCATCTACGTGACGATGCATGGGTCGCCGGCCCGTGCTTCGCGTTCTGTGTCGGCTTCGTGCCGGGGACGGACCGCATCTACTACGTGAGCGAAGGATCGGGCTACGCTCACCTCTACGCGGTGAACGCCGACGGTTCGGACAAGCAGGCACTCACGAGTGGAGAGTGGGAAGTACTCTCGGTGGGCATGCCGGAGGATCGGTCCCGCTTCTTCCTGCGCACGAACGAGGGGTCGCCGTTCAACGAGCACCTGTTCTGGATGGACTTCGACGGCTCGGATAGGGAGCAGGTCACGTCAGGAGACGGGCGGTTCGTTGGGACGCTCGCTCCGAACGGGGAGCGCATGGCGGTCGTGCACGACGTGGCTAATCATCCGCCCGAACTCTTCGTCGCAGACGCAGAATCGGGCTCCGAAATGGGACAGATCACCGAGTCGCCCACCGAAGAATGGAGTGGATTCCCGTGGGTCAAGCCGGAGATTCTGAGCTTCGAAGCGGAGGACGGTACGATGGTGCCGGCCAGGATCTATCGGCCGTCGGACATGGGCGCTGAGTCACACGGCGGCGCGGTCATCTTCGTTCATGGCGCTGGATACCTCCACAACGTCCATAACTACTGGTCGTCGTACTACCGCGAATACCAGTTCAATCAGCTGCTCGCCGCGAGTGGCTATACGGTGCTCGACATCGACTACCGGGGCTCTGCCGGATATGGCGCTGAATGGCGGACGGGGATCTATCGGTGGATGGGCGGGAAGGACATGTCCGACCAGGTCGACGGCGCTCGGTATCTCGCTGCGAGTGAAGGCGTCGATCCGGCTCGCATCGGGCTCTATGGTGGGTCCTACGGTGGATTCATCACGCTCATGGGCCTCTTCACCTCCGGAGACACCTTCAAGTCCGGAGCAGCGCTCCGGTCCGTGACCGACTGGGCCCACTACAACCATGGGTACACCAGCAGAATCCTGAATCAACCGCAGGACGACATTGAAGCCTATGAGCAGTCGTCTCCGATCTATTTCGCGGAGAACTTCGGAGCGGATCAGCACCTCGTGATGCTGCACGGCATGGTCGACACCAACGTGCACTTCTCGGACGTGGTCCGATTGTCTCAGAGGCTCATCGAGTTGGGCAAGGAGAACTGGGAGCTCGCGGTCTACCCCGTGGAGGGCCACGGATTCACTGAACCGACATCGTGGACCGACGAGTACCGCCGGATCTACGAGCTTTTCGAACGGACGCTGCGGGAGCCGGGATGCACAGCCGAGGGTGGCTTCTGCACCGTTCGAGGAGCCGGAAACTGACGCGACGACGCTAGGGTCGTGGGGGATAAAGAGAGGGCGCCGACAGTCTTTCCGGCGCCCTCTCTTTTTTTCGCCGGACCTCACTAGGCAGCCGAACGCTCAGCTCCAGCTGAGTCGGTCCTGAGGTCCTGAAGGCGCGGACAGCCGGGATGAGCCCTGAGGCGAAGGCTACGGCCATCCGCACGCCAATCATCGAAGCGGCAATCCCCGGATCCACTAAAGCGGGACTGGCACAGATTCGATCGCGTTGGCGGACGCTCCGTAACGCCCGTCCCGAACGCAAACACGCCACTCACCAAGAGAAAAGCCCGCTCGAATCTCATTCTCATCACCCACTCTTGTAGCGACGGTCCGCCCCGGAGCACCGCGCCATCTCAGCTCGAATTACGACCCATCCGCAGCATGCTTGCGCCATGCGTCGGCCTCCCGGAGCTTCCGTCGCACATCCCGCCGCTTCGGAACTGCCCATGACGCCTGACGACACCGAAACTCCCGCCGACACACGGGCCAGGTTCAAGAACACGCTTATCCGCGTGCTCACGGTCCAGCTTATCGCGCTCGCGATGCTCTGGCTCCTCCAGATGCGTTACCACGTCTAAGGGAGTCCGACCGTGCACTGGATCAATTGGCTCATCGTTGTCGTCTACCTCGCGTACGTCATTATCGATGGTCTCCGGAAGTCCAAAGGGACCGACACCCTCGAAGGGTACTTCCTAGCGAGTAAGAGCCTGCCTTGGTGGGTCGTTGGCCTGTCCGTGATGGCTACCCAGCTATCTGCGATCACGATGATCGGCACGCCCGGCCAAGGTGCGACAGATGGCCTCCGGTTCGTGCAGTTCTACTTCGGCCTTCCGATCGCGATGGTCATTCTCGGGGTCACCCTCGTACCGTTCCTTCATGGGTCGGGTGTCTACACAGCGTACGAGTACCTGGAGAGCCGGTTTGACACCAAGACCCGCTCCCTCACCGCGTTCCTCTTCCTGCTTTCCCGTGGGATGTCAGCCGGGACGATCATGGCTGCCCCAGGAGTGGTGCTGAGCGCGGTATTCGGGATCCCACTCGTGTGGAGCGTTCTGCTGATCGGTGTTCCAACCGTGATCTACACGATGATCGGGGGCGTCCAGGCGGTGGCCTGGGCAGACGTCAAACAGATGGTGCTCATCATGATCGCCTTGTTGGGCATCATGGTGGTTCTCGTCATGCAAATGCCGGTCACTCCTGACGACGCGCTGCGCATTGCTGGCTCGACTGGGAGGCTCAAGACGTTCGACTTTTCGTTCAATCTGAACGAGACGTACACGTTCTGGTCGGGCATCATTGGCGGGACATTCCTCATGCTGTCGTACTTTGGAACGGATCAGAGCCAGGTTCAGCGCTACCTGACAGCAAAGTCCGTAGACGAGGCGCGCAGTTCGCTACTCATGAGCGCCTACTGGAAGATCCCGCTCCAAGCGCTGGTGCTCATGGTCGGTGTGATGATCTTCGTCTACTACCAGTTCGTGCAGCCCCCGTTGCTCTTCAACCCGGCCCACGAAGAGGCTGTCGTAGCCGAACGCGGGGCGGCCTACGACGCCCTGCAAGACCGGTACGACGACATTTTTACACTTCGTGAGCAGGCGGCGATGTCGGTCGCAGATGCCGGAGACGACGCAACAGCGGCGACCGCCATGGAAGCGTTCGTCGCTCGCGAAGCGGATATGCAGGTCATCCGCGGTGAGGCCCTCGTGATGGCCGAGGAGGTCACGGGCGAAGCGTCACGCGACGTGAACTACATCGTCCCACGCTTCGTGCTCTCCGAACTCCCCATCGGACTGACGGGGCTCTTCATAGCCGGCGTGCTCGCCGCGGCCATGTCGAGCATCGCGGCGGAGTTGAACTCACTCGCTACAACGAGTGTGATCGACTTCTACAGACGGTGGTATAAACCCGAAGCCGACGACGCGCACTATCTGAAAATCTCAAAGATCGCGACGGGTTTCTGGGGGCTTTTCGCCTGCGCGGTCGCGACCTACGCGGCGACCCTTGGGTCGCTCATCGAGGTCGTGAATCGGTTCGGATCGTTCTTCTATGGCTCGATCCTGGGCGTCTTCCTTCTCGCGATGATGCCACGTGCCAAGGGCATGGGAGCGTTCGTAGGACTGCTTTCCGGCATGGGTGTCGTGGCAGCCGTGACCTTCGGGGCACCCGATGTCTCGTTCCTATGGCACAACGTCATCGGTGCGGTGACGGTGGTGGTGGTGGGATTGGTCCTGGGGGGATTGGGCAACGGAGACTCCCAGGAAGCGTAGACCGAGGCGTCCACGGAGAAGAACGGCAGGGTTCGACTTGGGACCGGGCGGTCAGTGACAGAGGGGGACCAGCGGGTCTTTCTCAGCGAGATGCGTGAGTTGATCGCTCAACAAGGTGCGCCGGCAACGGCGACCGACGCCTACTTGGCCACAGTTCAATTTGCTGAGAGGTATCCAGCCTTCGTGACTCTTTCTCACGGACCGCGTGGGTCGATTTGAGTGCAGCGGATCCTCAGCGGCGACAACCTGCGCGGCGAGGGCGAATTCAATCCTCAGAATCTCGGATCCAACACCTGGGACATCTTCGACGGAGGCGGTCGCTACCTTGGCAACGTCACGTTCCCTGGCAAGTATCAGCCGATCCGGTCATCGATGACCGGATCTATAGAATCCCCTGAGATGAATTCGACCCTCAATCGATGAAGGTGTGCCGGGTGGTGACGGGGTGACGCTCGCCGGAGAATCAAAAGGGGGCGTCGCGGAAGCGCCCAGGGGGAGAAGCCCCGCCAAGCGTTCTTCGAGCGCGAGCCCCGCGACGCGACCTACGATACTCCTCGATTCACTCGCCATCAGTAGAAATTCCTCCCTTTCCCTCTGACCTCATCTTCCCATCGCTCGACCCAAATCGACAGCTGAGCGACCACCGCAGCAGGGCGCCCGAACCACATGAGGGGTTCGCCCGGGAGGAAATGATCATCTGGCAGACGTGCTTCGAAGAGCGGGCCGCGAGCAGGCCACCACCACGTCTGCACGGCAACCTCAGCGGCGACATCACCGCCCACCATCTCGATGAACTCCATAGCAGTCTCCGGCTGGGGAGCCCCGAACAACATCGCCACCCCTCGGATAAGCCCAGGCGCGCCCGAATCCGGGTGTCTGTAGTGGAGCCAGTCGGCGTACTCGTGCCTTAGGCGCTCCACTGCGTGGAGCGGCAGCACCGCGGCGACGGCGTCTCCGGTCCCGAGGGCACGCACGGCCTCTTCCTCATCGCTCGCATACATCCCCTGAGTCGCGTCCAGTCTCAGAAGACGATCGAAGCCCTCGATCTCGTCCGTGCCGTCGGCCAGAGACCCTTCGAGCATACCTGTCAGAAACGCAGTTCCATTGTCGCTCAGTGCGGGATCTAGAAAAGCGACTTCGCCGCGCCACCTCGGATGGTAGAGATCCACCCAGTCGCGAGGAGCTCGGGTGAGCTGCGTCAGCTCGCGATTGAACGCAACGACGAATGGAGATACTGCGGCGACCTGCCATCGGTCTTCTGCATCGACTCCGACAATATTCGACTCCGCCTCGACCCACGACGGCCTATACGGCGCGAGCAAGCTGTCGGCGGCCGCACGCTGGAGGGTAGCGGACGCAGCCCCCCACCACACATCACCATCCCCTCGCCCGGAAGCGATACGCTCCATCGCCTCAGCGTCGTCCATACGGACGATGCGTACATCGACGTTTGCCCACATCTCCTCGAAGCGTTCCTCGGCGTACTCCACGACCGCAATGGGAAGCGGCGAGTACACCACCAGGATTTGGTCCGTCGACGGACGGCACGCTGTGGCGGCATACGCCACCGTCGCGAGCCCGAGACACCACCGAAAGCTCTTTTCGAATCTCATTCGGTCAACGCCCCTCAACAAACTCCGCCCATTCCTGGGCATCTAGCGAAACGAGGTTGGCGAAGAGCCGGTAGGCGCCTGGAACGCGGCCCGCCCATTGTCGGAAGAACGACAGCGCAGCGTACACGTAGACCCCTTCCCCAACAGAGGCCACGAGCAGCGCCCCCTGACGGGCGGGTTCCCCGGGATCGTTCAATTCGATCATCGGTGTGTACTCCTCCCCCCACTCACTCGCGAAGTAGAGCCCTCGCTCCTGCACCCACCCATCAAAGTCGTCTTGGGTGATCTGGTTGGGCGTCGTGAAGAGCGGCGACCCAGGCTCGAGGACAGTCACCGTCGCGGTCTCGTCTGCTACTCGAGGGGCCGGGCGCCCAATCGTCAACTCGTACGGGGCATATCCGCCACTAGAGAACTGGTACTGGTTGTACTGAGTGATGACTGTGCCGCCGCCCCTCGCGAAATCGACAATCTGGTCGTTGGCGGCCCTCACATCAGGGCGCGCCTCGTAGGCGCGGACTCCCAAGACGATCACGTCGAAGTCTCCGAACGCGCCGTCACGCACCTGCGCCTCGGAAAGGAGCTCCACGGAGCCACCCATCTGCCGGATCGCCGTGGGTCCGTCGTCCCCAGTGCCCATGATGTATCCGACGCGGACGCCCTCTCGGACGGTCGCGGGCACCACGGTGAGACTCGTGACCGCCTCCGTATAGAGCAACGCACGCTCGACGTGCTCGTAGTCGATCAGCGTGTACCCCTCCGAGTAACTCATGGACCGGTCCGTTGCAGCGACCGCTCGAATCACGTGCTCACCGGGTGCAGGCGCGCCGTGGGGTCGCACCTCGAAGCTCACCGACCGTTCCGCCCCAGCCGACGCCAGCGCAAACCGTTGAGACGCCGGCGTGACCGTCCACCCCTCGGGTGCGGACAATGTCAGGTCTCCAGACGCTCCCTCTCCAGCCTCGGTACGAACGAGCACAGTGACTGTTTGTGGCTCCGTCCGACTCTGCGGCCAGGCGAGTCCACCCGGTGTCACTTGTAGTGACACGGCAGGCACGACAAGCACGGGCTTCACGAATTCCCCGCGGGCCTGGTTCACTCCGACAAAGCGCCAAGGGGTGGTCGCCTCCACTTGCGCGCCCACAGGGTCGTCCCCGTCCAGCAACGAGAAGCGCGCGCGACCCTCGAGCGTCGGCCCGTTGCGCGGCAGACCCCAGTTGTCAAAGGCCTCCGGCCAATCGTAGTACGTACCTGGGCGCTCCGACTCCAAGAAATAGAGTCGCGAAGGTGCTTCGTTACCCGGAATGCGAACTTCGTAGCGCCAAGTAGCGAGGGTACCCGCCGCGACCCGGCCGTCCTCATCAAGACCCTCTACGGCCACCTCGGACACGGTGCGGGCTACCGCCGTGAGTAGCTCAACCTCGGGGAGCCACAGACTGAACGGGCTCCCATTCCATAGCTGAGCCCGAACCTCGACGGTCTGCCCCGGCACGATCAGATCATCCCCAGAGCGGATGTCGAGCACGATACCCGCTGCAGCCATGAGGGCGCGGGTCGCCACAGTCTTCTTCTGCGCCATGACCTCTCGGAACTCGCGGTCGGACGACCCACCGACGTTGCTGGCTTGTCCGAGATGACGGAGCGCGGACGCGAGGCGCGGCACGACCTCCGCGGGGGTGAGTCCGAGGGTAGCCCGTGCGATCGCCACATCCCGTCGATACGCCTCAAGATGGACGATGACCTCTCGAGCCACGTCATCGTCGAAGTTGGAGGCGAGTCCAACCAGGGTCGTGTCGATTCCGCCGAACATCTCGTCGTCCGGGCCTTCGACGTGCCCCGCGATGAAGTTGGCCCCGGCCATGCGTGGACCCAGCGTCTGAGCAGAGCCCATGTCCTGGGAACGGTGCTGACTTCGGCTCAATGCCGAGAGCTGCAGCGTCGACCTTCCAAGAAGCGGATCGATCTCGCCCACATGGAAGAGGACGGAGGACTGCGCGTCCGCTCCCCCTCCGCGCCGGCGGGACGAGAGATAGAGCTTGCCCGGCCTCCATGCCTCGACGCCCTGGGCGAAGTGCTCCGGGAATCGCGTAGGGTCGCCGGCGGCCTCAAAGGCCTCCCGCGTCAGGATCCCCGAAGCTTGGTGGTGACCATGACCATCCGCGGGCGTGCCCGACCAGACGGACACGATGACATGCGGGCGGTACTTCCGGATGACGAAGACGGCGTCCGATAGAATCTGATCACGTGGCCACAACGACAGCGCTTCATCGGAAGACTTGGAGTACCCAAAGTCGAACGCACGTGTAAAGAACTGTTCTCCGCCATCAAGTTCGCGCGCAGCCTCGAGTTCTCCGGTCCGGATGATGCCCAACCCTTCCCACAACTCGGGGCCAATGAGATTCTGGCCCCCGTCACCACGCGTCAGAGATAGGTAGGCCGTCTCAGCGCCATGGCCACGCGCGAGAACGGTGAGCATCGGAGTGTCCTCATCATCGGGGTGTGCGCCCACCATCAGGACCCGCTTGACGCCTTCCATCTGGCGCAACAGCAGGCCTGTGGCCACGAGACCCGTTCCATCCATGGACTGAGCCACGACATGTAGGGGGCCACCGGCCAGCAGTGTGACCGCAGCAGCGATCACCCAAAGACTCCGAATGCCGTTCAACCGCATTGTCACTCCAACCTCGAATCGCCGATCGAGCTACTTAGGGGCACAAGTATAGAGGGCAGCTTGCCTTTCAGGACACCCAATAGGCCCCAAGTTGCTCCCCCTAGCGGCGGCGAGGCCAGGACACAGCCAACGCGGCCGGCGCCCGTGTTCGCCCCACCCAACCAGCCAGAGCCGCCAGAGTCAGCAGATATGGGAAAGCGAGGAAGAGCTGATAGGGCAAATCCAAGCCAAACGTCTGAGCCTGGAACTGCAGTGCAGACGCGGCCCCGAAGAGCAGAGCCGCAATCAAGACCAGAAGAGGATTCCATCGTCCGAGAACCACCACGGCGATCGCAATAAAGCCCCTCCCCGCACTCATGTTCTCGGTGAACGTACCCGCGTGGGCGAGCGAGAGATGGGCTCCAGCGATGCCACCGAGTAAGCCCCCGAAGCCCGTGGCCCAGAATCGAACGAGCCGAACACGTACACCTGCGGCAGCCGCAGCATCTGGTTCTTCACCGGCAGCCCGAAGTTCGAGGCCCCACTGGGTACGAAAGAGGAAGTACCACAGGGTCGGGGCGAGGAGATAGGCCAAATAAGTGGTGGGTGCCTGGTCGAATAGTGCTGAGCCAATCACGGGCAGGCTCGACAGGCCCGGAATAGGCATCTCGGAAAGCGTGGGTAGGGTCAGGGCTGTGCCCGTGGCGCCGAACTCCGCCTGGTAGATCGCTCCAGTGAAACCAAGGCCACCGAGGGTGATGGCCGTACCGGTGATGATCTGATCTGTACCGAGACCGATGGCAAAAGCTGCGAACACGAGAGCGACGAAGAGTCCGGCGAGTGCTCCGACTACCAACCCGCCCCAAGCTCCACCCAACCAAAGCGCCCCGAGTGCCCCGCCCAACGCGCCTGATATGATCGACCCCTCAAGGCCGATGTTGATCACGCCGCTCCGCTCGGTGATCGTCTCTCCGATCGCCGCTAAGGCGAGAGGGACGCCAAGACGGACCGAAGCCTCAAGGAAGGCGATCAGGGCGAGAGACTCAGGCATCGGTCCTCCTCCTGACCTGATCGACTGCGAGCACTGAGAGAATCACGAGAGCCTCGACAGCTGACGCCCAAGCCAGAGGGATGCCAGCATCCCGCTGCATCGCGGCCGCCCCGGACCCGAGGGCACCAAAGAGCAGACCCGTTCCGATAACGGCGATCGGATGAAGTCCACCCAAGAGGGCAACGGCGATCGCTGTGTATCCCCACCCCGGGGATAGGTCCGCATACAGCGCGAACGTGACCCCGGCGACTTCGACGCCGCCCGCGAGGCCCGCGATGGCGCCTGATGCCAGGAAGCTGATGATCATGACGCGATCCACAGGAATGAGACCGACGATTCTCGCCGCCTTCGGCGCAGAGCCAACCGCTCGTACCGCAAAGCCGAATCGGGTCCGCTTGAAGACGACCCACATCACAGCACCTACAGCGACTGCAAGCACGATGCCCATGTGCACGCGGGTCCCTGGAAGGAGAATCGGGAGCTGCGCCGCGTCCGCTATGGGGTCCGTTTGCGGGAAGATCCCACGGGCCTCCTGCAGCGGGCCGCTCACCATGTACGCGGCGAGATAAACCCCGACAAAGTTCATGAGGATCGTTGTGATCACCTCCCCGACCCCGAGTCGGACCCGCATGAACGCCGGCACCGCAGCCCAGAGCGCCCCGGCTAATGCGGCGGCGAGCAGCACGAGCGGAACCAAGATCAGAGCCGGCAACCCCGCCCCACCGATCCCGACCGTGACCGCCGCGATGGCACCAGCGTACAACTGACCCTCAGCTCCGATGTTCCAGACACCTGCCCGAAAGGCTAAAGAGACCGCCAAGCCAGTGAGGATAAGCGGGACCGCTCGCACCATCGTGATGGTCAACGCAGTCGGGCTGCCGACCGAACCCCTCACAAGCGCAGCCCCGGCCTGGAGAGGATCGAAGCCCCCTAGCCACAACGATCCGGCCGCGACAAGCGTGGTCGCTAGCAAAGCGACGACAGCTGCCACCACCGGGCCGGGGCGCTTCATACCGTGCCGGCCAGCATGACGGACCCGATGCTGTCCCGGGTGCGTGCGTCTGCTGGGATCTCAATCAGTCGGCCACGCACAGCTGTGAAGATCCGATCCGAGAGTTCGATCACTTCATTGAGGTCGGTCGACACAAGCAGAACACCAGGCCCGTCGGGTGCCGCAACGAGTTCCGGGAGGAGGGCGCGAACAAAGCCTGTTGCAACGACATCCAAGCCCCGTGTGGGGTTCTCGGCCACGAGCAAATCGCCGGCGGCACGGATCTCGCGGCCCACGACAAGCTTCTGTTGGTTCCCCCCGGAAAGCGCCCGAGCGAGTGTATATGTGTCGGGCGTTCGGACGTCGAAGTCCTGGACAATCCGCTCAGTGGAGGCGCGGATCTCGGTCCAGTCGAGAAGCCGGGAATCCGTCATTCTATGCTCATGCAGCGCAACGTTCTCAGCAAGATCAAGATCGAGCGCCAGGCCCTCTTCGATTCGATCCTGGGGAATGAAGCCAATGCGAGGCGGCAGATCGACAGCGCCACGTATGGGAGCGGTACGTCCAGAGAAGAGGCGCGCCAGCTCGCGTTGGCCGTTCCCAGCAACCCCTGCGACGCCCACGATTTCGCCCCTTCGGATCTCGAGATCCACATCCTCCAGCGCAACCTCCCCGCGCGGCCCAAGGACGTGAGCCGACGCGCACGACGCGACGATCGGCGAGCCGCCCGTCTCGTTAGAAACCGACGTCGATTCTGCAACGCGGCTCGGCACAGCTGCATCGCGCCCCACCATGGCTGCCGCAAGGCCAGTTGATGTCACCTCCCGTCGCTCCGCGGTCAGAACCGAGCGACCCTCCCGCAGGACAGTCACTCGATCCGCAATCGACAAGATCTCCTCGAGATTGTGAGCCACGAGGACGACACTCCGCCCCTCGTCCGCAAGCTTCCGCAGCAGCTCGAAGAGCGGCTCGACCTCTGGGGGAGCCAGAACAGCGGTCGGCTCGTCGAGAACGAGGACCCGAGGTCCCCGGAGCAGCGCCTTCAAGATCTCCACACGCTGCCGATCGCCTACGCCGAGGTCTTCAACGTCCGCGTCCAACGGAACGTCGAGGCCGGTCGAGGCCATCAGAGCTCGGGCTCGCTCTTTCACATCCGCAAGCGGAAGTCTCCATCCGGTGTGCGCGGTCCGAATGCTGAGGGTGAGGTTCTCGGTTACGGTAAGGCGCGGGACCAACTTGAAGTGTTGGTGGACGAGGCCGACACCGTGGGTCCACGCATCTCGAGGGTTCGCGATCGTCACGGGGACGCCCTCGATGGATACGGTCCCGGAATCGGGCCGCACGAGTCCGCCAAGGACGTTCAGGAGCGTGCTCTTGCCTGCTCCGTTCTCTCCCAGGACACCGTGTACCTCACCGGCCCGCAGCTCGAGTTGAGCCCCGTCGAGCGCGGTTATCGATCCAAAGCGTCGTACGACGCCGTCGAGTCGAGCAAGGACTCTGGTCACGACCCCCCGGGCCCGCCTTCAACAAAAGGCACACTGGGCACTTCGAGCGTGCCGGCTCGAATGCTGGCTCGTGCCTCGTCTATCGCCTCGAGCAACGCGGCCGGGACGCGGTCCGTCATTGCTGGATTCACCACGAAGTCGATCACCTCGCCGCTCGAACCGGCGTAGATGGGTGCGCCACCCAACTCGCCGGATTGCCACGCGAGGGCCGTTTCGGCGAACGCTTGAGAGATGCGAATGACCGCGCTCCCCAAGATGACGTCGGGAGCCACATGGTTTTGGTCGTTGTTCATGCCGAGCGCCCACACCGTGCCTCCGGCTGCGACCGCTTCGCGGACGGCCTGGAAGATCCCGAAGGAGCCGCCGTCCATATTGTGGATCACGACATCGGCACGGCGTTGGAGCTGCGCAATCGTGGCCTCCTTCGCCGCCGCTACATCCTCCCAGTTCCCGACAAAGGCCTCGAGAATCTCGACCTCGGGATTCATGGCTCGAGCTCCCGCCTCAAAAGCCCGGAACGTGCTCTGAGCCGGTGGGATTTCAACCCCACCCACCATGCCCACAACGCCACTCTGTGACATACCTCCAGCCATCATTCCGGCGACGTAGGTCGCTTCTTCGAGCTGGAAGATCAGAGGCACGACATTCGCCGAGAACCGTCCTCCCCCACTGACCACAAAAATCGTGTTCGGGAATTGCTCGCCTGCCCGAATCGCCGCGTCCTGATACTCGAAGCCGTGCGCGAAGACGAGGTCGTATCCCGACGATGCGTAGGAGAGAAATGCCTCATCAAACTCGGCGGGCGTACGGGTCTGCTGATGACTGACTTCCGCACCCATCTGGTCCCGTAGGAGCAGGAGTCCTTCGTACGCTCCCGCGTACCAGCCAGCATCGCTGACGGGTCCTCCCGTGAGCAGCGCGACGCGGAAGACATCGTCCTCGCTCGCGTCCGACTCCGCGCCGCCACAAGCGGCCACGATCGCAGCGCAGGCGACGAAAAAGACGGTCGTAAATCGACGCTTCATGCGGTTTCCAGGAGAGGAATTAGTTTACGCACTGACAGTAAACCGCTGACTGTTGAGAGTTCAAAGGTCCCAGTATGTTGTCGCCCATTCAGCGTACCCGCCACATGGGTCCGCACCTCCTTCCCGGAGTTATCGAATGGACGAGCAGCAACGCGGCAATTGGAGCTCAAGCCTGGGCTTCATCTTGGCCGCTACAGGAAGCGCCATCGGACTCGGGAATCTGTGGAAATTTCCCTACATCACCTGGGACAACGACGGCGGCGCGTTCGTCCTTGTTTATCTGCTCTGCATCGCCGCAGTCGGCCTGCCCATCATGATGGCCGAACTGATCATCGGGCGGAAAACGCAGAAGAGTGCGGTCCCCGCTTTTAAGGAGGCCATCGGCCCGGCCTGGGGCGTCGTCGGACTCTGGGGTGTGTTGTGCGGCTTCATTCTGCTGAGCTACTACACGGTCATCGCGGGCTGGTCCCTCTTCTACTTCTGGAAGTCGGTCCAGTGGAGCCTGGGAGGCTTCACCGCGGCGGGCGCGATGGGGGACGTCTTCGGGCAACAGGTGAGCAAGATCGGTCTGCAGTTGGGTCTCTCGCTCAGTTTCAGTATCGCGACCGTCGGCGTCGTGTACTTCGGTATCCAGAAGGGGATCGAGCGCGTCGCCCGAATCTTCTTGCCGATCCTCTTCGGTATCCTCTTGCTGCTGCTCGTAAGCGCACTCGGAATGGATGGGTCCGGGGAAGCCCTGAGCTTCCTATTCAGGCCGAACTTCGCAGAGCTCGAGCCAAGCAGCGTCCTGGAAGCGCTTGGGCACGCGTTCTTCACGCTCTCGCTGGGCATGGGCGCAATGATCACGTACGGATCGTACCTCGCCAAGGACCAATCCATCGTGAAAGCGGCCGGGTGGATCGTGCTGCTCGACACGGCCATCGCGATCGTGGCGAGCATCATCATGTTCTCGGTGATCTTCTCGGTCGCAGGAATGCGTGAGCAGGTCGGGTCCTCTCCGGTGGGCATGCTCTTCATCTCGCTACCCGAGCTCTTTTACACCTCGGTGCCATTCGGGACGATCCTCGCGCCGTTGTTCTACGTGCTCGTCGCATTTGCGGCACTCACGTCGACAATCGCGATGCTCGAAGTAACGGTCTCGTATGTCATCGACGAACACAGACTCAAACGCTCCAAGGCGACCATGTTGTCTGGGGCGGCCGTCTTCGTGTTCACGATCTGCGCGGCACTCTCTTTCAGCGACACGCCTTTCTTCTCGACGTGGCAGATCTTCGACATCGGGAACCCGAATAAGATGGGTTGGTTCGCCACCATGGATCATTTCGTGGGCAACTGGATGCTGCCTACGGGGGGGCTTGCGGTCACGCTCGCTGCCGGGTGGTTCATGACTCGCGAGGAGACCGAGGCGGAGCTAGTCGACGGTACTGAGCCTGCATGGTTCAAGTACGGCGCTTGGCGCTTCTTCATCCGCTACGTCGCGCCGATCGCGGTGGCGGCGATCATTATCGCGGTGATGCTCGGTGTGGACTTCGCTTAGAGAAGACCGCTTCTGACGCGAAGAAGGGATGGCAGCTGTCGCTGCCATCCCTTCGACTTCGCTGGTCGACGCGTCCAATCGCGACCGGCACCACTACTCACGGCAGGCCACCTAGGGCGACCCTCGTGTTTCGTACTGCGTCCTAGTTGATCGCCCCAGGCAGGCGGCGGACCACGATCGTGGGGACGTCGTATTCGTCCATCTCGATGAACGCAGCCAACCCGTCAGGCCCAAACGAACTCGGGATCGACGTTTCGCCAGCTGCGAAGGTCCCCACGTATCCTCCGTCGGGAGAGACGATATCGATGGCCCCGTTGGAAACAGGCTCGTCCCCGCGCCTCTGCACCCAGAGCGTCCCACCCCAGCTCGACGCCAGCGCTCGGATCACCGGAACTTCCAGAAAGAAGACGAGGTTCTCGAGCGACTCGAGTCGCATGTTGCGCATATCGTCCGGGTCGATCGACATGTTCGAAGATCCACCTCCGCCGCCACCGCCAATCATCATCACCCGGCCACCGCCTCCACTGCTCTCTTCTTCGATCTCAGCGATCCTGCGCTCACGCTCGGCGTCCTCCACGGACGGCGTCACTGCTTCTGGCACGATCGAGCGTCGCAGCACGCGCGACCCGCTCGCATCCGTGACGTTCACCTCGTACGCGGAGGAGTCGACGTAGGCCACCCCGCCTTCCACGACCGAGACGAGCAGTTCGGGCTCAAACGCACGCGGCGGCGGCATCGAAATCTGGAAGTTCCCGCCGCCACCCGACCCAAGGGTACGGCCCTCGGTGGCCTCTAGCGGCGGGGGCAGCCAACCCTCTGCAACCACTTCGGATAGGGTCGTCTCACCGGTCAACGCGAGTCGTTCGATGGGTCGCGTGGTTGGCTCGGCCATACCCGGACCTCCCATACGTATCTGGATGCCTCCCTCACCACCTATATAGACGGCGTCTCCATCAGGGTCCGGAAGGTACGGGCCCATCTGAATATTCATGGATCCGGGAGCGCCCATGGATACAGACCTCAGGTACTCCCCGTCGGATCCGTACAGGGTGAAGGCCCGATGTCCCAGATCTCCGACGACGACCGTTCCGTCCCTCATGACGGTAAAACCGAACGCCATTCGCATCTCACCTGGGCCCTCTCCTGCCCTACCGATGTCGCTGACATGATTCCCATCCCGATCGACCTTCACGATACGGGTCGCTTGCCGGTCGAAGATGTAGAGGTAGCCCTCAGCGTCGAACCCCGTGGAGGACACCTCACCGAACGTCTCCCACAACTCCCCGTTCATTGACCCGACCCGGAAGACCTCGTCGAAGTTTGCGTTGAGGCGACGATCGGCAGCCGGTAAATCGATGACCTCCTGCGCGGCCAATGCGCCGCCGGAAACGACCAAGACGGCGGCAGCCAGCACAAGCACTCTTCCAACACCGAAACGACTCACGGTTCCATCCCTTCTCGGTTTCAGTTCTACATCTCCGACAGTTGTAGATGAATCATGGCCTGTTCAGGGTTGCCTGCCAGGACGCATCGATAGCCTCCCCCCCCAAAGATCGAGGCCCCAAGGGTCTTGCTTCGGCCGGATGAGCGAACACCTTTCGGGTCCCTCCAACTCCCTTGGAGGCTCCACCGAACAGGCGCGCATGATCAAAGATCTCCTAGAAAGGCCAATCGAAAAGCGGCCGACGACCCTGAAGTTCGAAGGCAGAATCCTTTACCTGCTGGACGACGCCGAATTGGTGAAGGGACAGCTCTACGACAACCTGAATGTCGAGCTGACCGACGAGCTGAAGGATCAACTACGAGATCAGATCTCAACGGATGAAATCACCCCAGCCTACATCTGCTTCTTCTATGACGAGACGCTGGGCGACTTCCCCTACCTCGGGCTACGGACAACGAACCAGTCCACCGGGGAGACGGAGTATCCGGTAGAACGCAACGCGGTTCGTAACGGCGGCTTCGTCTGCTCCGTCGCGGGAAAGCGTCGCGGAAAGGGCAGTAGCCGCGAGGCGAGTCCCTACGCCGAACTGCACTCGGGCATCAAGGTGGTGGTCGCTGAGAGCATCGAGCGTATCTACAACGAGAATTGTCAAAACCTCGGAGTTCTAGCGACGAACGACTTCGGCATCATCGACCGCATCAAGGCAGGGGAGGAGATCCAGCTCGAGGAATTCACCGCCGGCAAGGACGACATCACCCGGCAGATCATCGAATTCGGTGGACTGTTCGAGTTCAACGTGGCACGCCTTCAAGGCAAAGTGTCGATCCCGCTGAGCGCTGCGCAGGGCGGACACACCGGCGTAGGAGCCACTACGCTCCAGGCTCCTCCGGCGACGCGACCCATGACGCTCGCGGAGAAGATCTTCGCCAAACACTTGGTCACCGATGCGGCCGAGGGTGAGGCTGGCGTCCCCTGGGTACAGCCGGGCGACGCGGGCTTCTACCAAACGGACATCCGGTTCAGCCACGAATACGTCACCCCAATGGCCTCGATCTTCTTCGAGGACAAAGTCGGAAAGGACGCGAAAGTCGTGGATCCTGATTCGATCCTGTTCTTCCGGGACCACCTGACCTTTCTCGAGAAAGTCATGAGCCAGGAGCGCATCGAGCAGGGCCTGCTCGACGTCGCCAAGGAGCTCGAGGTCAAACAGCGCGAGTTCTCCGTAAAGCAGGGCGTGAAGCTCTACGGCGAACAGATGGGCAAGAAGCTCGGCTCCCAAGCGATCTGCCATTCCAAGATCCTCGAAGAGTACGCCGAGCCGGGAATGCTCGTGATCGGGACCGACTCCCACACACCACACGCGGGTGCCATTGGAGCCGTCGCATTCGGAGTAGGCACCACGGCGATCTTCAATTCTTGGATCACCCGTGACGTCCGCGTCAGCGTACCAGAGTCGTTCAAGGTCGTCGTCTCAGGCGAACCTGCAAACAACGTGACCGCCAAGGACTACATGCTGGAGATCCTCCGGCATCCGTACATTCGAGACGGGCACGCGATCGGCCAGATCGTCGAGTACGCGGGGCCGGCCGTCGAAGCTCTGTCCGTGGACGAACGTGCCACCATGACGAACATGGCGGCCGAGGTCGGTGCGTTCACCGGCATCATCGCGGCGGACGACAAGTCCGTCGAGTTCATGGTCAACGAACGCGGCATGGACAGAGCTCGCGCCGAAGAACTGATCGTGGGCATGCAGAGCGACCCCAACGCCGAATACGTGAAGGTCATCGAGATCGACGCTTCCGCCATTCGGCCCATGGCGGCGCTTCCGAACGATCCAGGCAACGGTGTCTTCATCGACGAGTTGGGCAGCGACCCCATCCGCATCGACATCGCGTATGCGGGCTCGTGCACTGCGGGCAAGAAAGAGGACATGGACATGTACGCCGCCGTGTTCGCGGAGGCAGACGCACAGGGCCTGACCGCCCACCCGGATGTAAACGTCTTCATCCAGTGTGGTTCGACGGAGGTTCGTGAGTACTGCAGGGAAAAGGGCTACCTGGAGCTCTTCGAGAAGATGGGCGCCGAATTCATTGAGCCCGGGTGCGGAGCGTGCATCGCGGCCGGTCCTGGCGTGACAACGTCTCCTGATGAAGTCTCGATTTCCTCTCAGAACCGGAACTTCCCCGGCCGCTCAGGGCCAGGAAATCTCTATCTGGGTTCGCCGTACTCCGTGGCCGCGAGCGCTGTGACCGGTCACGTGACGAGCTGGACACCTGGGCAGGCATTCAAGCCCGTCAGCGCACGGAAGCTCACTACCATCTAGGACGGCCCGTCGGGACTACGTACCGATCCCAGCTCGCACGGCCAACCAAAGAATCGCTCCATACCGCCCCACCGTTCCCGCGAACGCGGCCACAATGAAGATGGGGAACGGGAGTCGCAGAGTGCCGCAGGCTAGCGTTATTACGGCGAACGGAGGCACCGACACGAGTGCTCCAGAGAAGAGCCCGGCACCAAGAAGTTTCTTCTTTTTCCGCCAGGGCTCCGTCTTCGCCAGAAGCGCCTGAGCGCGACGGGGCAGCTTTTCAGGAGCCCACCGCGTCAGCCCATAAAGAACGGTTTTGCCGACGACTTGGCCGGTGGCGCAGGCAAGGACGAGCACCGGGAGCTGATCGACCGGCAGTACCAGAGCTGCACCTAGGATCACCGCTTCAGAACTGATCCAAGGAAACGCTCCACCCGCCGCACACGTCAGTGCAGCCCCGATTATGACGCTCAAATCCATCGGCAAAGGTGTATCATGCCGTGCGGTTTGGCGACGGCTCCGAAGGAATTGGGTGGGCCCCAGCCCCTAGTACAGATATCCCAATCCGATGTACATGGGCATACCGGCTTCGGCCGAACGGCCGAGGTCTGCGGCGATGATGAAGTTCTCACCCATGCCGATCCGCACCCCCCCACCAAAGCCACGGTGAAGGTCTGTCATGAGCTGGGAGAGCTGCACGTCACCATCCCACACCCTGCCTTGGTCGACGAACGCCGAAAGAACCACATGGAACGGTTTCCCGATCAATCTGAATTCCGCCGCTCGCCACCGGAGCTCAGCATTCCATACCACCATCCCACGTCCAGCAAAGCGGTTCTTGAGAACACCTCGCACGGTCTTGGCACCCCCAAGCCCTTCCTGCTGCTTGAAGGACGTCTGCACCCGGAACAAGTCGTGTGCCGGCGCGCCTTCCGTGACACCCTGAAGTAAGTATCGGTGTGCGAAGACCAGCTTCGAGCCAATCGAGAGATACCTCCGGTCGGTGAAGGTCCACCGCGAGTAACTCCGATCCGCACCGAACTGCTCATCCACGCGCTGAAACAGAAACTCCGTCCAGGCGCCACTTCGTGTCCCGGTCTCACGATCACGCGAGTCCCAGACCAACCCTGCCCGAACGTAATTCGTCCACTCCGAATCTTCGCCGGTCACGATCTCTCCGGCGTACAGCGTCGTACCGTCTCCCTCAGGGACGTCCGTGATGTCTGTATTTACGAAGCCCGCGCCGAAGAGCCCACGCAACTTGGACTCTCCAAAAGGCCTCTGGAGATTGAACGTGGCGCTCCGCCTGTTGCGACCGAATCTGTAGAAAAACGGATTTGGGCCATCCTCCAAGTCCAACGCTTCGTCGTATGCAGAGGCGTTGCCAACACCGTAGTACGGAGTCGCAATCTGTTCTTCAGTACCGAGAAAGGCATCGAGTCGCCATCCGTCCGGCAACAGATGCGGCGCATCGAAGAACAGTGTGAAGTCCCGTCGCCCTTCTGTGGTCAGGAAGACCGTCGGCCGGGCTGACCACATGTACGGACCCAGGGCACCATCTCCGTACTGATAGAGTTCGACAAGCGCACCGTATCCGAACCCTTCGTCCGCATCGAAGGTGATGGCTGGCAAGGCTCCGACCTCGAGTCCCGTGGGTCTCTCCTGTGCCCCCACATCGACCGGCTGCACAAGGCAGGCAAGGGCGAGCGTACCAATGAATCGGGCTTTCGTGGAGCGAGTCATGCCATCCTCCGATTTAATCCCCTTCGGTTGGACCCCAAAACATACCTCACGGCCAAAGCGGGTTCGATACGTAGGGTGACGTAGGTCGAGCCTTCACGACGGCCGCTCCGCAGCCGCGGTCTCCTAGCCGGCGACTTCCGGAGGCAGAAGATCCTCCGGCCCCCAGTCGCGTTCCTCGTCGGTCACCTTCCTGAGGATCACCCACGCGATCAGAATCCAGACCAGAAGGCTCCCCATCGCTGCGGGGCGACCCCAGCCCAAGGTATGGGACACGAGGGCGAACATGGCGGGTCCAATGATGGCGGCGAAGCGACCCACCATGCTGTACAGGCCGTAGAACTCACCCAGGCGCCCTGGTGGTGCCAAGATCAACATGTACGGGCGATCTGCCGTCCACGTCCCTCCAAGTGCGACTCCGGCGACACATGCGACGGCCCAGAACGTGGCAACGGGAAGCCCGAACACGGGAATCGCCACGGCACCGACCAGAGCGACCGTCCATAGTCCGAGAACGAAGTTCAACGTCCGCTTGGGTCCGATCCGATCGACCACCGAGCCGAGAATGAGACCACCGAGCACCGCAGATACGATCGCCGCAAGCATGAGAAGTTGAGTGCCTGTGGTGTCGAATCCGGCTTCTTCTTGGGTGTAGATCCCCAGAAAGATGATCACCGTGTTCGCGGCATCGGTGTAGAAGACCCGTCCTAACAAGAATCGCCCGAGGCCGCGATATCGTGGCAGATGGCGCAGCGTATCCTTGACCTGGCGCAACGCCTTCCCTGCCGTCTTCAGGGTGAGCCGCACCTTCGTGTGTACCCCTGTCTCCTTCACATAGATGAAGATCGGGATCGCAAAGAACGCAAACAGAAGAGCGGTCACCCGAAAGATGCCCACGTGTCCGATCCGATCCAGAAGGACCAGGCCAGTAACCACACCAATAAACGAGCCGAGGTATCCGATTCCGACCCCGAAGCCACCCACGACTCCCTTCGTCTTCGGCGTACTCACGACCGAAAGCGTCGCGTCGTAGAAAATCAGGCTGGCCTGGAAGAAGTAGTTGGCGACGACGAAGAAGCCGAGCGTAACCCAAAGCCCACCCACGCCGAGCGCCGCAGTACAGATCACACAAGCGACGGTGCACAGCTTGAGGAACGGCAAACGCCTGCCTGCTTGGTCGGAGAGCGCCCCGAGGATCGGGGCACTGACGAAGACCAGGAGCATGGCGAGACTGTTCGCATACCCCCAGGTCGCGTCGGTCCCACCCATGTCGAGAACCCACAGCGCCAGATACAACGACACGATGTTCATGGAGAAGATCGTGTTCGCCAGATCGTAGAGAGCCCATGACATCACCGGCTTCGTGAAGACGGTCTTCCAAAAGCCTCGGGCAGCCTCGGCGGGCTCTGTCATGCAGACACTCCATTTACCTTTGCGCTGATGCGACGTGCAACAACCTAGGGGCTGGCCTAGTGGCTCGCTCATACGTCAGGATACGTGGCTCCACTTTCGTCACTAACCGGGTTTCGGCATCGTAAGGCCGGCTAGCGGAACAACTTCCCCTGGAGTAGCCACGTTGAGCTACATCCCACCCTTCACACCTGATCGCCGCCTCTTCCCGTTCGCGTCGAAGTGGTTCGACAGCCGCGTAGGCCAGGTGCACTACGTAGATGAGGGGGTCGGTGACCCGATCCTTTTCCTCCACGGGAACCCGACATGGAGCTTCCTGTACCGCGGAATCATCATCCGCCTGAAGCAGCACTTCCGCTGTATCGCGGTGGATTATCCAGGGTTCGGGCTCTCCGAAGCGCCCGCCAGCTACGACTACACGCCGGCCGAACACGCCGAGGTCGTCAGCGACTTGGTGAGGCACCTCGGGCTCGACAACCTGACCATCATGGGTCAGGACTGGGGCGGACCCATCGGAATGCGTGTCGCACTGGACAACCTGCCCAAAGTGCGCGGACTCGTGATGGGGAACACGTGGTACTGGCCCATCGACACGGTGACCATGAAGGGCTTCGCGTACGCGATGTCGGCGGCGCCCATGCAAACGCAGATCCTCAAGAAGAACTTCTTCGTCGAGAAGATCATGCCCATGGCGGTGAAACACCCTCTCGCGGAGGAGGTCATGGATCACTACCGCGAAGCGCTGCCAACCGGCCAACGACGAATCGGGGCGGCTGAGTTCCCGCGGCAACTCATCGACGCCTCCCTGTGGCTCGGCGATCTGTCCGACGAGGTGCAGGACAAGCTGAGAAATGTCCCTCTTCTGCTGACGTGGGGTCTCCATGACCTCGCCTTCCCTCGCCAGTATATGGATCGCTTCCGGGAGGACTTCGTGAGGTCTCAAGTGTGCCGCCTCGACGCGAAGCACTACATCCAGGAAGACAGTCCCGTAGAGATCTCTGCAGCGATCAAGGACTTCTTGGGCAGCATCCCTTCAACCACGAGCCTTGCCTCGCAGTGACACTCCTCATCATCGGGATCGGTGGCGCGCTGGGCGCGATCTCCAGATACGTCGCCTCTGGCTGGGTCCAGAACATGACCGGCAGCGAGTTTCCGTGGGGCACAATGGCGGTCAACGTCAGCGGGTCATTGGCGCTCGGATTCGTACTGGTGTGGCTGCAAGCAAACGTCTCCGTCGAACTCCGACAGTTCGTCGCCCTCGGATTCCTGGGGTCCTTCACCACCTTCAGCACCTTCAGCTACGAAGCGGTCGCCTTGGTGCGAGATGGAGAGCTGTGGCGAGCCGGCGGCTACCTGGCAGGATCGGTGATGCTCGGAGTGTTGGCACTCGCCGTCGGTATGTCGCTGGCGACGGCGTTCGTCTCACGGGGCTGAGCGATACAAGCACCAAAAAAGAAGAAGCCCGCAGCCGACGAATCGGCTGCGGGCTTCTTTATGGTCGCTGCAGGACTCGAAACAAGAGCGACCACGTCCAAAAATCCTTGAAACACAGAGGCTTTTCTGCTGTCCGACCAGCCCTGGCGAGCTGTGGTGTGTTAGAAGCTACACTTTGATGGGATCGTGCTACAAGCAACAGGCGGACGATAGAGCGCGGGGCCGGTGCAGATCCCTCCGTTGCCGACGGGCCGCCAAACGGTGCGCAACTAGAGGGAGCAGCTTCGGGTCCGCTGGATCCATGGGAGCGCCCCGGAAGCCCGCGCAGGCTCTGTCATGGCGACCCCAGAATTCGTCTTCGATCAATCCCTACCCGACTACTTCGCCCATCTGAGCATCCGACCGGCTCCGTACAGCATCCCCTCGCTGGCTCTCC
>Ga0209558_1000261_pt1 | contig 51163 bp, 48 predicted proteins | sample SaaInlV_150m_DNA_3_FD_184674 | JGI IMG/M metagenome (GOLD analysis project Ga0209558, IMG submission 184674) | Marine microbial communities from expanding oxygen minimum zones in the Saanich Inlet - Saanich Inlet SI074_LV_120m_DNA (SPAdes) (version 2) | ecosystem: Environmental > Aquatic >...
TGTGGGCGGCTCGTCTTTTGTGAATTGCGTCCAGTCGGCGGCGATGGCGATCAAAACCGGCGTCTGCAACGTGGCGCTGATCGCCTATGGCTCGACCAGCCGCTCCAACCGCAAGGCTAAGTTCCGCGAAGGCAATCCCAACGCCGGCGCCTTTCACGCATCGGAATATAATCCCCGCAATCCGATCATCTCTTATGCCTTTGCCGCGGCGCGCCATATGCATGAATACGGCACCACCCGCGAAAATCTGGCGCAGGTTGCGGTCTCGACCCGGGAATGGGCGATGAAGAACCCGCGCGCAGAAATGCGCGATCCGTTGAGCATCGACGACGTGATGGGGGCGCGCATGATTTGCGATCCCCTGACCCTGTTCGATTGCTGTCTGGTGTCCGACGCTGGCGCGGCCATTGTCATGGTGTCCGCCGAGCGGGCCAAGGATTTTCCGCAAAAACCAGCCTATCTGCTGGGCATCGGCTCGGCCACAACCCACGATCAGATCGCGCAGATGCCGGACCTGACCGTCACCCCGGCGTCCCAATCGGGCCCCCGCGCCTTCGCCATGGCCGGTCTATCCCCAGGTGATATCGACGTGGCCGAGTTTTATGACGCCTTCACCATCAACACGATTTTGTTCCTGGAGGATCTCGGCTTTTGCAAGAAAGGCGAAGGCGGAGCCTTTGTCGGCGACGGCAATATCGGACCCGGCGGCACCCTGCCGGTCAACACCAATGGCGGCGGGCTATCTTGTGTGCATCCGGGCATGTACGGCATGTTCGTCACCATCGAGGCAGTGGAACAGTTGCGCGGCAATTGCGGTGAGCGCCAGATCGAGGGCGCCAATATTGCGCTCGCCAACGGCAATGGCGGTGTGCTTTCCAGCCAGGTCACTGCCATCTACGGCACGGAGTCGACGCTTTGATGGACGGGCCAAGTCCGAGCCTTCCGGGCTGGGAGGGCGGACCGGTCGACCCCATAACCTGGCGGCGCGTCGCCAAGACAGGGCTGACCGCCCACAACCCGGACAAAGCCTGCCAGGGCTACACATTGTATGCGCCTTTGAACGAGACCAATGCGGTCTTCCTGATCGACATGGACGGCAACGAGATGCATCGCTGGGACCTCGGCTGCCAGCCGGGTAATTACGGCTACATATTGCCGAACGGCAATCTGTTCGTGAACGCCAAAGTCGAGGACGATCTTTGGAACTGGACGCCGACCTATTCCCTGTTCAAGGGCGGCGCGCTTCGGGAATATGACTGGGACGGCAATATCGTCTGGGAACATCTTGATCTGCACCACCACCATGACGGCCGCCGCCTGGCCCACGGCGGCGCCATCTATCTTTCCATGGAGGAGATGGACGCAGGCCTAGCCGCCAAAGTCAAAGGCGGTGGTGAGCCCCTCGATCGCATGCTCGCCGACGTGGTACGCGAAGTGGATGCGGACGGCAATCTCTTGTGGGAATGGCACGCGGCGGAGCATCTGGACACCGAGATAGATATCCTGCCCGAAAGCTGCAACCGCTGGGAATGGACCCATCTCAACGCCGCGTTCTTTCTAGATGATGAGCGGGTGATGATGTCATCCCGGCAGCTGTCGCGCATATATATTGTGGAGAAATCCAGCGGCAAGGTGTTGGAGCGTTTCGGCCCCGGCCCGTTCTTCGGCCAGCACGATCCGCATCTTTTGCCGAACGGCAATATCCTGGTTTTTGACAATGGCAGCTACCGCACCCACGGCAGTGGCGCGATCGTCCATTCCCGTGTCCTTGAGTTCGATATGAAAACCCGCGAAGTGGTGTGGGAATACAAAGACACACCCATGTATTCGTTCCAAAGCGCCTTCCTGTCTGGGGCCGAAATTCTGCCTAACGGCAACATTCTGGTGGCCGAGGGCGGCCGCGGGCGTATCTTCCAGATCACCCCGGAAGGCGAAGTGGTGTGGGAATTCATCAATCCCTATTTCGACAAAAACGGGGTCGGCTGGATATGGAACTGCGTCCAGGAAGCCAAATTCTACACCGCCGATCAATTGCCGAATCTGGCTTGAATATTGGGATAACGCCAACGCGGAATTGACCTTGCCCGGCCCAAGGGCGATCATGGGCGCCAATGTCTCAAAACACCGAATCCAACAAAAGCGATCCAAACCGCAGCGGCAGCGGATGGTCTGAAATCCTGAGCGGGCAGTACGCGGTCTATACCCTGCTGCTCACCATGGGCACCATCCTGTTCGCGGTCAATTCGTTCGTAGTATCGACAATTATGCCCTCAATCGCCGCCGAAATTGGCGGCATGCAATATTATTCCTGGTCGTTTTCCCTGTTCGCCGTCGGCTCGGTCATCGGCGGCGCCAGCGCCGGGCCGATGCGGGATGCCCTTGGCGATAGGACGTCCTATGCCGGCGCCGGGTTGATGATGGTGATCGGCCTGGTTGGCGCGGCGCTCGCCGACGATATGCTGGTTCTCGTCTTCTGGCGATTTTTTCAAGGGCTCGGCGGCGGCGCCATCGTCGCGCAAAGCTACGGTATGGTCGGCTCTATGTATCCCGCTCATTTGCGCGGGCGCATTTTGAGCGTGATTTCTACCGTCTGGGGCGTGGCAACGCTGATCGGGCCCGGCTTCGGCGCCATCTTTGCCGAATTGGGCAATTGGCGCGGCGCCTTTTGGGGCCTCGGCGTGCTCAGCATCTTGATCACCCTGGCGGCTTGGAAAATCATCCAATCCACCGAGGGCCACGGTAAACTTTCGGCGATCCCGTACCGGCGGCTCATTTTGTTGGGCAGCTCGGTCCTACTTTTAAGCCTGACCTCCCAGGTAGACGACAACCTGATGCGTGGATTGCTGATCGCCGCGTCGGTCATATTGGCGGTGTTTGTTTTTCGCCTCGATGCGCGCGCCGAAAAGCCCATGCTGCCCCGAAAAGCCATGGATATCTTCTCAACCATGGGCATGGCCTATTGGGCGATGCTGCTGTCGACGGTGATTTTGATTTTTCTCAACGTCTATTCGACGCTGTATTTGCAGGTGCTGCACGGCGCCTCGCCCCTGGTGGCCGCGTACCTCGCGGCGATCATGTCCTTTGCCTGGACTACCGGCGCCTTCATTGTCGCCACCTGGACCGGGCAGCGGGAATTGATTTCCATCTTGTCGGGCATGATCCTGATGTTGATCGGAACCATCGGGCTGGCCCTGTTCGTGACATCGGGGCCGGTGCTCTATTTGTCGTTCGCTTTTTTCGCCATCGGCTTCGGCACGGGATTGTTCAACAATCCCCTGATCCAGCGCGCCATCGCCGCCGCCGATGACGACGAACGCCATATCGCCGGCGCCGCCGTACAGACCATCCGCACGGTGGCCTTTGCCTTCGGCGGCGCCCTCGCTGGTCTGATCGCCACCATGGGCGGGCTCGGCCCGGTTGCCCGGCCCGAACCCGAAACCCTGGCCCACGCCATGAACTGGGTCTATGGAGTTAATGTGATTTTCGCGGTTGCAGCGCTGATGGTTACCATCCCGCTGATCCTCCAGGCCCGCCGCCAGATCGCCGAAAAGTTGGCCGCCGAATAGATGGCGGCCAAAACAACGGGCGTGCCTGAGAAAACCAGATGGGCGGATTTATTCCGGGGCGGGCTGGCCCGCTACACCATTACCCTCAATCTCGGCGTATTATTGTTCGGAACCGACGTCTATCTGATCCAGTCGATCATGCCGACGGTGATCGCCGATGTGGGCGGCATGCAATTCTATACCTGGACCCTGATTTCTTTTTCGGTGGGCTCGATCATCGGCACCTCCAGCGCCGAGCCGATCCGCCGGACCTTGGGGCGGCGCAGCGGCTATGCGCTGGCCGGCCTGGTGTTCCTAGTCGGCACCATGGGCGCCGCCATGTCGGGCAGCATCGTCGCCCTCATATCGTGGCGCCTGATTCAAGGATTGGGCGGCGGCTCGGTCATTTCCCAATGCTACGGCATGATCGGCGAGGTGATCCCCGCCAATCTGCGCGCCCGGGCGCTGTCCTTTATCTCGGCAACCTGGGGTATCGCCACCATTCTTGGGCCCACCTTCGGCGGCGTGTTCGCGGAATTGGGTTTCTGGCGCGGCGCCTTTTGGGCGGTGGTGCCGCTGGCGGTGATCTTTATTTTCATGGTCTGGCGTTTCGTGCCCGCCGGCCGCATCGGTAGCCAGATGTCCGACAAGGCGCGCACCATGCCGGTGGCGCGGCTGGCGATGATCGCCGCTGCCATTATCTGCCTTAGCGTTTCTTCCCAGTTTGATAGCATGGCGGCGCGCAGCGGCATGGTGATTTTATCCCTCGCCGTGACCGTTTATTTCTTCTCCCGCGACGGCCGCGCCGAAAACAAGATGTTTCCATCCCAGGCCTTGTCGCTGTTTGCCAAGCTGGGCGCCACCTATTGGATTTTGTTGATCATATCGGTGGTGCACACCGTGATCGGCGCCTTCGCGACGCTATTTTTGCAACTGCTGCACGTGCAAACGCCCCTAGTCGCGGCTTTTATATTTGCGCTCACTTCGTTCCTATGGACGGTGGCGGCGGTGGTTGTCGGCGGCTTGCAGGGCCGCGCCGTCGCCGTCTCGATCAGCGTCGGGCTCGGGCTGTTATTTGCAGGCGCCATCGGCACGGCCTTGTTCGTGATCACCGGGCCGGTCTGGCTTTTGGGGTTAAGCTTTACATTGGTGGGCGTCGGCACCGGCATGTCCTACAACCATTTGGTTGTCTGGGCGATCAACGCGGCGCCGAAGGAGGAACAGCCCATGACCGCCTCTGCCACCGCCACCATGCGGGCGTTGGGCATTGCCTATGGCGCCGCCATCGCCGGATTTCTGGGCGCCGCCGCCGGGCTCAAAGACGGCGTGCCGACGGCAATATTCGAAGGCGCCATGCACGTGGTCTATAATTCGAACATAGCCATCGCCGCCGCCGCCGTCATGGCGGGGCTGATCCTTTGGAAGCATATGCGCCGCGATCGTCTATTGGCTGGCTAGAAAGTCGCGCAGCGCTTCGTTGAAAGCATCGGAGCGCTCCATATTGCAAAGATGGGCGGCCCGCTCCAAGAGCACCAACGCCGAACCCGGCACGGCTTCGTGCATATCTACCGCCTGTTTGGGGAAATCGCCGACGTCTTCGGTGCCGGCCAAAAATAGCGCCGGGCACTGGATATCGCCGAGCCTGGCTTCGTGATCGACGCCGGCGACGGCAGCGACGCCGCCCCGGAAGCCATCCAAGTCCGTCGCCCGGATCATGGCGGCAATCTTATCCACGTCCGCCGGATCAGCCGCCGGGGTGAACCAGCCACCGGTGAATTCTTCGACCATCGCCTCCATGCCGCCCGCTAAGACCGCTTCGATGCGCCCCGCCCAGCCTTCTAAATGATATTGGGTGGAGCGGCAGCGGGCATCGCAGATGGCGGCGCTTAAGACCCGCTCCGGATAGCTGGTGACCAGCTCCAACCCCATGGCACCGCCGATGGAAAGCCCCACATAGTGGCCTTGTTCGATGCCAAGCGCGTCCCAAAGCCCGATCAAATCAGCGGCGAGTAACGCCAAATCGTAGGGCGGCGACGTCACATCCGTGCCGCCATGGCCGCGAAAATCATAGCGCAGCAATTGGTAGTCGCGCCCAAAGGCTTCGGCCTGCGCATCCCACATGTGCAAATCCGTGGCCAGGGAGTTGGAAAAGGTGATCCAGGGCGCGCCTTCGGTGCCATCGATACGGCAATGGATCGAAATCCCGTTTGCCTTTACGTCGCGCTCGCCCGCCGTTGCCATCGTGGGTTCCCCATGCTGTACTCGCCCCGGCCCATGACACATGCCGCCCCGCCAATTGTCAATTGAACTTGGAAGCCATGAATGCACCTCCCGTCCTGATGACCGAAGAGCGGCGCCTGATCAAGGAAACCGCTCGCAATTTCGCCATCAACGAAATCCTGCCCCTGGCCAACAAGCTGGACCCTATCGAAGGTGACATTCCCGCCGAGCTGATCCAGAAGATGGCCGATCTCGGCTTCTTCGGCATCCTCATTGCCGAGGAATTCGGCGGCATGGGGCTCGGCGCGTTCGAATATTGCATCGTCGCCGAGGAGCTAAGCCGGGCCTGGATGAGCGCCGGCACCCTGCCCCGCCATGGTAGCTGGATCATGGGCACCGAGACCCTGGCCGATGACCGCCGCCGCGATATTTTGAGCCGCGCCGCCAAGGGCGAATTTTTGAGCGCGCTGGCCATGTCCGAGCCGCAGACCGGCTCCGACGTCTCCAACATCCAGACAAGAGCGCGCCGGGATGGCAGCGATTGGCTGATCACCGGCAATAAATATTGGTGCACCTACGCGGACGGCGCCGATTGCATCATTGTCATCGCCCGCACCGAGCCGGAGCTGGATCCAGCCCATCCGCACCGGGGATTGACGGCGCTCATGGTGGAAAAACCGCGCGGTGAATTTGTGGATGGCTTGCAGGGAACGCCGATCCCCAAGATCGGCTATTTCGGCTGGAAGACCTGGGAATTGGCTTTCGACAATGTGCGCGTGCCGCAAGACGCCATGCTTGGGCAAGAGGGCCGCGCCTTTTACCTAATGGCGGAAAGTCTGGAGCTGGGCCGCGCCCACACGGCGGCGCGCTCCATCGGCCTCGCCAGAGGGGCGCTGGAAGATTCCATTGCTTACGCTGGCGAGCGCCAGCAGTTCGGGCGGCCAATCGCCGAGTTTCAGGCGATCCGTTTCAAGATCGCGCAGATGGCCACCGAGATTGAGGCCGCCGAAGCCCTGCTGCACCGGGTCTGTACCGCAATCGACAGCGGCCGTCGCTCGGACACCGAAGCCGCCATGGTGAAATACTTCGCCGCCGAAATGGCCGAGCGGGTTACCAGCGAGGCCATTCAAATTCATGGCGGCGCGGGCTATACCAAGCATCATCAGGTAGAACGCTATTGGCGGGATGCGCGCCTGACCAAGATATTCGAGGGCACGTCGGAAATTCAGCAGCGCATAATTTCCGATAATCTGCTGGGCCGCGCGCGGGATTAGTCATGGCATTTGAAATCACGAAACTCACCGAAAGCCTTGGCGCCGAAATATCGGGGCTGGATTTGCGCCAACCGTTCGATGCGGAAACCCTTGCTGGCGTCCGCGCTGCCTGGCTCGGTAATTTGGTCCTGCGCTTTCGCGGCCAGAATTTGAGCGACGCGGAATTGATCGCCTTTTCCGAACAGTTCGGCGAATTGGACCGGGTGCCAACCTGGGATCAATACCACAGCCCAGGGCACCCCGAAGTGCTGGTCGTCTCCAACGTCAAGGAAGGCGGCCAGGCCATCGGCGTCCTCGGCGACGGCGAAGCGTCCTGGCATACGGACATGGCCTATATTGAGCGGCCACCAACGGCCAGCGTCCTCCATGCTCACGAGATACCCGAGACGGGCGGCGATACCAGCTATCTGAATATGTATGCGGTGCTGGATGCATTGCCGCCCGAATTGCTGGAGGCGATAGATGGGCGCCAGCTTAACCACGACGAAACCCACGACTCAGGCGGCGATTTGCGGCCCGGCAAGACGGCGAGCGATGATGTGAGCACCATGCCTGGCGCCCACCACCCGATGATCCGCCTGCACCCCGAAACCGGAAAAAAGGCCCTGTTCCTGGGCCGCCGTCTGCACGCCCATATCATCGGCATGGAAGTTGAGCAAAGCGAGGCGTTGCTCGATCAACTCTGGCGGTTCTGCGCCGGGGACGAGTTTCTCTTCCGCCATCAATGGCAATCGGGCGATGTGCTGATGTGGGACAATCGCTGCACCATGCACCGGCGCGAAGCCTTCGATCCGGCAGCAAGGCGCATCATGCACCGGACCGAGATCATCGGCGAGGTGCCGGTAGCGGCGGGCGCCACATGAGCGGCGATAAACAAGCGGATTTTCATAAACGCCTTGGCGCCAAGAATGTCGGCGCCCTGTGGGTGGCTCGGCGCGGCGTCGATCTGACCAAGCCGGCGGCCACCGGGCAGCCGGTGCATTGGGCCTACGAGGATCTGCGCCCAGACATTTTAGAGGCCGGCGCCATTGTCACCGCCGAAGACGCCTTTCGCCGCGTACTGGTGCTGGAAAACCCGGCATGGCATGGCGAAATGCGGGTCACCAATTCCCTCTATGCCGGCATCCAGCTTGTGCGCCCCGGCGAGACCGCCCCCTGCCACCGGCATTCACAGACGGCGTTGCGTTTCGTGCTCGAAGGGTCCGGCGCCTACACCACCGTCGACGGCGAGCGGGCGCTCTTGTCACCAGGCGATTTCGTAGTCACCCCCTATTGGAGCTGGCACGATCATATCAACGAAGGCATCGAGGACGTAACTTGGCTGGACGTTCTGGATACGCCCATGGTCGGATTTTTCGACGCCGTATTCCGCGAATTTCACAACGACGTCAGCCAATCCATTACCAAACCGGACGGCTATTCCCCGGCCCGCTACGGCGCCAACATGGCGCCCGATACGGGAGGGAATGGCGGTCGCGCCTCGCCGGTGTTCCGCTATGGCTTCGAGGAAACCCGCGCCGCCCTGATGCGCCTCGCCGAAGGCCAGGATGCGCATCCGGTGCATGGCCACAAATTGCATTACATTAATCCCACCGATGGTGGTGCGGCGACACCGACCATGGACGCCGCCATGCGGCTTTTGCCCAAAGGCTTCAAAGGCAACGATTACCGGGCCACCGACGGCCTCGTCTATTGCGCCATCGAAGGCGCCGGGCGGACCATCATCGAAGACCAGGTTTTCGAATTTGCGGAGCGCGATGTGTTCGTGGTGCCCGGCTGGCACCGCCACCGGATCGACAGCCCCGGCGGCGCCTTGCTGTTCAGTGTCTCCGACCGCGCCGCCCAGCAAAAGCTCGGTCTCTGGCGCGAAGAATTTCCGGCTTAGAATTTGTCGCTAAGAAACGCAGCGTAGCGGGCGTAGCGCCAATCGTTGTCGGCCATGAAACTTCCGGTCTCGGCGGAAATCTTGGCGGCCATGTCGAGGGCCCAGCCTGCATCCCGAAGCCGCGTGCCGGCACCGCCCATATCAGCGCGCACCGCCGCCGGCGCGAAATCGATGGAATTCATGCGCGCCAGCACGCCATCCAATAGCCGCCCCATCACCACCATGCCGAGGGCGCTGCGCCAGTTGGAGGCGACCACCTGAAGGCGCGGCCAGGCCGCGATGATCAGGTCCGGGGCCAGCATCATCGATTCCCGCTCCCAAGCGCCGCCCATCATGGTGGCCAGGAAGCGCCCGTTCTCGCCGATCTCGGTACTAAGATCACCGAGGCGGGTTTTCAAAATGCCAATCTCCGGCGGCTCGCCAGCGCCTTCCAGAAACAGAATGCCGATATCATGGATCGCCTGAAACACATTCAGATCGGTACACGGCGCGGCGCGAAACCGGATGTCGGTATAATCGAGCCCGGTATCGGGTTTGGGACCGCCGCCGGCAATCCAGTGATCACCGATCAGCTTGATTTTGGACGCTTCACGCGCCAATTCGGCGCCCCGTTCCATCCAATAATGCGCATGAAAGCGCGCATGTTCCCGGTGATAGGCGGAGATATTGCGCAAGGTTTCGAAATCGGCGGGATCGGACGAAGCGATGTCTTCAAGCACCGCTGGGTTATCTAGCGCAGCGCCACTGAGGCCGTCGGCGGGCGCCGCGAATTGGGCGGGGATGGCGTACATGGCAAGGCGCGCTTGCGCATTGATGCATTGCAGATGGCCGACATTGCTCAGCAATTGGCTGGCCTCTTCGGAGACGGCGCCAGGAACGCCGGCCAGGGCGCGGGCGCCGATTTCTAGCTCGGCGGCGGCGCGACTTGCGGCAACACCAGCCCGCAATTCATCGATGGGGGCTTCGGGCGCAAAGGCGGGCTCGGCATGGCCGCGCAATTGCTCCGCCATGGCTTTGAACGCACCGGCATCGGTCAAATCCCGAACCTGGTCCACAAGATCAATAAGCAATGTCAAATTTGAAGCCTCCCTTTTGGCCCGATTGGACCAATAAATTGAATGTTTTTCAATTGCCGGAGCCCATTCTAGGATAAGGATAAGCAAATCAGGGGAGCGAGACCATGCAATTGAACACCGAAAAAATGATCGCCCGCGCCGAAGACGGCGTCGGCTGGATGATCTTCAACAACCCCGAACGGCGCAACGCCATGGCCAACGAAATGCGTCTGGCGATGATCGAAATTCTGACCGCCTATTCGGAAGACGACACCATCGGCGCGGTGGTGATGACCGGCGCCGGCGGCAAGGCATTTGTGTCCGGCGCCGATATTTCGGAGTTCGAGGAACGCCGCTCGTCGCCGGAATTGATCGCCGAATACAATGAGGTCGGCCGTCAGGTAAACGCAGCCTTCGAGAATTTGGAAAAACCGCTGATCGCCATGATCCAGGGCTTTTGCATCGGCGGCGGGCTGGCGACGGCGCTGAAAGCGGATATGCGCTTCGCCTCCGACGATTCCCAGTTCGGCATACCGGCGGTCAAGCTGGGCCTCGGCTACGAAGCGGGCGCGGTCAAGGCGCTCACCGATTTTGTCGGCCCCGCCTATGCCAACGAAATTCTCATGACCGGGCGCCGCTTTGACGCGAGCGAAGCCCTGCGCATGGGTTTGGTCAATAATGTGGTGGCGGTGGACAAGCTGGAAGAGACGGTCATGGAAACGGCGCGCAGCATCGCCGCCAACGCACCGCTGACGGTACGCTCCATGAAGGTCAATGTGCGCGCCTCCCGCCTGGATGCGGAGCAGCGCGACGACGCCCGCTGCCAGGAGCTGGTGGACGCCTGCTTCAACAGCGAAGACTATATCGAAGGCCGCCGCGCCTTCATGGAAAAACGCCCGGCCCAATGGAAGGGGCGCTAACCGAATAATTAATCTAACGACAACAAACAACAGCGGAGGAATGCAATGGACGTACGCATGGACGGGCGCAATGCGATTATCACCGGCGGCTCCAGGGGGTTGGGCCGGGCCATGGCCATGCGCTTCGCAGAATCGGGGGCGGGCGTGGCCATCGTCGCCAGACGCGAAGACGTGCTTGCAGCCACCAAAGCCGAGATCGAAGCCGCCGCGCCATCGGCGGCGGTGATCACCTGCACCGCCGATGTTTCCTCCGCCGACGGCGTCAAAAGCGCGTTCGATCAAGCCATCAATGGGCTCGGCCAGATCGATATCGTGGTCAACAATGCGGGCTCATCCATGGCCCGCCCGTTCGAGGAAGTCACCGACGAAATGTGGCAGGCGGATCTGGAATTGAAATTGTTCGGCGCCATCCGCATGATCCGTCTGGCCTTGCCGGGCATGAAGGAGCGCAGCTGGGGCCGGATCATCAATATCCTCAACACCGGCGCCAAATCGCCGCGCGCCGGATCAACGCCAACTACGGTATCCAGAGCCGCCGGGTTGAACCTCACCAAATCGCTGTCGCTGGAATACGCGCCCCACGGCATTCTGGTCAACGCGCTGTGCACCGGATTGATCGTCACCGATCAGTTGGAGAAAATGCGCGACCGGGGCGCGCCCGAAAAATCCATGGAGGAATACCAAGAAATCCTCGGCGGACGCATTCCCCTGGGGCGCATGGGCACGGCGGATGAGTATGCCAACGTCGCCTGCTTGCTTGCCTCCGATGCCGGCGGATACGTGACCGGCACCGCCATCAATATCGACGGCGGCTCGAGCCCAGCCACATGACAAATCTGGGCTGGGACGATAAAGCCGACGTGGTCGTTATCGGCGGCGGCGGCGCCGGATTGCGCGCCGGATTGGCGGCGGCAACGGCGGGCGCCAAAACCATTGTCTTGGAAAAAACCGGCGATCCCGGCGGCAAGACCGCCATGTCCATCGGCATCATGACCGCGTCTGGAACTTCGGTGCAAAAGGCTGCCGGGGTTAAGGACAGCCACGCCAGGCATCTGGCCGATGTAGTGGCCATGGCCAAGGAGGCCGGCACCAAGATCAACGTGACCAGCACCAAGTTCATGATGCGCGCCTGTTCGGCGGAATTAGAGAACCTTATCGCCCTTGGCGTCAAATTCTCCGGCCCCCACCCGGAAGGTCCGCACGGCACGCCGCGCATGCATGTGGTGCAGCCCGATTGCCGGCATCTGGTAGACGTGCTGGTCCGGGCTGCGGCCAAGAAACGAGTGGATATTCGATTGAATACACCAGGGGCGGAATTGATCCTCGATTACAAGGGCCGGATTGCCGGGGTGCGCGCCGATAGCAAAGACGGCCCCTGTTTCATCGAAGCCGGTGCCGTTGTTTTGGCGGCAGGCGATTACAGCGCCAACCGGGCGATGGTCGAACGCGTTGCGCCAAATTTGAAGCTGGCCATACCGCTCCGCGACTTCGCCACCGGCGACGGCCACCGCATGGCCATGCGCATCGGCGCCAAGACCCAGAACATGGCCCGAATCAACTTGCCGCAATTGCGTTTCATGGATTTTCCCTTCGTCGAGCCGTCGCCGGGGCTGGTGGCCGCTGGCGCCCGGCTGGTGACAAAAATAGGCGCGCGCATCAAAACCAAGCTGGCCGAATCCATCCTGATGCCCGGCTTCGAAGATCGCTGGGAGGAGATTTTTATTGTCGTCGACGCGGCCACCGCCGCCAAGCTGGCGAAGCCCTCCGATGACGTCGGACCAGGGCGCGACGGCTGGGCGCTGACTGGCAAGCCGTTCATCGGCACGGCGCCGGAAGTGGGCTATGCGTACCTAGAGGATTGCCGCGCCTGGGACTGGCATTTCGAGGCACCCAGCATCACCGCCGCCGCCCGCCACATTGGCTGCAAACCGGCGGACTTGGCAGCGTCCCTGGCCAAAAACTCGAAAGGTCCGTTTCATGTGCTGGGGCCGACGCGCCGGGTGATTACCAATTCCGGCGGCGGCGTCGCCACCAATGAAAAAACCAACGTGCTGGCCGAAGATGGCCGTGTCATCAAGGGCCTCTATGGGGCCGGCGTCAATGCGCGGCTGATTTCGTTCATGGGCGGGCATGGCTATGCGCTGGCCTGGGCCATGGCGTCGGGCAATATCGCCGGGGCCGGCGCCGCCCGCTTTGCCGGGAAGCAAAACTAGGCGATGGCGCACTCGAATTCGAAAAAAGTCATCTATGCGGCCTTCGCCGGCAATTTGCTGATCGCCGTCACCAAATTTTTCGCCGCCTTCTTCACCGGCTCTTCGGCAATGCTGTCGGAAGCCATCCATTCGCTGGTGGATACCGGCAATCAATTGTTGCTGCTCTATGGCCTCAAGCGCGCCGACCGGCCCGCCGATGCCCAGCATCCCTTCGGCTATGGCATGGAGCTCTATTTCTGGACCTTCGTGGTAGCCATCATCATCTTTGGATTGGGGGCCGGGGTGTCGGTGTTCGAGGGCATCTCCAAAATCCGTGAGCCCCATCCGGTCACCGATACCGCAGTCAACTTTATCGTGCTTGGCCTCGCCGGCATATTCGAAGCCATCGCCTGGACCATCGCCTTTCGCGAATTCAACAGGGGCCGGGAGGGGCGCGGCTATTTCGAAGCAATCCGCCGCTCGAAGGATCCTGCCATTTTCACGGTTCTCTTTGAAGACACCGCTGCCATGCTCGGCCTGATCGTCGCCTTTGTTGGCATCTGGCTAGCCGAAGCCTTGAACATGCCCGTATTGGACGGCGTCGCCTCCGTCGTGATCGGCGTCATATTGGCGGTCACCGCGGCGCTCCTGGCCTTTGAATGCAAGGGGCTCCTGATCGGAGAAGGCGCCAGCCAGGCTACCGTAAACGGCGTCCGCGCCCTGGTGGCCGCTGGCGAAGGCATCAACACCATTAACGAAGTTCTGACCATGCATATGGGGCCGGAAGATATCCTGCTGACCCTCAGCGTCGATTTTTCCGGCGCGATGGATTCGGACCAGGTAGAAGCCGCCATCTCCGATATGGAGCGCCGCATCAAGGAAGCCTACCCTGAGATCAAACGCATCTTCATCGAGGCGCAAAGCATCGGTGGCCACTTGAGGGACCGAGCGCGCCAGCAACAGGACGAGGCAAATCCCTGACAGGCGGCAAGGTCCACGTAAACTGCCTTGAAACAGGAAATGCTAATTCAGGATGACAGGGTCCGCTTGCGGCTTTCGTATTCATCCTGTTCGATTTCGCCGTGGGCAAACCGTTCGTCCAGGATGTTCCGCGCCGACCGCCCGGATTGCGGAGCCGGCATGGTTGATCCGCCGCCCAGCCAGCGGACGATAGCGACCACCGCCATAACGATCAGGATGAGGAATAAGATCATCATCAGCGGGCCGAAGATCATACCGCCGCCCCACATATGGTAAAACCCGTCGCCGCCTCCGGGCCCAAACGCCCCATCGGCCCAAGCCTGAGCCGGAAACAGGAGCGCGAAAAACAAGGTCGCTATCGGCAATGAATATTTTTTCATGGCTCACTCCTTTTCCCAATGACAGGAACAGGCTAGCAGGCGAGCCAGGTTTGCGCATTGATCGGCGTTAAATTTCTATTCCGCGACTTCCGCCGTAATCTCGGCGCTCCGCCCCGCGTCGAACTGCAACGCCGCCAGATGCGCATAGAGCGGGCTCGAATCCAACAGCTCCGTATGGGTGCCGCTGGCAACCAATCGTCCGCCGTCGATGACCAGAATCCGGTCAGCGTTGATGACTGTCGCCAGCCTGTGCGCGATCACCAGCGTAGTGCGGCCCGCCTTCAATTTCTCCAACGCCGCCTGAACGAGCCGTTCGCTTTCCGCGTCCAGGGCGCTCGTTGCCTCGTCCAATAACAAAACCGCCGGGTCGCGCAATAATGCGCGCGCCAACGACAGGCGCTGGCGCTGGCCGCCGGACAGGCGCACGCCCTTTTCGCCCAAAAATGTGGCGAAGCCTTCCGGCAATTGATCCAGAAATTCCGCCGCCTCTGCAGCAATCGCCGCCCGGCGCACCGCCCCATCGTCGGCTGCCGGATTGCCGTAGCGGATATTTTCGGCGCCGTCGGTGGAGAAAATCACGGGATCTTGGGGCACCAGGGCGAAGCGGGAGCGCACCAATTTGGTGTCGGCGCGGCGCACATCGACGCCGTCGACGGTGACGGCGCCTTGGGCCGGATCATAGAAACGCAGCAGGAGCTGGAAGACGGTGGATTTGCCGGCCCCCGACGGGCCGACAAGGGCGACGGTTTCGCCGGGCTCCACTGCCAAGGTAAAATCGGAGAGCGCCGCCTGGTCCGGGCGCGACGGGTAGTGGAAGGTGACGTTCTCAAACGCAACGCGGCCCGTGGCCGGTTCGGGCAATGGCTCCGGGTGATCGGGAGAGGCGATGCCGGGCTCTGTCTCCAACAATTCGATCAATCGTTCGGTGGCGCCGGCAGCGCGCAGAAGCTCGCCGTAAACTTCCGAAATGACGCCGACCGAGAAAGCGACGATGGTGGCATAATAGATGAATGCCGCCAGCTCGCCCCCGGATATCTCGCCGGCCAGCATATCGCGCCCGCCGATCCAGAGGATCACGCCGATGGCGCCGAACACCAACAGGATCACTACCGATGTCAGCATGGCGCGCATGCGGATGCGGGCGATGGCCGTTGTGAAGGCGCCGGTAACCTCGCCGAAAAAGCGGCGGTTGTCCTCGGTCTCGTGGGTGAAGGCCTGGACGGTGCGCATGGCGTTGATGGTTTCTTCTGCAAAAGCACCGACGTCGGCCACCCGGTCCTGGCTGGCGCGGGAAAGGCGGCGCACCCTCCGCCCAAAGATCATGATTGGCGCCACCACCACCGGCACTACCAGAAATACCAGGCCCGTGAGCACCGGGTTGGTGACGAACAGCATGACAATGCCGCCCAGCAGATTAAGGGCATTGCGAAGCGCGATGGATGCCGACGAGCCGATCACAGTCTGCAAAAGCGTCGTGTCGGTGGTCAGGCGCGACAAAACCTCGCCGGTCTTGGTGGTTTCGAAAAAGCCCGCATGCAGGGTCATCACCCGCTCGAACACGGCTTGGCGCAAATCGGCTACCACACGCTCGCCGAGCCAGGAGACCAGATAAAAGCGCGCCGCCGTGCCGAGCGCCATGACCACCGATAGCGACAGCAGAAATATCAACGCCTGATCGAGGGCCGCCGCATCACCGCCGGCAAAGCCGCCATCGATCAACTGGCGAAGCCCTTGTCCCAACGCCAAAATAGCCAGCGCGGTTACCGTCAACGCGATGATCGCCAGGATGCCCCGCCGCCAATACGGTTTCAGGAACCCCGCTGTCCTCGACAGATAGCGAAGGTTCTTAGCTTTTGGGCGGTCAATATCGATGCTGCTTCCGGCCACAGGTCGGGTCCTTGGGCGATTTGGTTGAAGCGTATATATGGTCCGGTGAAGCTTGGCGGGCAAGTCCCGCCCAGCCCCGAACTCTAGGGGGAAGGAATTATGCCGGCGGTGCGACCGACAGGCGGCCCGTAACGCCGTGCTTTTCGATCAGCCCTTTCACCATGCCGCTGGCTTTGGCATCTTCGGCGAAGGCGGCGAGGAAGGCGGCGCCTTCCGTATTCGCCTTGGGTGTGCCGATGGCCTGCTGCACGGTGGTGAAATAGCCATCAAGGATGCGCGAGCCTTCCAGCTTTGCCGCCACGCCCAAAAGCCCCGGGCGGAGCCCGGCCAGGGCATCGAAATTGCCCGACGTGAACAATTCGAACGTCGCATCGGCGCCGGTGGCGCGGTTGAGCTCGGCATGTTCTAAGCTTCGGGTCAGGTACAGATCATAGGCGCTACGCCCCGATACGGCGATGCGCACGCCGTCCTTGTCGACCTCGTCCACAGATTGGATGGCGGAGCCGGCGGGCACCAAATAGGTGGCCTCGATCTCCACATAGGCGGCGGTGAAGGCGATGGTTTCGGCGCGGCTGGGCTCCGCCGCGATCAGTCCGATATCCCAAAGCCCGGTCGCCGCCGCGTCGGCCAGCTCGCCGGGGGATTTAAAGGGAACGTAGGAAACCTCGGCGCCCAATGCCTCGGCGATGGCACGCGCCATGTCGGGCGAGACGCCGACCGGATCGCCGTTTTCAGCCTCGCCGGTAACCAACAGGGCGTTGCCGAGATTAATGCCGGCGCGCAGCACGCCATCCTTGGTGAGTTGGGAAATCGCTTCGTCAGACATGATGTTTGCTTCCGGCCAATGAATGATGGGCGGAAGTTTATTCCGGCGATCCCCCGCTCTGCAAGCGGCGCGCTCTAGTTGCCAGTCGCCATCATGCCCGCCATCTCCGTCTCGCGCTCGGCGGCGGTCATGAAACCGGGATCGCTCCGGCAGATGGCTTCGGTCTCGCGGTAAATCTCGTCGTTGGAGGCGTCCAGATCAAGGCTGTCCCGGTGCGGCTGCGGCACGTGCCAGGGGGTATGCACATAAACCTCGATCAGATTTTGTTCCGGATCGTGAAAATAGACCGACCAAGCGTTGCCGTGGGAGCGCTGCCATATTTCGCCCGCATCAGCGCCCTTGGCGGCGTCGCGGACGCATCGCAATTCGTCCAGGTCTTCGACCACGAATGATAATTGCTGGTTGAGGGCGAAGGGCACGTCATCTGAGCGCCCGGTGACCAGCACGAATTGATGATGCTCGGCGGGATCGTTGGACATGAAGACCATATCGACGGGAACGTCCGGGTCCGGAAACGGGCCCTGATCGGTGACCGTCAGGCCCATGACGCCTGTATAAAAATCCTGCATTTTCTGCAAATCTTCGACGAACAGTGCAAAATGGGTCAATCGTGGTGACGGCTTGGCTGTGGCCATGGCGACATTCTCCTGGCGTTGCGTGAATTGCGAAGCCAAGCCTGCCATCGGCGTCACCGGGGCACCTTGATCAACGTCAAAACCGAGTGACGCCGCAAAGGTCTGTTCCGCAGGATTTCTGTTCGGTATAACATCTGGCGTGGGGGAATGAATTTAGGAGTAGAAAACCACATGGCTTTGGAAAAATCCTATAGCGACGTGCCCGGCACCACCATTTTCGATGCCGACATGCTGCGCAAGGGCTACCACCTCAATCAATGTTGCATGTCCTTGATGAAGGCTGAAAACCGGGAACGGTTTGCCGCCGATGAGCGCGCCTATCTGGACGAATGGAAAATGACCGAAGAGCAGAAGGAGGCGGTGCTGGCCCGGGATTACAACCGCATGATCTGGTCCGGCGGCAATGTCTATTTCCTGTCCAAGCTGTTTTCTTCGGACGGCAAAAGTTTTCAATACGCCGCCGGCTCGATGACCGGCATGACCCAGGAAGAGTACGCGCAGATGATGATCAATGGCGGCCGCTCCATCGAAGGCAATCGCTATAAGGGGGAGGCGGACAATGGCTAGAGTAACCGCAGGCCTCACCACGTCGCACATTCCCGCCGTCGGCGCCGCGATCGATCTCGGCAAAACCGGCGAAGACTATTGGAAGCCGGTCTTCGCGGGGTATGATTTTTCCAAGCAATGGATCGCCGAAGCCAAGCCCGACGTGATCTTCCTTTGCTATAACGATCATGCGACAGCGTTCGATCTCAAATCCATTCCCACATTCGCCATTGGCTGTGCCGAGGAATTTCAGCCCGCAGACGAAGGCTGGGGGCCGCGCCCGGTGCCGGCGCTTCAAGGCCATCCCGAATTGGCCTCACACATCGCCCAATCGGTCATTCAATCGGATTTCGATCTTACCGTGGTCAACGAAATGGAAGTCGATCACGGGCTGACGGTGCCCTTGTCGCTTTTGTTCGGCCAGCCCGATGCGTGGCCCTGCAAGATCATTCCGTTCGCCGTTAATGTGGTGGTCTATCCGCCGCCATCCGGAAGCCGCTGCTTTAATCTTGGCAAAGCTTTGCGCGAAGCAATTGAAAGCTACGATGAGGATTTGAGCGTCCAGATCTGGGGCACCGGCGGCATGAGCCACCAGCTCCAGGGCGAGCGCGCCGGGCTCATCAACAAGGAATTCGATGCCGATTTTCTGGAGCGGTTGATCAAGAACCCGGCGGAACTGGCCGAAATGCCGCATATCGATTATGTACGCGAAGCCGGCTCGGAAGGCATCGAACTGGTCATGTGGCTGATCATGCGCGGCGCCCTCGACGAGGCCGTCGACGTGATCCACAAGCATTATCATGTGCCCGCTTCGAACACGGCGCTGGGCCATCTTATTTTGGAAAATCAGACTTAAAATTACCGCGGAGACTAAACTCATGAAAGTAGCACTCGCTGGGGCCGGCGCATTCGGCCAAAAACATCTCGACGGCATCGCCCGCATCGACGGCGTAGAAGTCGTGTCCATCGTTGGGCGTCGCCTGGAACAGGCCCAGGAAATCGCCGACAAGTACGGCGTCGGCCATGTGACCACGGATCTGGCCGAAGCCATCGATCAGCCCGGCGTTGATGCCGTGATCCTGGCGACCCCAACCCAGATGCACGCAGCCCAAGCCATCCAGTGCATGGAGGCGGGCAAGCATGTGGAAGTGGAAATCCCCCTCGCCGACACCTGGGCCGATTCCGAAGCGGTCAACGAGAAGCAGAAGGAAACCGGCCTTACCTGCATGGTCGGCCACACCAGGCGCTTCAATCCGTCGCACCAATGGATGAACCAGAAAATCCGGGCCGGAGAATTGGCGATCCAGCAGATGGATATCCAGACCTATTTCTTCCGCCGCAAAAACATCAACGCCGCCGGCGGGCCGCGTTCGTGGACCGATCATCTGTTGTGGCACCACGCCGCCCACAGTATCGATCTGTTTCGCTATCAGACGGGCGAAGAGATCATCTTCGCCGAGGCCGTCCAGGGCCCCATGCATCCCGAATTGGGCATCGCCATGGATATGGGTATTTTGCTGCGCACGACGGGCGGCAAGATGTGCACCCTGTCATTGTCCTTCAATAATGACGGGCCAATTGGCTCGTTCTTCCGCTACATCTGTGACAACGGCACCTATAACGCCCTTTATGACGATCTAGAAGACGGCAAGGGCGAGCCTATTGATGTGTCCAAAGTGGCGGTATCGTTCGACGGTATCGAGCTGCAAGACCGGGATTTCTTCTCCTCCATCGAGGCCGGCACCGAGCCCATTTCCAGCGTCAGCAACGTACTGCCCTGCTACAAGACGCTCCATGATCTGGAAGTGTCCATGAACAAGCAGGGGGTGCTTTAGCCCGCCCGCTTCGCCTTTGCACCCCGCGCCGCCGTGTAGCGGTTGGCGGGGGCTTCGAGGCCGAGATTTTCGCGCAAAGTCATACCTTCATATTCGGTGCGGAATAGCCCCCGTGCTTGCAGAATTGGAATGACGCCTTCAATGAAATCATCAATGCCGCCCGGGTAGGTCAGGAACAGGATATTGAATCCGTCCGCCGCGCCAGCCTGCTGCCAATTCTCCATGTCATCGGCGATATCCTCGGCCGTGCCGGCAATCACCCGGTGGGCGCGGATGCCGACGACGCGCTCGTATAGCTGGCGGATGGTCAGGTTTTCGCGCTTGGCCATGTCGATCACCACTTGTTGGCGGCCCGCCTGCTCCAAACTGGCGGGCAATTCGGGGAGCGGGCCATCCAGATCGAAATCGGATAAGTCGCTGCCCAATATGGAGGACAGGCGCTTGAGCCCAAGATCCGGATGGATGAAATCCTGGACGCGCTGCAATTTATCTTCGGCTTCCGCGCGGGTGGCGCCAACCACCGGCATCAATCCCGGCATCACATTGATGGCGCCCGGATCGCGCCCGTGTTTGACGGCGCGGGCCTTGATGTCCTGATAGTAAGCCTGCGCCTCACCCAAATCCTGTTGCACCGAAAACACCACCTCGGCGGTGGCGCCGGCCAATTCGCGGCCCTCTTCCGACTGGCCCGCCTCGACGACGATCGGACGGCCTTGATCGGAGCGTCGGATGGTCATCGGCCCGCGCACCTGGAAATGCTCGCCCTCGTGATCAAGCCGGTGCAGCTTATCGGGATCGAAATAAAGGCCACTTTGTTTGTCGGCCATGATGGCATCTTCTTCCCAGCTATCCCAGAGCCCCAGCACAACGTCGGCGAATTCTCTTGCGCGGGCATAGCGTTCCGCCGCCGGCGGATGGGCGGTTGCCGAAAAATTAGCGGCTTCGGCGGGCGCCGAGGAGGTGACCAGGTTCCAGCCCGCGCGGCCGTGGCTGATCTGGTCCAGGGACGCGAACAGGCGGGCCACGTGGAACGGATCGAGATAGGTGGTGGTGGCGGTACAGACAAGCCCGATGCGCTTGGTGGCCACCGCCAAGGCCGATAGCAATGTCAGCGGCTCCAGGCGCAAGGCCTGGGTGGTCTGGCACCACTCGGCAACCGTGTCGCCATAAAATACGGCGTTGGTGTCGGCGGTAAACAGGAAATCGAACTTGGCGGCTTCGCCCTTTAGCGCCAGCTCGATATAGTGATCGATATCTTGATTGGCGATGGTATCGGGCACGCCCGGATCGCGCCAAGCGGCGATATGGTGTCCTTCGCCGGCGATAAACAGGCCGAGATGCATCATGGAGGCTGCTCCGTTTCCGCTGCGCTGCCGCCAGGAAAACTACGGTGTTATCGCCCCGCTGCAAACCATTTATTGGCTTATCGGGTTTGGCTCATGCGGGTTTGGCGACGGCGGATTTTTAGGGGCCATTCGCTTTTGATATAGGACAACACCGCCCAAATCTGGCCGTCGGAGAGCGCGTCTTCGAAGCCCGGCATGTTGCTCTTGAACGACGGCGGAACCAATTGCTGGCCACCAAGCTTGGTATAGCGGAACAGCATGGCGTCCGGATGGTGCCAGGTATGCCCACTTTCATCGTGGGGCGGCGCCGGCAAGCCGCCAGCCGCTAGCGGTTTGCGCCAGTTTCTTTGGCCTTCCAATTTGGCCCCGTGACAAGAGGCGCAGTTCTCGGCGTAAAGGGTCTTGCCCATGGCCACCTGGGTCTGGTTGTCGGGATCGGATCTGAGCGGAAGCCCGTCGCCGCCGCCAAGGTTATAAATACCAGTGCCGATGATGGCGGCGGTCACCACGCCGGCCAGCAATATCCATTTCATCATTGATCGCACCCGTTATGTTTTCGCCACATTTCGGCGCTGTGTCCTTCGGGAACATTAGCGCAGGGGTTGGCGCCCGAATAACCGCGCAAGGTATTGTATTTTTTTATTTGATCGGGCGAAAGGATATCGGGCGTTTTCAGATGGGTGGCCAGATGAATGTAGCGCAGTTCCATACGCGCTTCGGAAATTGCCGCCAGCGAGCTTCGCAACAGCGCATCGGTGATCGTGCGTTCACGGAAATGAGATTCCAGCGCCCGCTCCAGATCGATGAGCCGCTTACCCTGGCCGATGGCGCGGGCCTTCATGGCCGTGAATATTTTTGTTATGGCCGCCACCTGGGCGCCGTCCAGGGGCACCTTATCTTTCATTTCCAGAAGATGCGCCGGTCCGGGAACACCGTTCAGCTCGGCCGCCTTAGCCAGCCCCCAGCCGCCGCCGCGGCGCAATTCGGCAATATCGTCAGGCGACAGGCTCTTGATGTCGCGCGTCTCCTGGCCGGCATATTTCGACTTGGGCGTATGGCCGGACTCAGCAGCTTCGGCGGAAAGGGCAAAGGCCCCGATTAGCAGGATTTGCAGAATAAACTTCATATCGGTTCGTCTCCTTGGCGTGAATTTCATGGCCGGACCTTGCCATAAAGCGCCCGGATACTACATGATGTAGATCATGTCTGAACAAATAATTGAACGGCTGATGGATTTGGCCGGCGATCCCCGCCAGCTCCCCGAGGGGGCCTATCTTTTCCACCGGGGCGATGCCATCCGCTCGATCTTTGTTGTCCAGGCGGGTCTCCTCGAACTGGTCCGCCACCAGCTGGGCGGCGCAGCGGTTGTGCTGCAGCGAGGCGGCGCCGGCACGGTTCTGGCGGAAGCCTCGCTCTATTCGGACAGCTATCATTGCGACGCGCTGGCGGCAGCGGCATCAGCTGTGTTCGAGGTGCCCAAACCAGCGTTCCTCGACGTGCTCCGGGCGGATGCCGGTTTTGCCGATCTTTGGGCGGCGCATCTGGCCCATGAAGTGCAATCGGCCCGCACCCGCGCCGAAATATTATCGCTTCGGAAGGTGACCGAACGGCTCGACGGCTGGCTCGCCTGGCGGGCAGGGGTTGTGCCGCCCAAGGGCCAATGGAAATCCATCGCCGCCGAGATCGGCGTCAGCCCGGAAGCCTTGTACCGGGAGCTGGCGAAAAGACGATCGTAATTGGCGCCGGGATACGCCTAATGCATGGCCCGCTCCGACACGCGCTCCGGCACCGGCATCATGACCGGCGCACCGTTGCGCATCTCGTCATGGCCGAAATCCATCACCCGCCGGCGCCGGTCGGGGCCGAAAAACATTTTGGTCTCGATGAAATTCCGAGGGTGCTCGACCAGGGCACATATGCGCCGGTAGATCATCTCGCCCGACACCGGCCTGGCCAGATATTCGGTCATGCCGGCGTCGCGCGCCTGGCACACATGCTCCAAATCGGTATAGGCCGAAACCACCACCACCGGGACGAAGCGATCAAGGTTGGCCTGGTTGCGACGAATCGATTTGATCAGATCGACGCCGTCCATGGATGGCGACCAGTCGGTAAATATCATGTCCGGGCTAAAGTCCAAATCCGTCGCGTCGAATAGATCGTCCGCGTAGGACGCCGTCACGTTGACGATACCCAGGGCATGCAACACATCGCGCATGAGTTGCCGCGTGAACATCTGGTGCTCCACGATCAACACATTCACCTGGGATAAATTGAAATTTTTCATCGCTCGAAGCTCCCGGCCAGCGCATCGTTTCACCGCCACCCTTGGGTGATTGCGTAATCCTTATATCGGTAATCGTTAGGTATGACTAGGGTAATTACTTATTATCGAAAATAATAATTTTGCACACAATTTTTGATGATCAATCGCCCACAAATTTTAAATCACCAGGGCCATGATGCCGGTGGTGATCAGGATCGCGTAGGTGACTTTCTTGAACCAGGCAGCCGGTGCAATCTGGAAGATGCGGCGGCCGATCCAAATTCCGGCCAGGAACAAAGGCGCGATGACGGCGCTGCGCCATAGGGTTGGCTGATCGTAGGTTCCCTCGGCGATTAGCCCCATGATCAGGAACGATATGCCGACCGTGCTGGTTACGATAATGTTGGCCCGCTGTACAGGCGGCGGCTCCGGCGCCGACAGGTAATAGAGGACCATGAATGGCCCGCCGGGAATGCCGAAGCCGCCGGTGATGCCGCCGGTCAGCGCCCCGGTGGCAAGGCTGGTGAAGACGCTGCGCCGGCCGCGAAACGTCCATCCGGTCATCAGTACGGCGGCGGCGGCCAGGATGAACACCCCCATGCCGCGCCGGATCAGGGCCGGATCGGCGGAGATCAAAAAATTCAGGGCAAGGGGAATGGCGATGGCGAGGGCGAGGGAAACCGGCGCCGCTTCACGCCAATTGGTGGTTCGAGCAGCGCCAGGCAAGAGCGTTATATTGCCGGCGATTGCTCCGAGGGAGGCCATGGCGATGGCCTCCAACGGGCTGAACAGAACCGCCAGGATGGGCACGATCACCAGTCCGCCGCCGAAGCCGGAATAGCCTTGGATCATGGCGCTGAACAATGCAGCAATAGCGCCCAGCAACAGCGTGGTGTCCAAGATTTCGGCTAGCAATTCCGCGGCCCCCAAAGAAATTCGCGCACGAGTATGAAGATTGTAGACCGGGCGGGAAAGCACCGAGTTGTATCCCGCGCGCCGTAGCGGTGGGGTGCGCCATAGCTATATGCGCGGCAACCATCAAGCTGCGCTATTCGGACGGCAGCCGCGAAATAATATAGACGTTATTTCTCCACCGGGAAGCCGACGATAGAGCCCCATTCGGTCCACGATCCGTCGTATATTTTGGCGCCCTCGTAGCCCAGAATAAACGTCATCGCGGTCCAGGCGAGGGTTGCCCGGTGGCTGAGGCGGCAGTAGCAGACAATCTCGCCTACATTGGCCGGATCAGCGCCAGCGGCGTCCAGGGCGGCTTTCAGCTCGGTCGCCGGTTTGAAGCTGTCGTCGTCGTTTAGCAGTTCCTTGAAAAACAGATGCTTGGCGCCGGGGATGCGCCCGCCGCGCTCGGCGCCGTGGTCGAACTTGCCCAGCTCCATCACCCGGGCGCCGGAATATTCTTCCGGTGATCGCACATCCAGCAAGAACCGGCCCGGCTTGCCAAGATGGGCCAGCACGTCATCGCGCCCGACGCGCATTGATGCATCAACTTTGCCTGGCGCATAAGCCACGGTTGCGGTTGCGGGCGCCGCGGTGTCCATGGGGCGCCCCTCAGCCAGCCATTTGGCGCGCGCCCCGTCGAGCAATTTCAGATCCCGGTGCCCGGCCATGGTCAGCGCCCAGAACGCATAGGTGCCGTACTGTACCGGATCGCCGTAAAGCACAATCGTGTCGCTGTCCGCAATGCCCGCCGCACCCAGTCGTTCGGCCAGCTCGGCGGGGGTAACGAATTGGCGGTCACTTTCATGCCAGCAAAGCGCTTTCCAGAAAAACCGGATGGCGCCTGGAATATGGCCGGCGGCATAGACCGCATCGTCCGGGTCCGAGCAAACTTCAATGATCTTGACCGACGCGTCGCCAAGCCGCGCCTGCAGCCAGTCGCCGTCAATGATTGGCGATTGCGCGGGATGCGTCATCAGCCGCCACCGGCGAAATTGCGGATGGTTTCGATAAACTTGCCGCCGTATTTTTCCAACTTGACCGCGCCGACGCCGTGAACGCCGCTCATTTCATCCAAGCTTTGGGGGCGCACCGCTGCCAGTTCCATCAGCGTGCGGTCGGGGAATATCACATAGGCGGGCACATTCAGCGCCGCCGCCATCTCGCGGCGAAGGCCCTTGAGGCTCATCAGCAATTCCTGATCGGCCTCGCCCAGCTCGATATCGGCGGCAGCGGCTGATTTCTTGGCGCCCGATTGGCCTTTCGGCTGCAAAATGTCTTTGCGCATCTGAAAGGTGCCTTTGCCCTTTAAGATGTCCTGGCCCGTCTCAGTCAACGCCCAGCTTCCGTAGGCGGTGATATCCTGGGAAATATGGCTGGCGGCGTAAAGCTGGCGGATGATGGAGCGCCATTCATTGCGGTTACGATCAGTGCCGACGCCAAAAGTGGGCAGCTTGTCGTGGCCGAATTGCAGGACCCGGTCATTGGCCTCGCCCAACAAGATCGAAACCAGATGTTCGGTGCCGAAGCGCTGGCCGGTGCGCGCCATCGCCGACATGGCCTTTTGCGCTTCGGTGGTGCCGTCGATCACCTCGGCGCCGCCGGCGCAGAGATCGCAATTGCCGCAAGACTCGGTGCTTTCGCCGAAATAAGCGAGCAAGGCCTGACGGCGGCAGCTTGGCGCTTCGCAAAGGGCAATGAGCGCGTTGAGACGCTGGCGCTCGATCCGCTTTTGCTCGTCCGAGCCGTCGCCGTCTTCGATCTGCATACGGCGCATGCGGATGTCGTCGAGCCCATAGATGGTCAGCGTATCGGCGGGTAATCCGTCGCGCCCGGCGCGCCCGATCTCCTGGTAATAGCTTTCGATATTGCCGGGAAGATCGGCATGCGCAACAAAGCGCACATCGGGTTTGTCGATGCCCATGCCGAAGGCGATGGTGGCGCACACAATGACCCCGTCTTCGCGCAGAAACTCGTCCTGGGCGTCGGCACGCACGCCCGCGTCCAACCCGGCGTGATAGACCACGGCACGATGGCCGGCATCCCGGAGATTGCCGGCGAACGTCTCGCAGCGTTTCCGGGACAAGCAATAAAGGATGCCGCTCATCCCCTTGTGATCGGCGACGAAATTGAGGATCTGGCGGCGTGCATTGTCTTTGGGCGCCATGGCGAGGGCGATGTTGGGCCTATCAAACCCATGCACGATCATGCGCGGCGGACCGGCGAACAACTTGTCGACAATGTCGGCGCGAGTGGCGGTATCGGCGGTGGCGGTGACGGCGATCAGGGGCACGCTCCCGATGGCTTCGCGCAAATTTCCGATCTCCATATATTCGGGCCGGAAATCGTGGCCCCATTGGGAGACGCAGTGGGCCTCATCGACTGCCAGGCGCTTGGTGCGGCCCGAACCCAAAAGTGCGCGCGTGTCGGCACGAGCCAGCCGTTCCGGCGCTGCATAAAGGATACGCAAGGTTCCGGCCTTGACTGCGTCTTCGATGCGCCGGTTTTCTTCTGGTGCGTTGGCCGAGTTCAGGCAACCCGCCGCAACGCCGAGGGCTTCCAAGGCCTTCACCTGATCCCGCATTAGCGCAATGAGCGGCGAGACCACCACCGTCAGCCCGCCATCGACGATGGCCGGTAATTGATAGCAAAGGGATTTGCCCGAACCCGTGGGCATGACGGCGAAGACGTTCTCGCCCGCCAGAATGGCGGCAATGATTTCTTCCTGACCGGCCCGAAATTCAGAGAACCCGAAGACCGATTGCAAATGTTCGCGGGCTTCGTCGATGAGGCCCATAACGGATTAGCGAGGTTTGACCGGGTATTTGGGCTCTTCTCCGGTGAGCACCCGGGCAACGTCACTGGCCACCGTGGTCTGCAAATCCAAAAGCGCGTCTTCGGAATAAAAACCGGTATGCGGGGTCAGGATCACGTCGGCGCGGCCAACCACCGGATTGTCGGCTCCCGGCGGCTCGGACGGCAACACATCCAAGGCCGCGCCGGCAATCTCGCCCGCATCAAGGGCGGCGGCGAGATCATCGATATCGACCAAGGGCCCCCGCGCCGTGTTGATCAGGAATGCGTTGGGTTTCATTTGCTTGAATGCATCGGCGTTGAACATCTTTTCCGTTTCCGGCGTCAACGGCGCGTGCACGGAGACATAGTCGGAGCGGGCCAGCATTTCATCCAGGTCGACCTTTTCGACGCCCATGCGCTGGAACACATCGTCCGGGCAATAGGGATCGGCGGCGATGACTTTGATGCCGAAGGCCTGCGCCTTGGGCACCAGGGCTTGCGGGATATTGCCGAGGCCGACGAGGCCGAGGGTGCGCCCCTTCAAGCGGTGGATGGGCACCACCGCCGGCATCTCCCAGCGCCCGCCGCTGACCAGATTGGCGCCAAACGTAACTTTGCGCGCCAGGGACAGCAACAATGCCATGGCGTGGTCGGACACCTCGTCCAGGCAATAGACCGGCGCGTAGGTGACGGTGATGCCTTTTTTGGTGGCCGCCGCAATATCGATATTGTCGATGCCGATGCCGAACCGACCGATAACCTTGCAGTTATTCAAGCCCGCAATCACCTCGGCATTGATCTGCCCGTAGGTGACCAGCAACGCCTCGGCGTCGGCGGCGACGGCGAGGATGTTATCGACGCTGGCATCTTTGGCGATCTTCAATTCAGGCTCGACGGCGGCGAGGGCTTCGAGGGCCGGATCGAGGCTTGGAAACACGGTATCGGCGACGGCAATAAGGGTGCTGGACATTTGGGGGCTCTCCACCGGTTGCTGCAAAATAAAGCGGCTTATGGGGCGCTGCTTAGCATTCGGGGCGCACGCTGGCCAGACTTGAATGTCCGTGCGGCGCGCTGGCTTGACTCTGCAAAACCGGGCCCATAGTTTCAAGTCTTATATAAGACCAAACCATGCGCGTCCTTCGGGCCCGGCAGACGGAACCTCATCACCATGAAGCAAATCAATGTAGGCATTATCGGCACCGGCTGGTGCGGCGGCATCCGGGCGAACACCTGCGCCCGCTACCCATCCGTCAACGAGCTACATATCGCCGAAACCAATCCTGAGCGGCTGGCCGAGGTGGCCGGCGAGACCGGCGCCACCAGCGCCGTCGCCGATTACCAAATATTGCTCAAAGACGACAGCATCGATGTCATCATCATTTCGGCGACGCCGGAAACCGTGCACTACCCGATGGCCAAGGACTCGTTGCAGGCCGGCAAGCATGTGTTCCTGGAAAAGCCGATTTCGCTGACCCTGGTTGAGGCCGACGAGCTGGTCGATCTGGCGCGGGAAAAGAACCTCAAATTCTCGATCGGCTATTCCCAGCGTTTCAATCCCAAATTCGCCTATGTGAAGAAAAGCCTGAACGACGGCACCCTCGGCGCGCCGGTGGCGGCTGTTGTTTCGCGCCACCTCACCCGCTCCCTCGGCGCCAGAATATCGGGGCGCATCAAATTATCGCCCGCCGCCATGGAAGCCACCCACGATCTGGATTTCGTGCTCTGGTGTCTGGAGCCGGCGAAACCGATCCGCGTCTATTCGCAATCGGCCTATGGCGTGATGAAGGACACCACCGGCGTCGAGGATGCGCAGTGGATCATGGTGACCCTCGATAACGGCGTCGTGGTGACCGTCGGGGCGGGATGGACCATGCCGCCGGGCCATCCCAACTATTCCGGCACCTGGATCGAATTCACCGGCACCGAGGGCATGCTGGTGGTCGATGACACGCACCGGGACGTTATTCTCAACACCATGAAGAACGGCATCCGCCTGCCCATGTCGACCATGCCCGGCGAACCGGTGGACCATGTGTTCGCCGGACCCATGCACAACGAGACCATCCATTTTCTGGACGCCGTCACCAACGACACACCTGTCATGGTTACCCCCGAACAGGCGCGCCAGGTGATGGAGGTTTATGTGGCCGCCGATATTTCGTCCGAGCGTAACGAGCCGGTAACCCTGCCGCTGAATTCCAGGGACTTGTCGTCCCTGACCGGGCTGGGATAAAGCCCGCAATGGCCAGCGATACCGCAACCGGTGATGAGGCGGCTGCGGGCGGACGCGTTAATTTCAATACCGTGGCGGCGGCGGTGTTCATTACCTTGGCCGTGGTCTTGTTCTTTATTATTCCGGGCCAGATCGACAAGCCGCTGATCAATCTCGGCGGCGCCGGCATGTCGAACCTGGAGGCGGAAACCTTTCCGCAGATTATCGCTGGCGCCTTTTTCCTGCTCGGCGTCTGGTACTTGTTCGTCAGTTTCCGGCTTCGCCAGCGTAACCTGCTTCGTGATTTGAACCTGGAAGCGATCACCAATGTGCTGGTGACCTTGGTGATCATGACGGCCTATGTGTGGCTGATCCTGTTTTTGGGCTTCGTTGTCGGCAGCGTCATTATGGTCTTCGTGATGTCCACCTATTTCGGCAATCGCAATTATATTCTGGGCTTCGTGGTCAGCCTGGCGGTGCCGTTGCTGGTATTCGTGCTCTTTACCAAACCCCTGGTCACGTCCCTGCCGCCATTTCCGGTCGATGAGATGATCCCCAATAACTGGGTGATCTATCCACCGCTGAAATATCTCAGCAACAAGTCCATATTCTAACGGAACCGGATCATGTTTGAATCTTTCCTCGGCGGTTTCGCCATCCTGTTCAACCCGGAAACGGTGGTCATGACATTCGTGCTGATGTCCACCGGTCTGTTCTTGGGCATGTTCGTCGGCGCCCTGCCCGGCTTTACCACGCTTATGGCACTCGCCATCCTGTTGCCGATCTCGTTCTTCATCCATCCCTTGCTGGGTATTCCCTTTTTGCTCGGCGTCTATAAGGGCGGCATCTATGGCGGCTCGATCCCGGCCATACTGGTATCCATGCCGGGAACTGGGGCGGCGGTGGCGACCACCTTCGACGGGCCGGCCCTGACCAAAAAGGGCGAGGCGCGAAAGGCCCTAGAGATCGCTTTGTTCTCATCGGTTACCGGCGATCTGACAAGCGATCTGATCACCATTGCACTGATCGGGCCGATCGCCGCCGTGGCATTGTTATTAGGCCCACCGGAATTAGCGGCGATCCTGATGATGGCGCTGATCGTTATCGCCGGCACGTCGTCCGGGGTGTTCGTCAAAGGCTTGTTGATGCTGGCGGTGGGCTTGTTCCTGGGCATGATCGGCCAGGACCCCATCGGCGCCCTGTCGCGCTTTTCCTTTGGCATTACTGAGATCGAGGCCGGCATTCCGATCCTGCCGATGCTGATCGGGCTATTTGCGCTGCCAGAGATTTTCGTCGCCATCGAGAAAAAGGCGACCGAGATTATCGACGCGGCGAGCGTTAAAATTTCTGGCGCGCGGCTGAGCTGGCTTGAGTTCAAGGGCTGCCTCCGCACCATCTTCCGCTCCACCGCCATCGGCACCTCCATCGGCATGATCCCAGGCGTTGGCCAGGTGGTGGCCGCCTTCATGGGCTACGCGGCGGCCAAAAGCGCCTCCAAGACGCCCGAAAAATTCGGCAAGGGCGAGTTGGAAGGCATCGCCGCCGCCGAGGCCGCCAACAACGCCGTCAACGGCCCGACGCTGGTGCCGCTGCTGACACTCGGCATTCCCGGCGACAATTTAACGGTCATTCTGGTCGGCGCCTTCATCGCCCATGGCCTCCGCCCCGGCCCGCAATTGATGGAGGAACAGGGCCCCTTGGTGTTCGCCATCCTGATCGCCATGGTGCTGGCCAATATCTTGTTTATTTTTATCGGCTACATTTGTATTCCGCTGTTCGCCAAGGTAGTGACCATCCGCAAATCGCTGCTCTTGCCGCTGACCTTGGTGTTCGCCTTCGCAGGAACCTGGGTGTTCCGCTCCAACCCCTATGATCTGGCGATCCTGGTTATCTTCGGCGCCTTAGGTTATATGGCCAAGAAGCTGCAGTTTGACGTGACGCCCCTGGCCATGGGCTTCATTCTCGGCCAGCCGCTGGAATATGCGTTCGGCCAGACCGTAATCCTGTCCAGCGGGAATTTGGTCAGTTACATATTTCTGGAGCGCCCAATCACCGCCGCCATTATCGTTTTGACGCCGCTCATCACCTATCTGATGTGGCGGCGCTCCATGCGCCTCAGACGCCAGTTCGGCGCCGAGGAATGAGGCGGGCGGTGGATACCTTTGGGGCTTGACGGAGCGCTGCGGGCTAGTCTTATATAAGACATCGAATTGAGGGCTGTCCGGGGCTTAAGTCCGGCGGCAGGAGTCGTTTAAAAACTTCAATTCAATCAGAGAGGAAATCCCATGCGTTTACATAATCTCATGAAGTTAGCGATCGGCGCCGTACTGGCGGTCGGTTTGGGCGGCATCACGGATGCCCGCGCCGAATATCCTGAAAAACCCATTACGCTCATTCTGCCGCTCGGCGCCGGCGGTTCTCACGACCGCAACGCGCGCGTCTTCACCAGTGTCATTCCCGATATTCTTGGCCAGCCGATCATCGTGAAATTGATGCCCGGCGCGTCGGGCCAGACCGGCACCTCAGCAGCAGCCAAAGCCAAGGCCGACGGCTACACGCTGATCTTCTCGCACAACTATTTTGACCAGCTGCAAAAGCATGTGAAGAAGCTGCCCTACGATACGGACAAAGCGTTCGTGGCCGTCGGATCACTCAATTCCGGCGAGTTCTCGGTCATCGTCCATGCCGACAGCCAGCTTAAAACTTGGCAGGATCTGGTCAAGTTTGCGAAAGCCAATCCCGGCAAGCTGAAGTTCGCCCATTCCGGCAACTGGGGCGCCACCCATTCACCGGCGCTGCAATTGTTCACCGAAGCCGGCATCGCCGACAAGATCGTCATGGTGCCTTATAAGGGCGGCGGACCTTCGATGCGTGGTTTCTTAGCCCGCGAAGCGGACTTCACCTTCCAGTTCATCTCCACCATCAAGGCGCAGGGCCCCAAGGTTCGCGTGTTGATCAGCGCCGGCACCAAGTCCGAGTTCAAGGGTACGCCGACGTTCAAGGATCTAGGCTACACCGCGGATATCGGTAAAATGTACCGCATCATCCTGGCGCCGCGCGGCATCCCCGCCGACCGCCTAGCCAAGCTGCAAGGCGCATTGATCAAGCTGCAAGGCCACAAGACCTACAAGCGTCTGATCAAGGCCATCGGCGAAAAGCTGGAATATATCAACGGCCCGGAATACGAAAAAATTCGCCCCATGCAAAGCGCCGCTTATAAGAAAATGATCGACGGCTTGAAGATGAAGAAATAGCCCCGGATCGAATTGTTTCGGATGATGGCGCTCCCCGCACCGGGGGGCGCCATTTTCTTATCCGTAAATCCGTTTCATGTCGGGTTTTTCTGTGGCGTAGTAATGTACCCAGATATAGGCGTGGCTGAACGCGGCGATCACCATGGCGGCCATCGATTGAAACAAAAACGCCGGTACCCAGAGCATGAAAAACCCGAACACATACATGGCGTTGGGCGAGAAGCGGAAGATGCCGTCCCGCACCATCGGCAGGGACCGGTATCCCGGCTCGAAATGATCGATGCCGAAGGCCCGACGGAAACTGAAATAGCGGCGGATGGAAATCATCAAATAGACTGCGGGCAAGAACAGAACCAGCGCAATACCCCAGCCTGCCCAAGGATGGATATCCAAAGTTCCCCGGTTCGACCAGCCGAGGGCAAAGGCCAATATGGGCCGCGCCGCGAACAAAGCTGTGAACAGGACGGCGTAGAGGGTAAACGCCTTAGGTCCGAACCAACGGCTCAAAGTTTGGCCGTGCAGTTCGGCCCGCCAACAAAGCCAGACATAGACCTGATGCAGGACCGCATCACCAACGCTGAGGGCCACCCAGCCCATGGTGGAAAGGCCGAGGAATTCCCCCGCGCCGAAACCCGCCAGCCCGGATAACTCCCAGACGGCGGCCAACAGTATTACCAGCACCGCGAAATGCATCCGCTGGCCCTCGAAGAACAGGCCAAGTTTGCCGTCACTAGCCATCATCTTTCCAGCACCATAAGTTATACATCTGGCGAAAGGCGTCTGGCTGCTTCGCCTCCAGCCGCGCCCAGTTATTGAGATCGGTCATCGCCGCGTCGCCGGGAAACATGGTTCTATATATATCCCGAATACGGTCATCAGGTAAATTCAGGCCGATAAGGCTGAGGCCAAGCTGCTCCAACGCCGCCTTGATCTTAGGCAATGTGAAACATTGCTCGCGCACATGGAATAACAAATCCCTGGTGCCGCTGATTGAATAAAAATCGGCAAACTCGGTCATGCTCCGATGCGCATGATCCGGGGCAAGGCCCAAGATATGGCGGCGTGCCAAGCGGATATCATTTGGGCTTGGGCCCAGGCCTTCGGCCGCGATCCAATCGCGAACCCGGCTCACATGACGCCTGGCGGTTTCGCTGTAGAGCGCGATCTTCATGACGCCGCCCGGCGCCAGCTTAGACATCAGGGCGCGCCATCCGGCCATGGGATCGTCCATATGATGCAGCACGCCGGTGCATTCCACCACATCGAACACTTGATCCATTTCATCCAAGTCCAGAATATCGGCTTCCAGATACTGGATGTTGCCAGCCTCCAACTGCCGCGACTTGCGCAGCCCGTACGCAAGGCTGGCGCGGCTTAAATCGATGGCGGTCACTTCCGATGCCGGATAACGCAGCGCCTCGGCGATCGATTGCTGGCCGGTGCCGCACCCAGCAACCAGGATGGTCGATGGCTCGAACAATTTTTCCGGTACCTTGAAATGAGGAAACAAAAATTCCAGCGTGGCGCCCACGCTGCCCAGTTGGGGCCGGCGCAAATGGGACCAGCGGGGAAACGGATTGCCCTCATATTGCGCTTTGACCGCCCGGCTGGCGCCATCGGTAACCGGCGCCAGGGACGGGATGACAGCGGCTAGTTCCGCCTCCTCCGCCGGTTCCAGAATTTGCTGGCGAACCAAAGGCTCGAGACCGGCGATGCCCTCCGCCCCCTCCACCCAATCATTCAAGGGAGCGTAGGCCGCCAGAATTGCCAGGGTTGGCGCATCAGTTGGGGCTTTGGCAAGCATCAAGGCATTGGCTTCTTCGCCGCTTACCATCCAAGCATATTCAGTCAGATAGGCTTGATGGGCCAACGCCACGCAAAATCCCAAGGGCGCATCCATGTCCGCCAGCAAAAGAGCGCGCCGCATATGAGTTGCCAGGAATTCAAATTCTTCGAGGACAATAATATCGAAATTCAGAACCCGGCACAGCAGCGGATCATTCATGAGAACACCAAACCAGGCCTCGGACACCAGACTTGCCGCGCTGGCGGCGGTGAATGCCGTCATCGCCATTTGGAAATCGGGACCAGCGCGGATGGCGGCGGCGGCCACCGGAATGTGGCGCTTCATGTCGAACCCGGCAGCTTCGAACCCGGCTTGCAGATGGCCAAGGATGCTGGCGCGCTGCCCGGCGCTGCCTGCGGCGTCCCAATCGATGCTGGCCAGCGCATCATACAGGTTGTGGCGCGCCGCCGCGTCGCCGGGCGCGATATCCAGGCACCGGCAGAAATGCGCCGCCGCGACCGAATGCTCCCCGTCCTGCCCGGCGATCAGCCCCAAATTACGATGCGCGTTCTGGTTTTCAGGCTCGGCGGCAACGACAAGTTCGAAGGCGCGCTTAGCCTCGGTCATCGCGCCCAGACCATAGTGAGCGAGGCCGGAGAGATACGCGGTCCCGGCGCCCGCTGCGCCATGAGCCTCAGCCAGCCTTAAGAATTTGAGGGCGCCAGAATAATCGCCCCGGTCCTGACATATGCTGGCCAGCAGCGCGTAGGCGTCGCCGGCGCCGCTATCCCGTTCCAGCACCGCCAGACATTGGACTTCGGCGCCCTCGGCATCGCCCGCGTCATAAAGTTTCCGCGCCAGATACAGATCCGCATGCATATCAGATACTATGGCCGCTACCGGTAATTACGCATCGCGCCAACAAGCTAGCGCCAAAATATTAACAACCCCATGTATGGCTATTATACCGCGCCGAACGATTGCCGTTATGGAAACTTCGGCTAGAATGACCTCAACAACAACCGGCTGCATATACCTCCAGGGGAGGCACATGAGCGATCAATCCGTCCAACGCAGGCTTGCGGCTGTTCTGGCTGCCGACGTGGCCGGTTATACGCGTCTGATGGAGGCAGATTCCGACGGCACTGTGGCCGCCTGGCAAGCAGCCCGCGAAACCGTGATCCGACCTGGGGTTGCCGAATATTTCGGCAAGATCGTCAAGCTCACCGGCGACGGCTTTCTAGTCGAATTCCCCACCGTCCAGGATGCGGTTAACTGCGCCATCGCTATGCAGGAGGGACTTAGCGAAAGCTCGCTCGATTTCCGTATGGGCGTCAATCTTGGCGACATTATCGATGATGGCGAAGATATCCACGGCGAAGGCGTCAATGTGGCGGCCCGCCTGGAAGGGCTGGCGGAGCCCGGTGGCATCTGCATTTCGGGCATGGTGTACGAATCCATCCGCAACCGCATCGAGGCGGATTTCGAAGATATGGGCGACCAGGAGGTCAAAAACGTCTCCGCCCCGGTGCGCGCCTACCGTATTCGCCTTGCGGGTATTGCCGAAGCCGCGCTCGATGACGCCATTTCCTCGCGGCCCTCTATCGCGGTGCTGCCCCTCAACAATCTCTCGAACGACGCGGATCAAGAATATTTCTCCGACGGCATATCCGAAGACATTATCACGGCGCTGTCCCGCTCCCGCTGGCTGCGGGTGGTGGCCCGCAACTCGTCCTTTTCCTATAAGGGCCAGTCCCCAGACATCCGCACCGTCTCCAAGGACCTGGACGCGCGCTACGTGCTCGAAGGCAGCGTCCGCAAATCCGGAGACCAGGTGCGCATTTCGGTGCAGCTCATCGACGGGGCCAGCGGCGATCATATCTGGGCGGAGCGTTACGACCGCGCCCTCAACGATATCTTCGCCGTTCAGGACGAGATCACCGAAACCGTGGCGGCGGCCATGGAGCCGGAGCTGGCAAAGTCCGAAAGGCGGCGGGCGTCCTCGAAAAACCCGGCCAGCCTGGACGCCTGGGACCTCTATCACCAAGGCGTCTCCACCTTCTATCTGCGGGATAAACTGAGCGTCACCAAGTCCATCAGCCTCCTCGAACAAAGCGTCGAACGGGACCCGGATTTCTGCCGTGCCTGGGCGGGGCTCACCGAATCCCTGTTTCTTAGCATCATTTCGAATTTCTCCGATAACAAGGCGCGGGATGTGGATCGCATGGATCAGGCTGCCCGCAACGCGGTCCGCGCCGACAACGACGATCATGTAGCCCACGAGGCGCTGGGCCGCGCCCACCTTTGGCAGAAGAAATATGGCGAGGCTCTGGCCGAATACGAAAAGGCCCTGGAGCTGAACCCGGTTTCGGGCCGGGTGCGCTACGGCTATGGCGTTGCACTCCTGCATTCCGGCGATGCGGCGAGGGCGGAGGCCGAATTCAACGTCGCCATACAACTTTCACCCCGCGACCCATATCGCAGCGCCTATTATTCGCGCATGGCCTACTGCCAAATTGCGCTTCGCAATTACGTCTCGGCGGTGGACTGGGCACGGAAATCCATCTCCGAGCCCTTTACCGAAAACACAGTTCACCTGTTTCTGGTTTCCGCCCTCGGCCACCTGGAGAGGACGGCCGAGATAAAAGACGCTATGAACGTGCTGTCCCAGATTATCCCGGAAGCCAGTCTCGGCTATGTGCGCGAGCAAAACCCGTCGGAGCCGGAAACTCTCGAAACCTTTCTGGAAGGATTGCGCAAAGCGGGATTACCGGAAGGCGCGCCGGCAGCGGCGGAGCTGGCGCCCGATGCGGACAAACCCTCCATCGCGGTCCTACCCTTCGACAATCTCTCCGGCGATGCCGAACAGGAGTATTTCTCCGACGGCATGGCCGAGGATTTGATCACGGACCTCTCGAAAATTTCTGGCCTTTCCGTAGCAGCGCGCAACTCATCGTTCTCGTTCAAGGGCCAGATGCCCGACGTGCGCGAGGTGGCCGAAAAACTGGGTGTCAAATTCGTGCTCGAAGGCAGCGTCCGCAAGATGGGCGAGCGCTTGCGCATCAATGCCCAGCTTATCGCCGCCGCTGACGGCAATCATCTGTGGGCCGAACGCTATGACGGCGACATGGCGGAGATTTTCGATTTTCAGGACCGAATCCGGGGCGAAATTGTCGCTGCGCTGGAAGTGACCTTGACGCCGGACGATGAGGCACGGACGAAACAGTACCGCACGGAAAGCGTCGAAGCCTATGACGCCTACCTTAAGGGGCGGACGGCCTATTTCCAGTACACGCCGAACGACAACATAAAGGCGCGTGAATTTTTCGAACAATCCATCGGGATCGATCCTGGTTTCGGCCAAGCTTATGCCTATTTTGGCAATTGCTACGTCAATGCCTGGCTGTTCATGTGGCCGGGGTTCGATGAAGGCCTGGACCGGGCAGTGGAACTGACGGAAAAAGGTGTGGAGTTGGACCCGGGCTCAGCCACCGCCCATTACCGGCTCGGATTCGCTGAAATTTTCCGTCGCAATCATGACCGCGCCATCGAATGCTTTGGGCGGGCTTTGGAAATGGCGCCCGATGACGCCGAAGTTCACGCCTATTACGGTGAAACGCTCAACTATTGCGGCGACTATGAAAAGGCGAGAGAACATCTTGAACACGCCCAGGCGCTTGACCCGTTGTTCCCGCCAAGCTGGACGTTCATGTTCGGCCATTCCGCCTATGGCCTCGGCGAGTATGATAAGGCCGTCCAGTTCGTTCGGCGCGCGCTCGACCGGGTGCCCGAATTTCAGGTGGCGTATTTCTTTTTAATTTGCAGCCTCGCCGAGTTGGATCGCATGGATGAAGCCCGTTTGGCCGTTGACGAACTGCTCGCTTTGCTCCCCGCCTACACGGTATCCGATGCGGAACGGATTTATCCCTTCCGCTATGACGAAGTCCGGAAGAAATTCATCGATAACCTGCGCAAAGCCGGATTGCCGGAAACGTAAGCCCATGGCGGTTCGCGAAATACTAAAGATGGGGCATCCCACGCTGAAAATGATTTCGGAGCCGGTTTCCGATCCCACGGCGCCGGAGATCGCCGCAATCGCCCGTGATTTAGAGGACACCCTTGATGATATCGAACGCGGCGCTATCGCGGCGCCGCAGATTGGGGAAGCCAAGCGCATCGTCGTCTATCGCCAAGCGCAACGGTTCCTGACTGATCCGTCGGCGTCCCTCACCGGCAAATGGTCCGTTCTGGTGAACCCGGTGATTACACTTTTGACCGAGGACCGCATTATCGGGTGGGAGCTATGCCTTTCCATTCCCGGCCTGCACGGCAAGGTGTCCCGGCATTCCCGGATCAATCTCTCTTATCAGACCCTGGACGGCGGCTCGGTCTCGGAAGATATGGAGGGCGACGGCGCGGTTATGGTGCAGCACGAATGCGACCATCTGGATGGCATCCTCTATCCCATGCGCATGACCGACTTGTCGCTTCTGGAATTCAATACGGTCCCAGGCGCCATGGCCGAAGACGCAGGCCGCGGCGTGCAACTCTGGCCGCCCTTGCAGGAAATGGTGGATAGGTGGCGGCAAAATTAAACTGGTGACGGCTTGCGATCCAAATTCAGGAGACACGTGAAATGCTGAAACTAAAACCGAGCTGCGAGAATTGCGACAAAGACCTGCCGCCCGAATCCACGGAGGCCCGGATTTGCACGTTTGAATGTACCTTCTGTGCTTCCTGCGTTACCGGTGTCCTGGAAGGCGTCTGCCCCAATTGCGGCGGCAATTTCGTTCCCCGGCCAATACGCCCCAAGGCGGCGCTCGCAAAAAAACCAGCCTCAACGGAACGCGTTCATAAGCCGGTGGACGTGGAAAAACACAAAGCCTTCGCGGCCAGACAAAATCAGTTGGCGCCCAAATAGCGCCGAACCAATCGCATCCCAAAATTTTGAATTCTTAATTCGTGACAGTATATCTATTTCTAATTTTATGCGGCATTAATTAGGTATACTGTCACGAATTAGACGGTCGTTTTTTGTTCGCCGCCTTGGCGATCTTCTCAAACTCCGGATAGATGCGGGCGAAATCGGTGTCCGCCATGCCGCGCCCGATGGCCTCGGCCAGATACGCATGGGTAGTGCGCCCCAGCGACACTTCGGCATCTAAGCGGTCCGCCATATGAACAGCCATGCCAACGTCTTTGTGCAGATTGTAGACGCGGCTGCGGGCGTCCCAGGTCTCCGACAATATGTGATCGGGAAAGCGGTGCTCGGTAATATAGGAGCGGGCATTGCCCATATTGATGACTTGGATGAGATCGGCCAATTCGATGCCGGCCCGGCCCGCCAGGTACGCCGCCTCGCAGGCGGTCATGAAATTCGTGTGGGTGACCATGTTGTTGACCAGCTTCATGGTATGGCCGGCGCCCGACGGCCCCACATGAAATAGCGCGCCGGCGATATGGTTCAAAATCGGCTTGGTCCGCCGAAACACCGCCCGATCGCCGCCGATCATCAGGGTCATGGTGCCCCTATCAGCGCCCTTGGCGCCGCCGCCGGTCATGCCCGCATCCATATAATGGACGCCCTTGTTCTTGGCCCGGCGCGCCAGTTTCTTCGAATAGATGGGATCCGACGTGGTCATATCGTAAAGCACCAGCCCTTTGCGCGCGCCAGCCAGCATGCTGCCCTTTCCCTTGGTCATGGCGTCGATGTCGGCAGAACCGGGCACCACGAAAAAGATCGCTGCGCACTTCGCTGCCATGTCCGATGGTTCGGTAATGGAAGCGCGATTGGCGAACCGTTTGCGGGCGGCTTCGTCGATATCCCAGACATGCACCTGATGGCCCGCCTTGATGAGATTGCCGGCAATGCCCCGGCCCATATTGCCGAGGCCGATGACGCCAACCTTCTTGGGTGCTGGTTTCTTAGAAGATGTTTTCGCTTTTTTCATTCTCGTCTCTTTCACAATTGGCGGCACGCTCCATGGCGGCGCAGACGGCGGACGCGTCTTCGTCCATATGGCCTTGCGCCACGGCCGCGTAATAAGGCTGCAAGGCCGCCTGATAGATGGGGATTGGCGCATAGAGGCCGGCGGCATGTTCGGATATGAAGCGGGCGTCCTTCAACGGGATCGAAAAATTCATGCCCTCATGAACATAATTTCCCCGCGCCATCATGGCGCCGCGCGTCTCGAACATGGACGATGACGAGCCGGAACCGGAGATCACTTCATGCATCATTTTGGGGTCCAGCCCCGATTTCATGCCCAGCACCATAACCTCGGCGGCGACGCTATTATGCACCAGATTGAGGATATTGGCGCAGAACTTCATCTTCATACCGGCGCCAAATTCGCCCACATAGAATACCCGCGATGCAAAGCCGTTGATCACCGTTTCGGCTTCGCCGTAGGCGGCCTCGTCGCCGCTGGCAAAGGCGGTGAGCTGTTTTTTGACCGCCAGGATACGGTTGCCCGAGACCGGACAATCCAACATGCGCCCGCCGGCGGCTTCGATGATGTCCCGGGCCGCTTCCTTGTCGGCGACACTAAGCGTGCTGGTCTCAAGGACGATCTGGCCATTGACGCCAGCAGCGGCGATTGCGCTTGCCACCTCCATCAGCGACGCGGCGCTCGGCAGGCAGGTGATAACAATGTCCGCCTGCGCCGCCACGTCTTTTGGGTCCGTGGCCGCGATCATGCCCGCCGCCGCCATTTCTTCCACGGCGACCGCGCGCACATCGTAGCCAATTAACGAAAAACCGCTTTTCATGATGTTGGGCGCCATGGCTGATCCCAAAACGCCGAGGCCGATCTGGCCGACGGTGATGCTCATATCCGGCTCCTTTGATGGTCTTGAGATTTCGGATAGTTAGCCGCGTTCGGCCACATAGCGGTATTTGGTGGTGTCACAATGGCTGACCCGCCATTCCACCGGCCGTTCGTCCAGCATCTTGGCGGTGCGGTCGATCTCCAACAACGGCGCGCCCGCATCGATGCCGAGAAGAAGCGCTTCTTCTTCAGTGGCGGATACCGCGGTCAGTTGTTCATCGGCCTTGGCGACGGTGACGCCATAGGCGGATTGATAAAAGCGGAACAAATTGTTGGGCGGGTCGACCTCGGTACCGAAGCCGGGAAAATGCTCCAGCGGCAGGGTGATAGTTTCGACAATGGTGGCGATCTCGTCAAAAAAGCGCACCCGGCGGAAGCGGACCACCATTTCGCTTGGCGCCAGTTGCAGTCGTTCCGCCTCCTTCGGCGTGACGATGTCTTCGGCACAATCCAGGACCCGGCTTTCCGGCAGCAAACGGGCGCCCTCGTCGCCGACGATGGAGAAAAACAAAAACAAAGCGCGATGCTCGGTATGTTCGGATACAAAGGTGCCGAGGCCTTGGCGCCGATACAAAAGGTTCTCGGCCACCAGATCGTTAAGCGCCTTGCGCACCGTGCCCTGGGAGACGTTCATTTCGGCGGCCAGCTGCATTTCCGAAGGGATTGCTTCGCCGGGCTTCCAGACATTGTCGATCAGGCGCCGGCGGATGGTATTATCGACCTGCTGATAGAGCGGCTGGTCGCGCAGTTTTTTGGGCGCGCGGGCGCGGCGATGAGAGACTAAATCGTCGGGGGGTGTTTTCTGGTCCATAGCTTTGGCGCCGCTCTGATTGCCGCATCGGTTTCACGAAAATTATGCGCCAGCCAACAGCGAAGTGCAAATATTGGCTAAGGGCCTGTTGCCGCTGCCTCCCATTCGGTAAAGTGCATGTCAATTCGAATTCAAATTTAAACTAGAGGGAGCAAAACCAATGGCGCAATCAAAAATCATGAAAGCGGACGAGCTGGACGTTGTTCAGCGCGGCGACGGGGTCGAGACGGCGGTGCTGGTCTCCAACAAAACCTGCGGCGCCAACACCACGTCGGGCACCACCTCGTTCCCCAAGGGCACCAAGGTTCCCGTCCACCAGCATAATTGCGACGAACAGGTAGTCTTGCTGGAAGGTGACGCCGAGGTAGAAATCGACGGCGTCTGCGCGCGCATCAAACCCATGGATACGGTCTTCGTCGAGGCCGGCACCTGGCACCGCTTCGTCAATATGGGCGATGGGCCGATGAAAATCCTGTGGGTCTATGACAGCCCCGAAGTCACCCGCACATTCCAGGAAAGCGGCGAGACGGTCGGCCATCTGACCGGCGGCGACAAGGTCAACTGAGGCATGAGCGATCAATCCGAAGAGCCGCGCCGCTATACGGCGGCCCAACTGGAAGATTTTATAACCCGCGCCTTCGTTGCCGTCGGCATGGGCCAGGGCGATGCCGGCAAGATCGCGGCCCTGATGGCGGACGCCGATCTGAACGGCTCCGACGGCCACGGCATTTTCCGCCTGCCCCCCTATATCAAGCGAATTGGCGAAGGCGGCCTGAACCTCAAACCCAATATCCGGATCGAGCGGGAACGCTCCGGCATGGCGCTGGTGGACGGCGACAACGCCCAGGGCCATCTGGTGATGAGCTTTTGCGCCGAAACTGCCATCGAAAAAGCTAAGGAGACCGGCGTCGCCTGGGTCGGGGCCCACCATTCCAACCATGCGGGGCCGGCCAACCTTTACGCCAAGATGCCGCTCGCCCACAACATGATCGGGCTCTATGTGGCGGTCGGCAACGCCAACCATCTGCCACCTTGGGGCGGCACCGATATGCTTTTGTCCACCAACCCCATCGCCGCCGCCATCCCGGCCATGGACGAGCCGCCGGTGGTGCTCGACATGGCGACCACAGTGGCCGCCTACGGCAAGGTAAAAATGGCGGCGCAAAAGGGCGAGCAGATGCCGGTGGGCTGGATGGTCGACAAAGAGGGCAATCCGCTCACCGATCCCAACAAATCCAGCGATGGCTTTTTGCTGCCCATCGGCGGACCCAAAGGCTCCGGCCTGTCATTAATTTTCGGGCTATTGGCCGGCACCCTCAACGGCGCCGCTTTCGGCCCCGACGTGGTGGATTTCAACGCCGACTATAAAACGGTCACCAACACCGGCCAGTTCATCATCGCCATCGACGTCGCCGCCTTCATGGATGTGGAGGCGTTCAAGCGCAACGTCGATGTGATGGTGCGCCTGATCAAAGCCTCGCCCACCATGCCCGGCTTCGACGAGGTGCTGCTGCCCGGCGAAACCAGCCGGCGCAAGCGGGAGGATTATACGGCTAATGGGATTCCCATGGGGCAGGGGCTGTACGATGCGCTGGCGAAACTGGCGAGCGAGATCGGGATCGAGATGCTGGATTAGAGGGTTGGTGCTCGCTCCATCTATCCCCCTCCCTTGATGGGAGGAGCTACCGGAGGATGGCACCACTTGCGCAGATCGTTCTATGAGCTATCTAACACATAGTGCTCCTTGGCAGCGCGTGCTCTTGAATATTGTGAATAGGATGATTTGATTCCCCGCGCAGTGGCAGCGCGGTCAGGGGTATTTGCGAGTGCGCGACATATCGGGCGCCGGCCTTCCCGACCGTAATAAACCGTCATAAACCGTAAGGAATAGTAATGAAACGGTATGGTCGTTTTGGCGAAAACATGTCGCATCGTTGTGTTGTAGTCAGAGCCGGCCTACCAGGGCTGGTAGGCCGGAATATCCGCTAATTGTATATGGTTCCGGCAATCGGGGTGCCCGCTTGGCTCGCGGTGCTTACTTGTAAAATTCCTCCGGATCGATAGGCAGCGGCACTTCCTCGCCTATCTTGGCGGACAAATCCATGGCCATGGTGTGCATCAGGTTGTTGTGGCCTTCTAACGCCACCGCGTGCGGCGTGGTCATGCCCATCATGATGCGCCCGAACCAGGCCATGGTTTCTTCGCGCATGGGGCCCCAGAGCTGGCCCTCCCACAGATCGCCGGGGGGATAGGAGGTCATGAAATCTACATGCCGCTCGGCGGGCGTGAAGCCATCGGGCACATAGCCGCCGGGCAGGCTTTCTTCGGACGCTAGCACCAGATCCCGGTGCGTGTCTTCGATATCGATGACGCCCTTGGTGCCGACGATGCCGATCTCCAAGCCATAGACCGAGCCCGGCCAGATTTGCGGCAGGCCCCAGGAGATGTTCATGGAAAAGATGGTGTCGTCGTCCATGGTGAAAAGACCGAATGTGGAATCCTTGGTACCCCATTCCTGCAACACCGGATCGACCGATTTGGCGTAGATAGATTTGGGCGTCTTGCCCGACATCAGCCACATGGACATGTCCAATGAATGGGTGCCGGACACCACCATCGGCGTCAGGTTGTGGCGCTCGTTGGTCTTGGCGATGGTGGCGATGGGCACCATACGGTTCATAAAGGCGCGCGTTACCACCGAATGCACATGGCCAATCTGGCCGGTGGCCAGGCGTTCCTTGACGGTCAGGAAACGGCGGCGGAAACGCTGGGTGTAGCCGATGCAGGCGTCGAGGCCTTCGCCGGTGATGGCGTCCAGGATCTGCTTGGATTCGCGGGCTTCGGTTGCCAGGGGTTTTTCGATGAACAGCTTGTGGCCCTGCTCGACCGCCATCAATGTGGGCTCGGTATGTTTGTTTTCTTCGGTGATGATCATGGTGGCGTTAACTTCGGAACGCTTGATCAATTCCTCGGCGTCGGTGGTGAAAAAATCGGCGCCCACGTCGGCGGCCAGCTTGCGGCCCAGCTCTTCGTTGATGTCGCAAAGTCCCAGCCATTTGACGCCGGGATATTCGCGCGCGAACTTGGCGCGGATGCGGCCAATGGTGCCGCAGCCGATGATGGCGAGGCCAATCTCGTCCACGGTATCTAATGTTTCAGGCATTATTACTCTCTTTCAGCGTTTGTAAGGATTGATGTTTGGAGGTGCGGGCCTGAGGCTCAGCGCGGATTTTCGGCGGCGTAAGTTTCGATAGCCTGCTCCACCTTGGCGTTGTTATCCATCGCCCAGTCGCGCAAGGCATCGAGGGCAAACACCAGGCTGTCGCCCAGCTCGGTCAGGGAATATTCCACCTTGGGCGGGATCACCGGAAACACGGTGCGCTCCACCAGACCGTAGCTTTCCATCTCGCGCAAGGTCTGGGTCAGCACCTTGGCCGATATATCACCGATATCGCGGCGCAGCTCGGACGGGCGCAGATTTTTGCCCTTGAGCCGGCGGATAACCATGACGTTCCATTTGTTGGACAAGCGCCCGAGCATCTTCTGAAAGGGGCGCGATTGTTCGAGATTGCGGAGCTCGTCCGGCGGTAGGGTTTTGTATTGGGGTGTCGCCATTGTCGGGTCAGTTCAACTTTTTGTGTACGGGTGTCATAAAACCCTTAGGGAGCCTTAAGTTACCTAATGGTAGATACGAGCACAATCAGTATGTACATTGTAGCCGCCGCCTCACCTTGATAGTTTTCGGCGGTAAACCGAGGCAAAGGGGTAACTTCGAGCCCGGAAGTATTGTTAATTTGAGCTATTTAAACCCGATGGGAGGTTTTTCAATGTTTTCAATCAAATCAAGCGTGGCTGCGGCCGCGGTGTTTGCGCTGGCTGCCGGCGGGATCACCGCCCAAGCAGCCGAGATTAAAGTCGGCGCCGCCAGTAATGTGGGCGGTATGATCGTATTCGTGGCCCAAGATAAGGGCTTCTTCGCCAAGCACGGCCTCGACGCCAAGGTTGTTGTCCGCAACACCGGCTCGGCGCTGACCAAATCCTTGCGCGCCGGTGAGATCGATTTTGCCCCCGCCGCGTTCACCAATCTTCCGGTTGCCTTGGAAAAAGGCATCAAATTGCGCGGCGTCGTCGGCTATCTCGGCGGTCACTTCTCCTCGCCGACCAGTGACGGCAATGTGGGCATCATTGCCAGGCCCGGCACCGGCATCAAAACGATTGCGGATTTGAAGGGCAAGACTATCGGCGTTGCTTTCGGCACCACCGGCGATTTGTACCTGCAGGAGCTTTTGAAAAGAGCCGGCATGACCAAGAACGACATCAAGCGCATCAATGTGCGCCCGCCGAGCTTTGTTTCGTCGCTGGATTCCGGTGGTGTGCAGGCGGTTGTCGCCTGGGAGCCGAACGTGACCAAGGCCTTGGATAAGGTTAAGGGATCGGTCCTGGTGGTTCGCGGCGGCGGCTATGTCTGCTTCTGCGCCGGCATGCACGGTCAGCCCGACACCGTCTATAAAGACCGCAAAAGGACCCAGGCGTTTGTCGATGCCATGGCCGAGGCAGCTCATTATCTGCGCGATCCGAAGAACGCCGATGAAGTTGCCAAGATTGGCTCGCGCTTCGTGCGCGGCATGGACGCCGATCTGGTCAAGCGCACCACCAAGCATGTGGTCTATGACGCCCGCATCGGCGGCGGCACGGCTGACGCTTTCCGGGCTTCGGTGAAACTTCTGATCGCCCAGAAGAAAATGAAAAAGCCCTATGATCCGGCGAAATATCTCGATACTTCTTTCATCGATTCGACCATCAAGCGCCATCCCGAATGGTTCGCAGATATGAAATAGCTCTGGGTTTAACCAGACCTCTATAAGAACGCTAATGGGCGCGGGATGATTCCCGCGCCCATTGACGACATAAGAATGGATAAGAATACATGACCGCCAAGCTCGTTGTCGAAGGACTGAGCCACCACTATCCGGATGAATATACCGGCATCGATGTTCATGCCCTCGACGATATCTCTCTCGAGGTTGAAGAGGGCGAGCTGGTATCGGTGGTGGGCCCAAGCGGCTGCGGCAAATCGACTTTGTTGAATATCCTGGCCGGGCTACTGCCCTACCGGGTCGGCACGGCCACGGTTGACGGCATCCGCATCGAAGGGCCGGGCCCGGACCGGGGCGTGGTCTTTCAGGAACACGCCATTTTGCCATGGCGCACGGTCAACAAGAATATTGGTCACGGCCTCGAAATCAAGCGCATGCCCCGGGACCAGATCGCCAAGCGGGTTCAAGAATTTGTCAACCTGGTCGGCCTCGCCGGTTTCGAGGATAAATATCCCCATGAATTATCGGGCGGCATGAAGCAACGTTGCGCCGTCGCCCGCACCCTTTGCGCCGATCCGGTGATCATGCTCATGGACGAGCCGTTCGCGGCGGTCGATGCGCAGACCCGGATCACGCTGCAAGAGGAGCTAAACCGGATCGCCATGGCGACCAAGAAGACTATTCTGTTCATCACCCATTCGGTGGACGAGGCGGCGTTCCTGGCGGACCGTTGTTTTGTGTTTTCGGCGCGCCCGGGCCGGCTGAAAGCCATCGTTGATATCAACATTCCGCGCGGCGACCGCATCTGGTCAGATATGAACGCCAACGCCGATTTTCTCGCCGCCCGTGACGAGATCCTGAAGCTGGTCCGTGAGGAGGTGTCCGTTGCAACAGAGGAATGATGCAACTGGCACGCAAGGACCTGGCCTCGGCTGGCGGATCAACAAGCTGCTGCAACTGGATGCCATGAATTTGGTTATCCTGGTGATCGCCGTCTATATCATCTGGTCGGTGATCTCCGCCCTGATCGACAACCCGGCCCGATATTTACCCTCGCCCATCGCGGTGGCGATGTCGTCGGTGGACATGCTCTATAAGGGGCTGCTGCCCAGCTATTTCGGCGACACATTGGTGCGCCTGATCTTCGGCAGCGCTATTGGTCTGATACTCGGAATACCGTTCGGCCTGTTGCTCGGCATCAACCGCACGGTCGCCGATATGTTCCACCCGATCATGAATTTTTTCCAGTCGGTATCGGGCATCGCCATTTTCCCGATCATCGTCGTCTGGTGGGGAAACAGCGATAAGACCATTTTTGCGGTGATCCTCTATACGGCGTTTTTCCCCATCGCCTTCAACGTGCTGTCCGGGGTCCGGGAAATACCGATCCGCTATATCAGCGCCGCCAGAACCTTGGGCGCCAGCCGTTATCAGATCATCAAGGACGTCTTATTCCCGGGCGCCATGCCGCATATTGCGACGGGCTCGCGCCTGTCCATCGGCTTTGCCTGGCGGGCTGTGATCGCCGGCGAGATGCTGGCCGGTCGGCAAGGGCTCGGCTGGATGATTTTTACCGGCCAGGACGCAGACAATACCGCCGAAGTGATCCTCGGCATGGTCATGATCGGCGTCACCTGGATCATCCTCGATCATTATCTGCTCAGACCCATGGAAGCCGACACCATCGAGCGATGGGGGCTGGTACAGCGATGAGCGACACCATCGCTAAAGAGGGCGCGGCCGGGGGCATACTCGCCAGCCTGTCGATCGCCATCCAAACCCGCATCGGCCGGCAAAAGCTGCGGAAGATCATTCTCGGCTCAATCCCGTTTCTTGTCCTGTTTGTGCTCTGGCAGATGAACACGGCGTTTGAATGGTTGCCGGCGGTTTTCATTCCGCCGCTCGGCGATGTGCTCGGCGCCGCCATCACCTTGCAGGAAGACTGCGTCGGCATCGGCGGCGCATTGGCCATGGACAACACTTGTTTGCTGACCAACCACATATTTTCGTCCATCGGCCGGGTAATCCTGGCCGCCGTCATCGGCTTACCGCTGGGTATCGGCGCCGGCATTCTGGCCGGCATGAACCGGACGGTGTCCCGCTATCTGGAACCGGTCGGCGTGTTCGCCAATTCCATTTCCGGCATCGCCTGGATCCCGCTTGCCATTGTCTGGTTCGGCGTCGGCTGGATGACCACGTTGTTCATCATGCTCAACACCATCTTCTGGCTGATGTTCTTTAACGCCATGCTAGGCGTGCGCGGCGTCGCCAAGGTCTATGAACAAAGCGTGCTGACCATGGGCGGCAGCCGCTGGGACGTTATCCGCCATGTGTACCTGCCAGGCGCCATGCCAAGCATCATCACCGGCATGCGCATCTCTTTGGGCTTTGGCTGGCGGGCGCTGATAGCCGCGGAAATGATCGGCGGCGACAGTGGTCTCGGCTTTATGATATTTGTCTCGGCGGAAGAGTTCAAAATTGAAGAGGTGTTCCTCGGCGTGATCATCATCTCGCTCATCTATATGGCCACCGACCGCTATCTTCTGGCGCCCCTCGAAAAATGGACGGTGGAGCGCTGGGGACTGATCTGGAAGCCGACATAAATTATGGCCGAGACGGAACCCACACCCACTGCATTCCGGCGGCGGCGCTGGTACCACCGGCGCGATGTCCGGTTCGTAAGCGTTGTCGCCGCCGCCTTGATACTATTCCACAGCCACGGCTTCATCACAGGCCCCGCCAAAATTTCCGGCGCCTTGGCTGAGGCGCTTAGCTCCGACAAGGCGCGCCTCAATATTCAGGTGGAAACCCTGTTCGCGCCGGAAGCCTTTCATATGAGCGTTTACCAGGAGCTCGGCTCGATGCGCGGCAGCGAGGGCACGGTCACCACCCTGCACCGGGTCAAGCCCGCGGCCATTTATTTGTTGTCGCGGAAATACTGGGTGGCCCGGATCGATCTTGCCGCGCGCTAGCGGTTCTACTTTGCGCGCCGGAAGATGCCGTCATAGAAAGTATAGAGGACAACCAGCAACAACACCGTGCCCAAAGGCCGGTCGATGAGGACACTTAGGATGCTGTGATCCTCGAACACCAACAAGGCGCGGCGCAGGTTTTCGTCGGCGAGCGGCCCCAAAATCACCGCCAACACCATCGGCGCCAGGGGAAATCCAAAGCGGTGCAGGATAAAGCCGGCGATGCCGGCAATGAACATCAAATAGACATCGAAATAACTTAAACTGACCGCGAAGGCGCCCATCATGCAGATTGGAATGATCAGCGGCATGAGCAATGTCCGCGGCAGGCTGAACAATTTGACGCAGGGTTTTATCAGCCCGATGGCCATGAAATACATGAGGAAATTGGCAATAATCAGCCCGATATAGATAAAATAGATGATGCCCGGATTTTCGGTCTGGATGGTCGGGCCGACGACGATATTTTTCATTTCCAGAGCCGCCAGAATGGCCGCCGCCGCCGCGTTGCCAGGGATGCCGAGGGTCAGGGTCGGCAGCATCGAGCCGCCGATATTGGCGTTGTTGGCGACCTCGGCGGATACAATGGCCTCGTAGCTGCCCTTGCCCCATTTGGCGCGCTCTTCCGGCCTGGCGCGGCGGCGCGCGATATCATAGGAGAGGAACGAGGCGACATTGGCGCCTGCGCCTGGGATGGCGCCGATGATGGTGCCGATGAGCCCTGAGCGCAGCGACGTGCGTGCATATTTCCAGAGCATCGAGAACGGCGGAATGACGCGGCCCACCTTCGACGGGATACCGGGCGGGTTTTTTTGAGGAAGGACTTTGAGAACCTCGGTGAGCCCAAACAGGCCGATCAACAACGGGATATAGCTGATATGGTCTTCGAGGATACGAAAGCCGAAGGTGAAACGGGCGACGCCATGGATAGCATCCAG
>Ga0209558_1000278_pt1 | contig 48637 bp, 37 predicted proteins | sample SaaInlV_150m_DNA_3_FD_184674 | JGI IMG/M metagenome (GOLD analysis project Ga0209558, IMG submission 184674) | Marine microbial communities from expanding oxygen minimum zones in the Saanich Inlet - Saanich Inlet SI074_LV_120m_DNA (SPAdes) (version 2) | ecosystem: Environmental > Aquatic >...
TGATTACATTGAAATGTTTTATAACAGCAAACGACGGCACAGTTCCAATAATCAGCTGTCGCCTGTAAAGTATGAAGAGCGTTATCAACAGAGGCTGCTAAGTGTCTAGAGAATTGATAGCGATTCAAAACAAAGCTCGCATCTGCTGGTATGAGTGAATTGCTAACTGAAGTGGAAACTTCTAGAACATCCAACAGACCGCTTTCATTTTGCTGCAGATCCAGGTAGTCATAAACGTCACCGTTGTAAACCACATTGGGGATTCGTAATACGCCAGTATCGTCATTAAAGGTACTTATTGTTTGTTGGGCGAAAGAGGCAGAAATAAAGAAAGAGAAAAGAACTACTAAAAGTGATTTCATTTACATGTCTCGGAAAGTAGGTAGGTGAGTGGCAAAAATAACCTAACTTAAATAATAAGGTCAAGTTAAGTAGATGTTTGACATAGGCCCTCAGAAAAATGATGCCTAGGGACAGAATCGAACTACCAACACCAAGGTTTTCAGTCTTCAGCTCGACCAGTATTTGTATTTGCTCCGGAGGGAGTGCCTAACATGAGTGCCTGAATAGGTTTTTAGCTACCATATTGGGCCTCGAATTGGAGACTTTCCGCAAAACCTTCCATGTCTGCTTTGGGTCGAAAGCAGACACTATCGAAATAAGAGAATTTCACTCAGAACGCAGCAATCCCTCGCCAAAACCTATCGCCGAACGAACTGTTTAGTCGAAGGAGCCGGCGGGACCGGGGAATACTACCGGGCTTTCGCTGCCGTCGGGGGCTACGCTGGAGACTCCGAAGAAGTAGTTGTCGATTACGACGTTCTCGAGTGTAAAGCTATCAACATCTCCTACATTGCGGTGGTAATCCCAAGTGGGGGAGGTTGTAAGTCGCCAGTGGACTCTGTAGCTGGCGGCTCCTTGAACTTTTTCCCAGCTCAGTGTTGTGGAGGGACGGACTGCCCCTGCTATGTCTGTGCTGGCTGGAGGAGGCGGGGCAGAAGCCATGGATGCTAGTGTTACGGCATTGAGTGAAGTTAGTTTGGCAGCGTATTCAAAATTGACGTGCTCGATGACATCTCCATAGCTGATGCCGTTTTCGACTCTGATGTCTTGATGTTGTTGTGTATAGTTTTCGTTGGTTTCCATGATTCTTACTGCCGGAAAGCCAGCTTCGTTGAAAGGGCGGTGGTGGCCTCCGCGTCCAAATCTGTCCAGCCTGTAGACCATCATGATGTCCAGATTGGGGATATAACGATCTGCCATCTCATCGACATAACGAGCGATATTGCGGGAAGCGGAATCTACTTCGCCACCTTGAGATCGGCGTTGGCGTGCCTCCGCTTCGGTCTCGACATAACGGGTTCCTTCTGAAAAGACCCGAGCTGTTGTGTTATTGGTAACGCCATTGACTCCAGTAATGTTGCCGATCATATCGTTGTTGATTACGGCGTCGATATTCCAGTCGTTTTCAATTGCGTACTCGGCGAGAATGGCACCACCATGGAGACCCTGTTCTTCGCCAGAGAGTCCGATGAATGCGATGGAGCCAGGGAATCTGTAAGCGGATAAGACTCGAGCAGCCTCGATGACTCCGGCCATGCCGGAAGCGTTGTCATTGGCGCCTGGAGATTCTGACTCAAAGTTGAGTGGGTCACTGACCCTGGTATCGATATCTCCACTCATCATGGTAAATCGATTGGAATCATCTGTGCCTCTGAGGATGGCGATTACATCCACTACTTCAGTTGGGTCGGGTACTCGGGTAGTTCCGGATACAATTCCGCTTACGGTGAAGACCTCCAGGCAGCCTCCGCAGTCTGTCGAGATGCGATTGAATTCTGCTTCAACCCATCGTCTGGCGGCACCTATTCCCCGAGTATTCGACTGGGTTTCCGAGAGTGTATGGCGTGTACCGAAACTCACCAGGGTTTCGATATCAGCCCGTATTCGGTCAGCAGAAACTGAGGCTACTATATCGTGCATGTTTTGTTCGCTGGATTGGGCGCCAAGTGGTAGCAGTGCAAGAAGTAGGGTTAGGGGCATTCTTTTCATTGTTCTTATTTTCCTTTGGATTGGGAAGCTGTACATAATGTAACTGTTTCGAATTTCTCCGGCTACATTTTTAAGGGCAGTGAAACTTTGTCGCCATCAGCTAGGGGGTAGTTCCCCACTCACGGTCGAAGGACCGTGAGCATGCAATACCGCAGACGCTGGCCGGGTCTGCACCAAGGGGAAACAAGCGATAAGACCAATCACAACTTGACCCTCTGCACAGTCTGACAAATACTCTACTGACAAACAGGAGCCGAAAATGAATACAACAATACGCAGATTAATCACTACGCTTTTTATATCAGCAGGGCTCGTAGCCTGGCATGTGCCGGTAAATGCTCAGCAGTTGGGCAAAGATGTAGTTGATGCCTGGATGCAGAGCCTTTCAAATTGGGGTCGGTGGGGTGATGACGATCAGATGGGTACGGTAAACCTGATTACTGAATCGACTCGTCTGGCGGCGGCTAAACTGGTTCGTAGCGGGGTCTCCGTATCCATGGCTCACGAAGTGTTGGTCAACGAGTCGGTTGATAATAGTAATCCCTATGATCATAGAATGACCGCGATCGGCAGTAGTCCGGGCCCCTGGTCAGGAGACTACATCGGCGTTTCCTATCATGGCTATGCCCATTCCCATCTCGACGCGCTCTGTCATCGGTTTCAAGATGGTGTGATGTTTAATGGATATCCTGAAAGTGATGTCACTGAAGAAGGCTGCGCCAATCTTGCTATTACTGCTTTCAAAGATGGTATTTTTGGCCGGGGAATTCTTATCGACTTTCCTCGAATGATGGACCTGGACTGGATCGAGCCGGGGGTCGGGTTTACGCCGGACTGGTTTGATCAGTGGGAAGAGGAAACCGGAATTACTATAGGCTCTGGGGATATAGTGCTGGTACGTACGGGTCGCTGGGCAATGCGAGAGGCTGTGGGCCCCTGGAACGTGGCCACTGATTCAGCCGGTGTTCATGCCTCGGCGGTAGAGTGGCTCAAGGATAGAGATATTTCCATGATTGGCAGCGATGCAGCTCTTGATGTTAAGCCTTCAGGAGTAGACGGCTATGATTCGCCAGTACATGCTCTGGTTTTAGTCGCCTTGGGAATGCCAATCTTCGATAATTTGGATCTTGAAGATGTTGCACAAGAAGCTGCTCGTCAAGGTCGATGGGAATTTTTGCTAACAACAGCGCCTTTACGAGTAGGGGGAGGCACTGGGTCTCCGCTAAATCCTATTGCGACTTTTTAGGGGATGTAAGATTTGCCGTCTGTAGTTGGGGTCGTTCATTTTTGCTGAGGGACCGCACTATACGGGTAGGTCTAATTCCTCCAGCAGGATTCGTGGGCCCTTCAGAGGAAGTGGAGTTCTTTACCTAAGATAAACATATCTAGAGGGTTCTCCTCGGTCGCTCAGTGCTACGCTTTTATGCCGATACGGGAGAACCCGCCGACATAGTACTGAGAGTTCATATTGAACCGCAGTGTAGTAGCTGGAACTGGAAAAGATTTTTTTGGTCGAATTATATTTTCATTAAATAATAAAAGGGTCAGATCTAACACTTAACATGTCAAAAGACAGCGGTCATAGTTTATTTGGGTTAGCCTTCGTGAGTTTGGCGCGCTTGTCTATGGTCCTAGTATTCCTGTTGTTTGCTCAATTACAGGTATCTGCTCAAGAAGATTCTGATGCGCCAGAGGGCTTGGTTGAAGAGATTGAGTTAAGCGAGGAAGAGCAGGCGGCAGCGCAGGCTAGAGCTTTGGAGATTTCTAGAGAGTTGCAAGCCAGACGGCAAGCGATCGAGCTAATGCAAAGCGAGCAGGGTATATATTCCCCGGATCTGCAGGAGGCTTATTCTGATCTTGCCTCTTTCTACGATGAAATTGAAGACTATGATAGTGCGGTTTCAACTCTGGGAGATGCATTACAGATTACGCGGATTAATACAGGGTTGTATAGCGAGCAACAACTTCCCCTGATCAATCAAATGATAGGCAGCAATTCCAAATTGCAAGAATGGCAATCTGTAGATGATTTGCATGAGTTGCTGCTGCATATTAATAGCCGTATCCATGAATTGGATAGTCCGTCATATTTGCTCGCCGCAGAGGGATACGGCAGTTGGAAATTGCAATTGCTGCGAGAGAATTTACTGGAGTTGAGTGCCAGAGGCTTAAGCAATACGGCGGATAATCTAAGTGATTATTACGAATCTCTTATTAAGCGAGTGGAAGCGCAGGAGGGAAACAACTCGGATAATCTGTTGAAGATACTCTATGGCAAAACTGAAGTTGATCTCGCGCTGGCAACTTATATAGCCCGTATTCCCTATACTGCATTTGAAGGGCTGGCGGCTCCATACATCAATCAGACCCGATGTCAGAATGTGAGAAATACAGCCGGTGCCGTAGTTCGCCAATGCTATAGCGTACGAATAGAGAATCCGCGATATCGCCAGTCTCAACGAGACGCCAAGCGCTTTGAGCTCAATCGCCACAACAGGTCTGTGCAGGCTTCTCTGGAGCGCATGGAGCAGATCGGTGTAGAGAGCAGTACTCTGAGTTCATCGGAGAGAGGGGAGTTGGATGCTCAGATCGCCACATTTCAGGCGAGGATTCAGCAGACAGTTCGCCTCGGCAGGCGTGGCAGCCTGTTTTAGCGGTACTCCTGGCTCTCAGCCTAATGGATTTATAATTCCACCTAGCGATTTTACTGGAAAAATACCCCCAGTCGGGGTACAACGTGTCTCATCAGTGGGCTCTGTTTCCGCTGATGAGAATAATAACCGGAGGAGTTTATGTCTCATATTGCTAAGCGACTGGTCCGGCTAATGCTGTCTACTCTTGTAGCTGCAGTAGCACTGGGCAGTCAATTCGCTGCGGCACTGGAAGTTGGGGATAAAGCCCCTGATTTTTCATTGCAAGCATCGGATGGCATGACCTACAGCATGTCCCAGTTTGTCGGGGTTAAGCCTGTAGTAATTGCTTTTTTCCCGAAAGCCTTTACCGGCGGTTGAACTATGCAATGTAAAGCGCTGCGTGACAGTGCCAAAGAAATTCAAAGTTTCGACGTTGCATACTTTATGGCCAGTGTAGATACACTGGAAGACAATACAGCCTTTGCTAATGAGCATGAGGCCGGCTTTCCAATTTTGGCAGATCCTAGTAAGGAGATGGCTGGAGAGTACGAAGTATTGATGGAAGTCGGTTTCGCCAATCGATGGACTTATTACATCGGAATTGACGGAACTATTCTAAAGATAGATAAGGAAACTAATCCAGCAACTGCAGGTAGAGATTTAACTAATACCATGGATGCCTTGGGTTTTCCTAAAGTCTAGAGTTATGCAAGAGTTGAACAAGAGTTAAGTAAGAGCAACTCTAATAGTACGCCCGCAAAACCCGGTCATCATTGATGGTCGGGTTTTGTTTTTTCTACGGAATATGTCTGAAAAGTGATAGTAGCTGGCCTTATTGTGGTCAAACTGCTCGCTCGCTTGTAGGGTGTCAGGCGCTATGACAAAATATCCGTATCAACAATAGGAGTAAATATGTCGAAGTCAGGTCTTTGGGCGATTGCCGCAATAGCATGTTTGACTTTGCTTTATCTGGTCTACCTTGCCGCCACATTTGAGGCGCCGGCAGGACGAACTACAGTAGTTATTCCACCACCAGTAAGAGAAGTAGTGGAGGAAGTCACGCCACCGCCGACCATTCGTCCCAGCCTTCCGCAAATTCGTTTGCAGACCGAAGAAGATGAGCCTGTAATTGCGACCGGTGAGCCGATAATTGAAGAGCTGCCGGTGGAAGTTGCAATATCGACTGATGAAACTCCTGTTGTGGAAGATACTCTGATTGAGCTTCCCTCTCTTAATGATAGTGACTCATTTATTATTGAAAAGATTCAGGCTTTTCAGAATGGCGTAGAGCTAATTCAATTATTGTCTAATGATCAGTTGTTACGAAGCTTTGTTGTCTTTGTCGAAAACATCAGTCGCGGAGAATTTCCCCAGACCGGACTGCCTTACCGTCGCATCGATGAGGAGATGGCTGTAACTACAGTTGATGACAACCTCTTCGTAATGGACGAGTCAGCCCATGCCCGTTTCGATCGAGTGGTTGACACTTTCGTTGCCATAGACACCGATCAGGCGTTAATTCTATACCGGACTCTCTCTCCCTTGTTTCAACAGGCTTATTCGGAGATAGGTTTTCGCAATGTGAATTTCGATGACACCTTGCGTCAGGCAATTAACAATGTGCTACGTTCGCCAAACGTTGACGGGCCGTTTCAATTGGTTAAACCTTCAGTGATGTTTCTTTATGCTGATTCCAGTATCGAGAACCTCAACAATGTGAATAAGCAATTAGTTCGCATCGGCCCTGAAAACACCGAAAAATTAAAAGCAAAGCTACGTGAATTCACTCTGCTTCTTTGATATCTAAGTCACAAAAAAAATGAGTCTGCAAATTCCTTCATCTCTAGTTAGTATCGATTGGTTGAATGATCATATTGATGATGATCGGCTCATTGTCATGGATGCTTCGGTGCCTCCTGTTGTGCCGGGCTTTGTGTCTACCAACTCCGAGGGAGAGTTCTGCGCAATTCCTGGAGCTCGCCGCTTCGACTACGATCAGAAAATTTGTAAACAGGATTCTTCCCTGCCTCACATGATGCCTTCTGCTGAATTATTTCAGCAAGAGTTGCGTAAGCTTGGAGTGAACAAGGATAGCGTGATCGTTTTTTATGATGACGTTGGGATCTATTCTAGCCCCAGAGCTTGGTGGATGATGAGAGCAATGGGCCACAGTCAAGTTGCTGTTCTTGACGGTGGGCTACCGGCTTGGATGCAAGCAGGCCTAACTATAGAAAGTAGCTTGTCAGACGCTGATCTTGCTGGAAATTTCATAGCCACTGCTAATGATGATTTGTTTTGTGATTTTAATGATGTTCTGAATTCTTTGGATAGTTCTTCATGTTGCATAGTCGACGCAAGGTCCGCAGGTCGCTTCTATGGAACTGCACCGGAGCCAAGGCCGGGAATGCGAAGTGGTCATATGCCTGGAGCCAAGAACCTGCCATTCCCCCAGGTCTTGAATGAAGGTCGGATGAGAGATGTTGAAGAACTAAAACAGTTGTTCGAATCCATCTCCGGTCCAGAGAAAAAAATCATTACCAGCTGTGGCTCAGGCCTTACTGCCTGCGTTCTAACCCTGGCAGCCTATCTGGCAGGTTTTGAAAAGCTCTCTGTGTATGATGGCTCCTGGACCGAGTGGGGTGCGCCATCCAAGCTGCCTGTGGTTACTGAAGATTAGCTACTGAAGATTAGTTAAAAAGCCTAGCTTAGGAAATTCAGCGAAAAGCTGGTTTTACTTCCTTTCTTAGACGATTTCGTCACAGTCAATAATTCACCAAGAAATTTGTTAGCTGTTTTGCTAAAATGGCTGCTCAATTATTTGCACCGGATTTACGTTCCGGGCAGCAATAAGGATTATCTATGACTAACTCCAGTAATGGCGTGGTGGTTGCCGCGCTCTATCATTTCGCTACTTTTCCCGATTTTGAATCTGTCCGCCAACCCTTGCTGGAGCTGATGCTCCAAGAAAAAGTTCGGGGAACTCTCTTGTTAGCCGCGGAAGGCATCAATGGCACCATAGCCGGGCCGCGTGGAAGCATCGATGCGGTGCTCACATGGCTGCGAAATGATCCGCGATTTACCAAGCTGTCAGTGAAAGAATCTTATACCGACAGCAATCCCTTTTACCGCACCAAGGTTAAACTCAAAAAAGAGATTGTTACTATGGGCGTGGAAGACATAGACCCGAACCATATTGTGGGAACCTACGTCGAAGCAAAGGATTGGAATGCGCTGATCAGTGACCCCGAGGTTCTTCTTCTTGATACTAGGAATAAGTATGAAGTTGAGATCGGCACATTCGAGAACGCGGTTAATCCAGAGACAGATACTTTTCGTGAATTCCCTCAATATGTCAGTAAAAACCTGGATAGCAAAAAACATAAGAAAGTGGCAATGTTTTGCACGGGTGGAATTCGTTGTGAGAAGTCTACTGCTTATTTGAAGCAGCAGGGATTCGAAGAGGTTTACCATCTTCAAGGTGGAATTCTGAAATATCTGGAAGAGATTCCCCAAGAGCAGACCATGTGGAAGGGGGAGTGCTTTGTTTTCGATAATCGTGTCACGGTGAATCACCAATTGGAAAAGGGGCATTATGATCAATGCCATGCCTGTCGAATGCCGATCACAGAAGAAGACAAGCAGAATGAGCACTATCAGAAAGGCGTTAGTTGTCACCATTGTTTTGATAAACATACAAAAGAACAGGTAAAACGTTATGCCGAACGTGAGCGGCAGATGGAGCTAGCCGAGCAAAGAGGTGAAGATCATATCGGGCAGCCTATGGGTGAAACCATTGAGATTCGCCGTAAAGAGAAGTTAAATTTCAAAGAAGCACAGCGAGAATCTGAAAAGAGTCGGCTGTAAAAAAACTGACCACAGAGAAGGGCAGACAATTCTTGAAACCAGCACCTATAGTCTGGTTAGACGTCATATAAATGGAGAAAGTATATATGCAATTCCCGATTTCACTAAAGTCACTTAAAACAAGCTTGCTTATTTTTATTTCGCTGTTCGTAATGGGCCAAAGTAACTCTCAAGATAAAGACAAACAATTAGATGTCACGGAAGACTTGTTTAAATGTCTCACTGAGATGACTAAATCTGCATCAGGTGATTTCTTCGTTGATAATATTTTGGGTAATCTCGCGGCTACTCTCGCAGTAGCGAATTCAGAGAATGGTGGTAACTACCCCGTAGGTTCTTTGGTGTCACTGGTTCCTAGTGAGGCGATGATTAAGCATGAAGCAGGGTGGAATCCGGAGACCAACGACTGGGAATTTTTTGAATTGACGGTTTCTGAACAGGGCTCGGAGATCGCTGTGCGCGGAACCACTGAAGTAATCAATCAATTTGGTGGTAATTGCTTTGACTGTCACGTGCAGGCGAGACCCGAATGGGATTTAATTTGCGGAACCGGGCATGGTTGCGCACCACTGCCTTTTGACCGTGAAACCATCGCCAATATTCAAAATACTGACCTACGCTGTATCAAGGAAGACTAGTCTTCTAACTCCTAAGCTTCCTCTTCTTTGTTCTTTCCTGCAGTTCTGGGATATATTGAGGCAAAACAAGAAGAGGATAGCTTATGACTCTCGCCCAATATCTGAAACCCCTTCGTTTATTTCCAATAGTTTTGGGGCTGATTGCAGCTCCGCTAACCCTCGGTGGTCTCCAGCTGGTCTTTCTAGGAGGCTCATTCTATTACTTGTTAGCCGGCCTTGTGCTTTTTGCTTCAGCGATTCGTTTGTGGAAAAGCGACCCTATGGGTTCGCTGGTATATGCTGGTTTTTTGATAGCGACTATTGCCTGGGCTCTGATGGAGTCGGGTAGCAATCTTTGGGCTTTGCTACCCAGAATTTTACCCTGGGCAGTGATCGGCATTTGGTTTCTTACTCCCTGGCATCGAAATGCTCTTTATCAAGGTAATCCTCCTTCACTATTCGCTTCATCAGTATCGAGATATTCGGTCCCCCTTGTAGCTGTAATTTTTCTATATGTTCTTGTAGATGGCTTGGGTTATGAGGTCACACCACTGTCTGAACGAAGTGGTATTAATACCGTTAACAGCCGCGGAGATTGGCCTAGCTATGGCAATACTTTGGGAGGCTCTCGCTATTCGCCAATTGATCAAATCAATCGAGAAAATGTTTCCGAGCTTGAGGTCGCGTGGGCTTATCGAACTGGAGCCGGGGGCGCTTTCAAGGCCACTCCTCTACAGGTTGGCGAACTGCTCTATGTGTGTACCGGTGGTAATAAGGTAATCGCTCTGAATGCTGACTCAGGTGAACTTGCGTGGCAGTTTGATCCTCTGATAGATCCTCAGCACCTGGAATTTGCTCGCTACTTCACCACCGGCTGCAGAGGAGTTTCATATTACGAAGCACCTGCTGAATACGACGGCGAGTGCAAGCAGCGAATCCTAACAGCAACGACCGATGCCAGACTAATGGCGATTGACGCTTTAACCGGTGCTAGATGTTCGCAATTTGGCGAGCAGGGAGAGATTAACCTCACTATTGGCATGGGCAACGACCCGCTCATATTTAACTTTCAGACCTCACCGCCAGGGATTGTTCGCGGCAACGCCGTGGTAGGAGGATGGGTGTTCGACAATCGAAGCGTGGGTGAACCTTCCGGTGTAGTGCGGGCATTCAATGCAATCTCGGGTGAATTCTCCTGGGCCTGGGATATGGGTAGACCTGGAATAAATACTGAACCTCTGCGTGGTGAGGTTTATACCCGAGGAACACCAAACGTCTGGAGTCTGTTTAGTGTCGATGAAGAACTGGGACTGATTTACGCTCCTACAGGAAATGAAACACCGGATTATTTTGGTGGTCAGAGATTGGAGTCCAGTGAACAGTATGCAAGTTCTATAGTTGCTATTGATGGCGAGAATGGTTCCGTTCGTTGGTCCTATCAAACAGTTCATCATGACCTTTGGGATTATGATGTGCCGTCGCAACCTGTATTGATTGATATACCCGGTGATAACGGCGAAAAAGTCCCGGCAGTGCTAGTGCCTACAAAACGGGCTGAAGTATTTGTGCTGAACAGAGTGACAGGCGAACCAATATTTGAGATTGAAGAAAGACCGGTTCCTCAGGATGGGGGAGTACCGGAGGATTATGTTGCGGCAACCCAGCCTTTCACCGTGGACATGCCAAATTTTCGTCCTGACTTTACAGAGGCGAGCATGTGGGGAGTGACACCGCTGGATCAATTATGGTGTCGCATCGAATACAAGAAGATGCGCTATGAAGGGCACTTTACTGTTCCCGGAGCGGACACCATTCTTCAGTTTCCTGGTAATGCCGGTGGACATAATTGGGGCAGCGTCAGTGTCGATCAAGTGAACAATATTATGGTGGTGAATCCCATGCTAGTGAGTAACCAACTCACACTCACGCCGAGAGATGAATTACCCGAAGGAGTGCAAGGGAATCAATTGGGCACACCTTATTCCCATAACACGGTTCGGTTCATGTCACCGTTAGGAGTGCCCTGTAACCAGCCACCCTATGGCGTGTTGGCAGCAATTGATCTAGAGACTCGTCAGCTACTGTGGGAGCGCCCGATTGGCAGCGCCAAGGATAGTGGCCCTTGGGGAATATCGAGTATGCTGCCGATCACCGTGGGAACACCTCAGAGTGGAGGAACAGTTACCACAGCAGGGGGTTTGATCTTTAGCGCGGGAACATTTGATAACACTATCAGGGCGACGAATATCAGCGATGGCAAGGAGCTTTGGAGTAGTCCCTTACCTTTTACTGCCCATGCAACGCCAATGTCCTATTTGTCCCCGGCAGGTGAGCAGACAATAGTAATTACGGTGCCTGTCTTTAATTCAACATCCGGTACTGGATTTCGAATACTGCCAGCAGATCAGGAAGATCCTGAAGGTGGATATATTATCGCCTACCGACTCCCAGACTAGCTAGAAAATGGGTAGTCGAAAAATGGATATAGAGAGAATGAATATAGGAAAGGTTATGAAAATTAGAAGTAGTGAAACATGGAGCATTCCAGCAGCTTTGCTGACAGGTTTTCTTCTATTGGCCTCATCTGCTCATGCGCAAAATTCCGATCTCGATGCGCTCTCCAGTTGGATAGCCCTGGATGCTCCTACAGGTCATGAACATTTGGCAACCGATCTCATCGAGGAAGAATTTAGCGGCTGGGACAGGGAGCGAAATGGTAGCCTGTCCAAGACAATTGGAAGCGGGGAGCCATGGCGAGTTGTAGCCTGCGCACTGGATTCTTACTCCTATGCAGTGAGTCAGATTACAGAAGATGGATATCTTCGTCTTCATCGTATAGGAAGAGGGTCAGGTCACCCGCTTTGGGATCAGTCTCATGAAGGGCAGCAGCTACGCGTGCTTACTCGAGGCGGGCCAGTTGTTGGGGTGTCTGCAGTGGCTAACGGGCATTTCGCAGCGCAACACCGGCTTGAAACAGCGATTACCACAGAGAATGATCTTTGGCTGGACGTTGGCGCCGAGTCTGCTGAAGATGTTGCCACGCTTGGCATATCCTTACTTGATCCGGTCTTACGTCACATCCCTGCATGGTCATACGCAAATGAAGTTGCAGGGCCGCGAGCCGGAGCAAGAGTGGGCTGTGCGGCAGTGCTCGCAGCAGCGGAAGCAGGGTTAAATGGAGACAGTGGTTCAACTAAGTATGTTCTTAGTACACAGCAGAATTTCGGATGGCTTGGCCTCGGAGGAACACTGAGTAGCGACATGAGGCCACAGCAGCTTATCGTATTGGCGCCAGGTCAAAATGATTTCCAGAATGAGGAAGTAGATCGCTTGGGAGCGAGAGTGGATGATCTGCTTAGTCAATTCACCAGAACTAATATAAGAGTGCTGGCTCCGAAAGTGTCGGGTCGTGATGCGCTCATGGAGAGAGTAGAACTCGATGATGCAGAAGAGCTGCTCGCTGCTCTCGTAGCATCTATTAACCCGCAAGCAGGAATTCCGGATTGGCAGTCCGCTCCGACACAGCTTGAAGTATTAAATGATGATGCTGATCGGTGGGGACAGGGTCAAAACATCTCCTATCTAATGGAGATCGAAGGCCTGCTGGATCAGGTTGCTGAGAAGTCGGCAGTTCCGGGACATGAAGGCCCGGTTCGCAACATCATCTATAACGCGATGCCGGACTGGGCTCAAGATTTGGCCCAGGTGGATGATCTGGGAAACATGTGGTTAGAGTTTGGTCCGGTTAGCGAACTCACGGTTTTCATTGCCCATATGGACGAAGTGGGTTACTGGGTGGAGAGTATTGACGAAGATGGCATTGTAAATCTGCAACGACGAGGTGGAGTAGTCACCACTGCCTGGGAGGGTCAGCCGGCTGTATTGCAGCTTGATCCGAATTTAAATAGCGAATCCTTACCGGAATCACCCTCCTTGCGTGGTGTGTTCTTGAGCAGAGAGAGACCTGCGGAGAAACAACCTGACTCTGTCCGCGCCTGGTTTGGTATGAACCGGCAACAGTTAGCAGCAGCTGGTGTAGTTCCAGAGATGGGATTGACCCTTCACAAGGAGGGTCACCGCATGGGAGCTTATCGATACGCAGCCAGATCATTGGACGATCGTGTAGGGACTACATCTCTACTTATGGCTTTGCATGAAATGGACCCGGCTCAGCTTGACCATCGTGTGGTTTTCGCCTGGTCGGTCCGTGAAGAAGGAGGTCTTGTGGGAGCTGCTGCGCTGGCGAAGCGATTAGGTCAGCGAACTCGTCGAGTCTATAGCATAGACACCTTCGTATCTTCACAGACTCCACTGGAATCACCCCATTTTGCATTTGCTCCGCTGGGTAGCGGTCCGGTACTTCGCTCGGTAGAGAGCGCTGGTATGGCGACTCCTTCTGAGTTGGATCGGAATCGCCGTATAGCGGAAGAAGCTGGAATTGATTTTCAGATTGGTCTTACCCAAGGTAGTACCGATGGCACTACCTTTACACCCTATGGTGCACCTAATGCAGGACTCAGCTGGCCGGGAAGATACAGTCACTCGCCAGCAGAGATTGCCGACTTGAGAGATGTTGCTCAATTGATCGAGCTGATAAAAGCAATGGCAGAAGCACCGCTTGAGCTTTAAGCTAGGGCTACAGAAGTAAAAGCAAAGAATAGGATTTCTAAATGGATGATAGTGAATTACCCATGAGCCCCTACGGGGATTTTCTAGGAATAAACATTGAGGAATCTTCAGACGGTAAGGCAAAGTGCACTTTGGATCTGAAAGACCATCATTTGAATACCGGCGGCCGGGTTCATGGTGGGGTTCTCACCTCGCTGGCGGATACCGCAGCAGGTGTTGCTGTTCGATCCGTTCGCCCAGAAGGTAAAGCCTCAGCCACTACCGATCTCAGTATTGCCTTTATTCGGCCCCCAACTGGAAATTCTCTTGAAGCTTTCGCTGAAGTGATCCACGCCGGAAGAAGATTATTCAGGACAGAAATTTCAGTGTTTAGCGAAGATAAGCTAGTCGCTCGAACCAACGCAACTTTTATGATTGTAGACCGACCTCAGTCCTGAGTATTTTATTAGTAAGCTTACATGTTGGCGCCGCAAGGATTGCCTCGTTGAATAAGAATTGAACTGAAAGGAAGAGCAGAATGAATCGACGACATTTTTTGAAGCAATCGGCAACTATGAGTGCAGTAGCTTGCCTACCTGCTAGCCCTTTGCTGGCGGCTGATCAGAACAGCATCAATAGATTCATTGAAGAGAAAATGCTACGGGATCACATCCCGGGTGTTGCGGCGTGTATTTTTAATAAGCAGGAAGTGATTTGGTCCAATGCCTATGGCTGGGCAAACATCGAGCAGAGACTGCCGATGAGCACTGACAGCATTCAAAATATCGCATCGATATCGAAGACATTTACCACCACGGCAATCATGCAGCTCCATGAAGAAGGGCTGTTAGACCTCGATGCAGATTTGAATTCCATACTGCCGTTCTCTGTGCGCAATCCCAAACGTTCAGCAGATGGAATTACAGTACGTCAATTATTAACCCATAGCTCATTCGTACGGGATGGTCTGTCCTATGCTGAACATTATGCCTGTGGCGATCCTCGTTTCTCATTGGCAGTATGGTTAAAGGAATACCTCACTCCCGCTGGAATATTTTACGATGCGGAAGAGAATTTTCATGACTGGATGCCAGGTTCACGATTTGAATACACTAATATTTCCTACGGAATTCTTGCCTATATCGTTGAGCTAAAATCAGGCATACCTTTTCCTGAATACTGCAGGCGCAATATCTTTGCTCGTCTTGGCATGGCAGACACTGCCTGGATGTTAGCGGACGTCGATTTGGAGCAGCATGTCGTACCCTATACCTGGGTCGAAGACAGTGTCGCGAGGGGGCCGCGCTGGGGAGGTATTCCATTGGGAGTGATTCGCGAAGATGGTCCTACCCTTGATGCAACGCTAATGGATGGTTATCAAGATAACTGTGTCTATAACCATCCGAACTACCCGGATGGTTTTTTACGAACCAGTGTCAATCAACTTAGTGTTTATGCCAGAGCCTATCTCAATGGTGGAGAATTTGCGGGACGCCGAATCTTGAAAAGCTCAAGCATCGCGGCAATGCTGACGAATCAAAATATCCCTGGCAATCGAACTCAGGGGCTAACATGGTATGCGGATGAGGAAATGCAGGATGAGCTGCAGTGGGGGCATGGGGGTAGTGACCCGGGCTCGAATACCGATATGCGTTTGCTTCCGGCTCAAGGTGTGGGTGCCATTGTTTTTGCAAACACCAATGGAATAACACCGACGGAAATTAGTGAGCAATTATTGGAATTGGCATTGGAGTTAGCATAAACCTTGCTCCACAGAAATTTGATATCGAAAATGAATACAAGGAAAATCAGATGGGCGTGTTGATCATAATATTAGGTATTCTGTTTGCCTCCCTGTTTATACTTATTCCCCTCCTGGAGAAGTACGGCAAGGAAAGATCTCCCGAAGAGTTGCAGAAAATCACACGCTTTTTTCTTCCTTTAATGATCATCATGCTTATTGCGATGGCTGTGCGTTACTTTATTGCTTGAATACTTATGCCAGATCCCTCCTATCTTTTAATTAGTTTAGTATTTAGCTCAATTGGCTTGGGCTATTTTATTTATGGCAGGAAACAGAAGCATAAGGTCGCGTTCTATGCCGGGATTTGCTTGATGGGATATCCGTATTTAATTACAGAACTTATCCCGATGATAATTCTCGGAGTAGTGTTTATGTTGGCGCCGAAGTTCATTCGACTTTGAAGCTCAGAGTCTTTTTCTGGCTTGATGTTTGTCACAGAGAATACAAGCCAAACAAAAAGGGCGCCGACCAGTGTGATCCGGTCGGCGCCCCTGAGTTTATCAAAACTCTTTTCTGCTATCGCTTAGTCGCGGTAGGAGCTTGTTGGAGGTAGCTGCGCGCCTGATAAGTCAGAAGGAATGCTGGTTTCTGCCCTTACAGTATGGGTCAGTGTACCGATTCCTTCGATAGTGGCACTGATAGTTTCGCCATCGATCAGGTATCCGGAACCTGTGGCACGCTGGACACGACCGGCACCAGTTCCGCCAGATGTTCCGCTTTGCATCACATCACCAGGGAAAATCGAGATCAAGGACGAGGCATATTCGATCAATTCAGGAATATTGTGGATCATGTCGCCCGCACGAGCTTCCTGTACAGTTACGCCATCAACAACGGTAATTTGATGCAAGCGCTCCATCGGATCGCCGTAGAATTCCTTCGGTACAATCCAGGGGCCATGTGGTGCGAATGTGTCATGACCTTTGCCGACGAACCAGTCTGATCCGGAGCCATAGCCACCCGGTGGGCGACCGCCGCGATCAGAGACATCCATCGCTACCATATATCCGAAAACGTGATCGTAAGCACGGTCAGCCGAAACGTATTTGCCGGTGCGGCCAAATACAATAGCCATCTCGACTTCGTATTCTATTCTGTCACGACCGTAAGGCATGATTACATCCTCACCGGAACCGATAACTGCTCCGCGAGTAGGCTTGAGAAACAGATAGGGAACTCCTCGGTTCTCCTGACGCTGGGCTGTCCGTCTGGCCAACTCATCATCGTTGCAGCCTTCGCAGGCGTGGGTGTAGAAGTTCACAGCAGCATTCATTATTTTACTTGGATATAGAATAGGCGCCATGATGTCTACCGAGCTCACCGGATGTATATAATCAGGTGTATTGCCGCTCAGCAGGTTTTCCTCTACAAGCCAGTTCATGACTTCATAGACTCGGTACTTCAGACCGTAATCGTATTGCTCGATGAAACCGAGCATATCCGCAGGAATACTTATTTTGGCATAGGCCGGTAGCAATTCCATTGCGCGATTAGCATCCGCAACGTCAACGATTAATGAATCGTCTCTTACTACAAGGCCGACGGTCGGTACGCCGTCGATCGCAAAGGTTCCAACCTTGAAAGGTTCAACCGATTCCATGGCTTGAGCTGAGACCTCGACCGGCTTGGCAAAAATTGCCAGGGCCGAAACAAGCGTTAGGGTAAATAGGGACTTTCTTATCATTTTTCTCTCCCGTGCTGGGCACTAAAGGTAAGGCTGAAAGGGTTTAAAAGAACTAAAAGCATCTCACCCCCTCGTAAGACACACAAAATGTATCTCTCCACTAGACACTTGTCCAGTAATTTGAGGGCTAGAGAGGGGCAGCAGGGTCTTATTCGACCCTTTTAACGGGGGATTCGCACTGATGTGTCCGACATTCCGAAGTTTGAAGTCGATGGCTTCACCAGCAGGTCACTACTTATTGTCAGAAAACCCGCGGGAAGTTCTGTCGAGGAAGTCCAGAACACTCTTGATAACTTTCCAGAATCCCAATTCCGCTCTTCTCAAAGCCGAATCGAAGTCGAATTTCTTCAAGCGACTTTTCATGCCGCGATAGCTGGGATTGTTATGAAGGAAACGAGCAAACCTGCTGGAGACCTGGGACAGCACGAATAGCGCTAAGAACAGAAAAAGAATTCCCGGAATAATTGGTAAGATAAGCCCAATCAAGCCTATAACTGCGAAGCATATGGCCATAAAAACCAGAATGATCTTGGCAATAAGTGGCATTCGTCTTGGTGAGTAATCTTTATAATTCACTATTCTCTCCTTATATGATCTTCTTTTTCAGGCTGCTCCCATTAAGATGCACTTTGCATGCCATATCATAACCCATTGAAATTTAAGAACTAAATATAAGCTACTATGGCCTGGAGAATATTTTTAGCGAAATTAGCCAATTATTGAGTAATTAAGCACTGAATTGATTGAGAACCTACCTTCCATTCGAAAATAGAGATTCATAAGCCCAAGACTTCTTAACTTGCTAGCCCGTTCGCAGGGTTGTTATGCTGATCAGGTATTGGAGAGGAAAATAGATGAAGCGCAGAGAATTTCTTAGCAAAGGCCTGACAGTTAGTACCGCAGTTGCTCTTGGCTCGTCGAGCTTGAGTCAATCATTTGCTGCCGAATTGCCTGCAGATATCATCAATATGAGCGCAAGCAAGTTATCTGCTGCTATTCGACAGAGGCAGGTGAGTTGTGAAGAGGTGATGTCAGCCTATCTGCAACGTATTCATCGTTACAATCCTGTCTACAACGCCATCGTCAGTCTCGTGGAAGATGATCAGCTGTTGGCGCAAGCCCGAGAGGCCGATCAGGCCCTGGCAAGCGACCAGTATCGGGGCTGGATGCACGGCATGCCCCATGCTGTGAAAGATCTTACAGCCGTTGCAGGCCTGCGCTATACAAGTGGCTCTCCTATGTTCGCTGATCGGATCGCGCAGGAGGACAGCGCCATGGTTGCGCGCATGAGGCGAGCTGGGGCGATCTTTATCGGAAAGACAAACACTCCGGAATTCGGAGTCGGCTCACAATCCTACAACCCCGTCTTTGGCGCTACAGGATGTGCCTACAATCCAGAATTAACCTCTGGAGGAAGTAGTGGTGGAGCTGCGTCTGGATTGGGAACACATATGTTACCGGTTGCCGATGGCAGCGACATGATGGGGTCTCTGCGCAACCCGGGCGCATTCAATAATGTAATTGGTTTTAGACCGAGTACAGGCTTAATGGGAGGAGGGGATCCGTTCTCAAGAAGCTTATCTTCATCCGGCCCCATGGGCAGGAATACCGAGGACGCCATTCGTTTGCTGCACACTATTGCCGCAGAACCTGCGAGTCATCAGCCTCAGGCGCTGAAGGAGCAACTGCCAGGAGCAGATAGATATGGGCCATTAAATCTCGCCGATCAAAAAATAGGATGGTTAGGCAATTTCGATAATTACCTGACTATGGAGCCCGGGGTCATCGATCTTTGTGAATCAAACTTGCAGACACTGTCTGCTGCGGGGGCTACTGTTGAAAGCTGTACAGTTCAATATGATATGGCTGAGTTGTGGCAGTGTTGGCTGGATCTTCGCAACTGGTCTCGAACCAGTATGCGCGGATACTATGAAAACTCTGATACCCGTCCCATGATTAAACCTGAATTGGCTTGGGAAATTGAACAGTCTTATTCTCTAACGGCTGATGCGATCTATCAGGCTAATGCTGCTCGCAGTCGTTGGTATCGCGAAATGAATAGATTGTTCGATCAATATGATTTCCTTGTTCTACCTACAGCTCAGGTCTTCCCATATTCCAAAGACCTACATTGGCCCACCGAAATCGATGGACGGCAGATGGACACTTATCACCGCTGGATGGAAGTTGTTATCCCTGCAAGCTTGGCAGGTATCCCCGTAGTGAATGTGCCTGCGGGATTCGATCAGCAGGGTAGGCCTATGGGGATGCAGATCATGGGTAGATTCGGTGAGGACAAAAAGGTACTGGAATTTGCTCTGGCCTACGAAGGGGTAACAGACCATCTGAGTCGCCGTCCTGCCGGGATGTCGGTTTAGAAAACTGCATGAAGCTTTTTTTCTTAGATGTTGCTTAGATAGTGCTTCGAAGTTCATAGATTTTGTAGCCACTTTGTCTGAAGCCTTCAGACCCAGAACTCAAGACTATCGGTGCTTGAAAATAGGTTTCCTCTTTTTCCGGAATGCGGCGACACCCTCGTGGGCATCTTCGCTCTGAGCGACGCGCTCTACCCAGTCTTTCTCGATTTCCAGGCCGTAATCACTTAGCTGTGCTCCTGACTCGGCGGCTGAGTGGCGAATGGCATTTATGGCGGTCTTGCTGTACTGAGTAATCGATTCCAGATACTCGACAGCCTGATCTATTAACGATATGTCTGCAGCTGCTACGCGGTTGATAAGTCCTATCTGTAGAGCTTCCTCTGTACTAACCGCACGACCGGTAAGCATCATATCCAAAGCTCGTGATTGGCCAACGATAGATGGCAGTAGCTGTGTACCGGCATAGGCTGGGATGAGGCCGATCTTTACCTCAGGCAGGGAACATTGCACATCTTCATTGGCGATCCTGAATACACAGGCCAGAGCCAATTCCAAGCCACCACCATAAGCCAGTCCATTTAATGCGGCAATACTGATAAAGGGAGCACGGTGCAGTCGTACCAGTAAGTGTCTCGCGCGATCAGATTTTTCCCGTTGTTGTCTTGAGCTCAGAGTTTCTCGCTCGAACAGATCGGTTCCAGCACAGAAGGCTCGTTCCCCTTCTCCTGTAATAACTAGTCCCCGGTTGCCTTCTTGATCTTCTAGAGTGTCTATACAATCACAGAGCCCGTTCAGCACCTCGGTAGTGATTGCATTTAAGCGGTGAGGCCGCGTGATTTTAAAAACGAGGCAACTCTCTCTTTCCTCAATTATATAAGCAGTATCTGACATCCTGTTCCTCTCATTTCCAACATGATTATAGTGACTCTATGAGTGAGCCCTATCTGTCCGGTTGAGCCCTTAGTTTATTGCTTTCGGAACGCCTGTGCTAGACTCGCCGCAAGAGTTAATACAGTACTCATATGACATGGAGGGGGAAAATGAGTAAGACAGAAATTAGCAGGCGGGCCTTTCTCAGGTCCAGCGGACAGGCCGTGAAGGGGTCTTGTATCGCCCTCACATTACCAATGATTCTTACTGCTTGTAATAGAGCGGAAGAAGCTCGGCTTCGTGGCGAGGATTTCAGTTCTTTAACTGAAGAAGAAGCATTCGAATTCGATGCCATCTCTGCGCGGATAATTCCAAGTGATGATTCTCCTGGCGCACGGGAAGCCGGCGTAATTTATTTCATCGATAATGTTCTGGCAAATGAATCTGAAGAAGTGCGCGAAGTTCTTCGCTCAGGTTTGCGAGATTTGCAGTCCAGCGCTGTTAGTACTTTCGATGTTCCCTATTTCTATCAATTGGAAGAAGCGCAGCAAGATCAGCTGCTCTTGGAAATTGAAGAATCAGAATTTTTTGGCACGGTTCGATTTTTAGTTGTTGCTGGTATGTTTTCTCTTCCCGAATACGGTGGCAATAAGGACGAGGCTGGCTGGAATTTAATTGGATTCGATGATCGCCATGCCTGGGTTCCACCCTTCGGTTTCTACGATGCCGATCATGCGGCTAAAGGAGGGTAATCATTTATGGCTGAATCTCAGAACTCTCCAACTTATCCTACCCGTGAGCCCGTTGATTTTGTCGTGGTTGGTTCCGGTGCTGCCGGTGGCGTCATGGCTAAAGAACTTTCAACTGCAGGTTTCTCCGTGGTCGTTCTTGAGCAGGGACCTCACCTTCAGGCTGCCGATTTCAAGCATGATGAATGGGACTACGACTACAACGGCGGCCTGATGTGGGGAATTAAGCAGGGCCACCCACAGACGTTTCGCAAGAATGAAAATGAAGAAGCTGTAGAGGCTGAAGCCGTTCTAGGTTATGCACATAATGTTGGAGGCAGCAGTGTGCATTTCTCTGGAAATTTTTGGAGATTTCGGCCTATCGATTTTATGGAAGCAAGTGTGCGCGGTACGGTCCCGGGTACCAATTTTGCTGACTGGCCAATTAGCTATGAAGATCTTGAGCCTTATTACACCAAGGTTGATTGGGAAATAGGCGTGTCTGGATTACAGGGGCCCTGGGACCCACCGAGATCTCGTGCCTATCCTTGTCCCCCAATGCCGATTAAAGGGCCTGATGTGCTCTTGGAAAGAGCTGGCAAGCAGTTAGGCCTGAATCCTTACCCAGCGCCGGTGGCGATTTTATCCCAGCCTCATAACGGGCGGCCAGGCTGTATTCACTGTGGCTTCTGTAACGGTTTCGGTTGTGAAGTGAACGCCAAGTCTTCCTCTATGGCTACGATGATTCCATTGGCTCTTGCCAGTGGAAATTGTGAGCTTCGCACAGGCTGTACGGTTTCCAGAGTGAATACCGGCGAAGATGGCAGGGTTACTGAAGTTGTTTACTGGGACGCGGAAGGAACAGAGCAGGCACAGCGTGCGAATGCTGTAGTCCTCTGTGCTAACGGTTCAGAAACTCCGAGAATATTGTTTCTCTCCGAGTCTGAGCAACACCCGGATGGGCTCGCTAATTCCAGCGGATTTGTAGGTCAGAATTTGATGTTCAATGGCTATACGTCAATAGTCGGATTGTTCCCTGAGCCGGTGAACGCATACAAGAGTGTTCCAGCTACTCGAGTGATTCATGATTATTATGAACTCGATCCAAACCTTGGATTCTATGGCGGTGGTGGAATAGACGGCCGACATTATTCTCGAGGAACTCCACTTAATTCAGCTCTAATGAGCGGTATGTTTGGTGGACCTACATGGGGAGCCGAGTACAAGAAAAACCTGCAACAGGAATTCACCCATACGGCCGCATTTGATGGTCATACAACATCTTTGCCCCTTGCCTCGAACAACGTAACTCTCGATCCAAATGTTCAGGATAAGTACGGCCGGCCAGCTCTTCGCTGCACCTATATGGATCATCCAGATGATATCCAAACCATGAGTTACTTCTATGACAGAACGGTTGAGTTGATGGAAGCCGCCGGCGCAATTCGATATGCGGGTGAGTATCCAGAAAATGGACAGGAGGGGAATGTTCATCTCCTGGGAACCTGCCGAATGGGAGATGATCCTTCGAGCTCAGTGATAGATAAGTATCATCGTACTCACGATGTGCCTAATCTCTTTATCAGTGATGGTTCAAGCCTGATTACCTCGGGGAGAGGACAGCCCACGATGACTATTATGGCAATGGCTTTCAGAGCGGCCGACAATATTATTCAGGCGGCGCGACGTGGAGAGATTTAAAATTTCTGATTTTCTATAACTGCTGTGTAGTAGCAAAATAGAGGAATAAAAAAAGGGGCGTAGCTTAAGCTACGCCCCTTTTTATATTCTAGAACTTACTAGTCGTTACCGGCTAGAGAGCGTTCTTCTTTCTCAGCGCGTTCTGCAACTAGTGTCTCATAGCCTTCGTCGTCAAGGTGAGTAACTGCAAGCCAGGCGTGAGTCATTTCATCACCTGTACGGCTTCCGCCCATAACCCACATATCAGAATCGGGGTTGTTTGGGTTCGCATCAGTATTGTCATACCACTGCTTCAAAAGCATAACCGCACCAGCAGGTAGCAATGGAGCTACATCTTCCTGATAGATATGGCTGTGGTGCCAAGTAGCACTCCACTTGGAGATTTGGCTGATTGGCTCAGTACGACCAGTCTCTGGATAGAATATTTCCAGAGAGGCAGCATTCATGCGCAAGTGACCGTGTGGCTGGAAGCTATCGATTCTTACCGGGTGGTCAAAAGAGTGCATGGCCTGAGTCATGTAATAACCATTAGGCGGAATAGCAATCTCATTTTGTGGGCTGATTTGATACAGCTTCAGATCTTGCTTGTATTTTGCTTCTTCAGCATATCCTTCAGGGTGCAACCAAAGACCAATTTCAACTACGTTGTCTTTGATCATCTGACCTTCGGCTGTAGCGCCAACACCGCCAGGGAACATGTGAATGCTCCAGCTAACCTGTGCGTTTGCAGGTAAGGTTCTGCAGATACCGTCTGGTACAAGCTCGCCCCATTTGCCCATCGCATATTCAGTCAACATGCCGTAGCGTTCCATGCTGCCATCTTCCTGCTGTAATACAACAGATGAGTTGGCGTGATGCACAACTGCTCTAGCGTCACCTCTTGGCTTAACCTGAACCGCTTTGATGCAGCGATCAGAAGTTACACCGCTGGGTACATAATGATTACTCCAAAGATCATTACCGTTAGCAGGAATGTCCATAGAGATTGAAGGGATAATCAAGTTTGGTTGACCAAGTTCACCAGCGAAGTTCCATTCGTCTGGGTCACTCAATTGTGCTACAGGTACTAGAACATCAGGATCGCCTATTGGAGAGCCCTGATTAACCCAAGCGACAATCGTATCGATCTCGTCTTGATCTAGGCGCCAGTCACCTTCGAGGTCCTGGATGCCTATGCCGTGGTCGTATGCATATGGGGGCATAGATCCGTCGGCTACTTTCATTTGAATCAGGGGAGCCCAAGGGCGAACCTGATCGTAATTAGTCAATTGCATTGGACCAATGCCACCTTCCCGGTGACAAACCACGCAATTTTCGTTAAGAATTCGACCTACGTCACTGTTATAGGTGACTGCGTGATCGGCATCAGATTGCGCCAACGCCTGGGTTTGAAACCCAAGTATTGCCAGGGCTCCAAGCCCAATCAAGCTGCTTGCTTTGTTCATGGTTCTCTCCCTCAAGTTATAGTTGGAGCGTTAATTGCGAAATTACGTCCACCAGTCCCAAAGTCTACTTCTTTTTTCATTGCTGAGGAACAGGGGAATACCAATTAAGTTGTGATAATTGGTGACAAAATAAGGCCGCTTGACCAGTGTTCAAGCGGCCTTTTAGGTGGATTTGCCTTAAAACTGGCTTTAAAGCTAGGTTCTAGTCATGAGCAGCTAGAGGGTGATCTCCTCTTTCCTTACTTTCTGCTGTGATTTTCTCAATGCCTTCTTCGAGGAACTAAAGGAAGAATCAGCCTTTGTGGTGAAAAATCACACAGTTTTTGTTGATGATTCTGCTTATTGCCCCGTTGCAGGTGAGGTCCTTCCCATCGTGGCTCCGAGGTGTAGGAGTTTAAATAACAGTGGAGCATAAAAAAGCCGGTCGGGCAGATGCCCAACCGGCTTTTGTTTCCACTGCCTTGCGGCTTAGGATTCGACTATTAGTTTAGTCGTTTCCGGCCAGGGCACGATCTTCTTTATCTTTACGATCTGCAAGCATCTCATCGTAGCCATCATCATCGAGGTGAGTTACCGCGATCCAGGCGTGTGACATTTCATCACCAGTACGGCTTCCGCCAACTACCCACTGATCAGGATCAGGGTTATTGGGGTTATCCGCTGTGTTGTCGTACCACTGCTTGATCACAAGAACCGCACCAGTAGGAAGCAATGGAGCTGCATCCGGCTCGTACAGGTGGCTGTGATGCCATGTGGCACTCCAGTTAGATATCTGGCTGATCTGCTCAGTACGGCCTGTTTCTGGATAGAAAACTTCCAGAGACGCGGCATTCATTCTGAGGTGGCCATGTGGTTGGAAGCTGTCGATACGAACAGGGTGGTCGAAAGAATGGAAACCCTGAGTCATTGCGTATCCATGAGGTGGAACAATTAGCTCGCCACCTTCATAGCCATCGCGCAGACCGTAGAGTGCCAAATCCTGCTTGTAGACATTCTGGGTGTTTTCATATCCTTCTTCGTGAAACCAGACACCGATTTCAACAACGTTATCCCGGATCATTTCGCCTTCAGCTGTTGCGCCAACACCACCTGGAAACATGTGAATGTCCCAAAGAACTGTTGAGTCAGCAGGCATTGTGCGACATACACCATCAGAAGGTACTTCACCCCATTTGCCCATGGCGTATTCTGTTAGTTGGCCATATCTTTCCAACTCACCGAACTCATTTTCTGTGAAGACAGAAGAGTTAGCGTGGTGGACAACTGCTCTGGCATCGCCCCGAGGCTTAACTTGAACGGCTTTAATGCAGCGATCAACATTGAGGCCAGTTGCTACATATTCCTTACTCCACATATCGTTGCCATTGGCAGGGATATCAAGAGGAGCAGAAGGAATGATCAGATCTGGTTGGCCGAACTCTGGAGCAAAGTTCCATTCGTTGGCGTCACGCACTACAGCGGCAGGAGGGATAACATCCTGGGGACCTAGAGGTGATCCAGCGTTTACCCATGCAACGACAGTATCGATTTCTTCCTGGTCTAGTCTCCAGTCAGCCTGAAGATCCTGGATGCCAATACCGTGGTCATATGCGTAAGGAGGCATTTCTCTTTGAGCAACACGCAATTGAATCAGAGGAGCCCAAGGGCGAACCTGTTCGAAGGTGCTTAGCTGCATTGGGCCAATACCACCCTCTTGGTGACAAACAACGCAATTCTCATTGAGAATCTTGGCCACGTGGGTGTTATAGGTAACTTCATCGTCTTGCGCCTGGGCGGTTTGCATACCAAGAGCCAGCAATACTCCGCCAGCTACGGTACTAACCTTTTTCCAACTTTGTACCTTTTTCATCTGATTTTCTCCTGGATAGTGAGAGTTTTTAAGCTATTTCGTTTCAAATTTATTATTCTAGAAAGAGATAACCTATTGTATTTAATAAGTTTTCAAAATCATTTGGCAGTAATCAGCAAAAATTCCTTAGCTGTGGAGCCCATCAAATCCATTTGCTCAAATTTTAGCATTAATACTGCAAATGCCAAAATTTGATTCCCGGCTGCAACTGCCTGAAGCAGCCGGTTATAGTAGCTTTTAGCGAACCGTTACGCGCTGGTAGACATTACTCCAGCAACACTGGTCGCCATTTGAGCTATCTGGTCCAGCATGAACGTCAACTTTAGTGCTGATAATATATTCGCCTGGCTCTGAGAAAGTCGCATATACCTTTGCGACACCAGATGGACCGGGCTGTTTAACTGCATTAACAGCAGGTTCGCGGAAGAAGCGGAAACGTCGATCAGACTCTTCGTAGGGATTTTCTTCTACAACAGTGTCTTCATGACGACTAAAAACTACTTCGCCCGGACCTTGCCACTTATTGAATTCAACACCTATATCAAGAGGCTCACCAAAACGAGGGTCACTGGCATCGCGATTTGAGCGATCAGCCACATTGACGGACATTTCCACAGCTGTGCCTGCGCTTACAGTTCCGCCAGGGTAATCCCCAGTTCCTGCATCCAGACCGGCAGCCTGACGGCCAGACTCTCCAATTCCGACTGAGGGCTGAATACCGCCCTGTGGGCGTGGAAGAATGAAATCCAATTCGTAGGCACCAGTGCCCCAACGACCAGGTACTTTCATGTCGTCTCCGTCTTCAGCAATTAGATGCCACCAGACGTCGATTTCTCTCTGATCACCTGGAACAGTAACGGCAAAGACTCCAGTTGAACGGCCAGCTGGAAAATGCGTTGGCTGCACTCCATCCCACTGGGCTGGTTCGATATAATTGTTAGGGCCTAGTGGCATGTCAACGGCTTCTTCATTTCGGTTAATCGTACCGAATGAGAAACTTACAGTGCCATCAGCGTTGGCTACCCATCCCTCAAGAACAGGGATTATTGGGAAACCATCAGGAGCTGAAAGCGATAAAAAGCGTGGTTGCTCGCCAGGTTGTTGCGCTTGAACTGAAACGCTGAATACAACCAGCAATCCGGCAATGAGTGAAGCTAAAGGTTTAATTAGTTGTTGCATTGATCTTGTCTCCAAAAATCGGGCTTGTGTTGAAAGCGATATTCCGCCCCCTGTAGCACTACTACAAATAGCGCGTGACGAGTGCTTTTTATTAGTTCCAGTTGAATCTACTCGAACAGAAAGCAAGGATAAACGCCATTTTCCACTGAGTCTAGTTAAGCTCCCCAGCATAACGCAATCAATTGTAAGTAATTGTTACTTTTGTAAAGAATTGCAAATAGCTCTGGAGCCTTGGATTTCCTACTATCAGGCTGGAAACCCGTTATACTCTGCGCTGTTTGTTATGGATGATGATAATCCTCCAGCTTTAAATTCTTCTAACGTTCATGGATCAATAGAGATTACTATTCATCGAAATAGATAATAGCCTGCCCGGGTTTCAGATAATTATGAGCAGTAAAACTCTTGCAGCCTTTTTCCTGGTTGCTTCTTTTTGGTCAGTATCTTCTTTCGCCGCACTGGACAGGGTTGGGGATTTTGCCTTGCTTGATAATCGTGGCGAATTCCACCAACTGAGCCGTTACCTGCATCGAGATGCATTGGCAATAATGTCCTATTCGAAAGACTGCTCAACAATGGAAGCCAGTGTTGCCGAGTTTCAGTCCCTTCGTTCCCAATTCGAGGCGCAAGGGGTTGAGTTTCTGTTGATTGACTCTCTTGGATTGAATCGCAGCAACCTTAATTCCTTGGATATGGATTTGCCAGTACTCGAAGACGGTGGCCAATTAATATCCGAATCTCTGGGAATTGTTCAGGCGGGTGATGTTCTGGTTTTGAATCCGCAGCGATTGAACCTGTTCTATAGAGGTCAATTGAGTTCGGAACTGGGCAGTACGCTTTCTCAAATCCTGGAGGATGGAGTTAGCGACACGGTGGAATTTGACTCAGCCTCTCCTGTGGATTCAAGCTGCGCTATCGAATATGCCGCTAAAGAATTGCATGAGATATCTCCACCGGATTACGCGACAGACGTTGCGCCTATTATTGTAAAGACATGCACCGAATGTCATCGACAGGGTGGAGTGGGACCTTTTGCGTTGGACAGTTACATCATGCTTCTTGGTTGGTCTCCAATGATCAGAGAAGTAATGCTGAACAAGCGAATGCCGCCGACGCAGGTGGACCCCTACATTGGTCATTCAGAGAGTGCGCGCTACCTTGATCCGATAGACATACAGACGGTAGTTCATTGGATTGATAATGGTGCACCCAGAGGGGATGGGGAAATAGATCCTCTCGAAGCATTAGAAATCGCAGAAGCTCAACCCTGGCTGTTTGGTGAGCCAGACTATATCGTCACCGGCCCAGAAAATTCCATAGCGGCTACCGGTGTGATGGACTATATCTACGACGACGTCGATCTGCCCTTCTCTGAAGACAAATGGCTTAGAGCTGTTCAGTACCGGGCGGGGGATGCCTCTGTTCTCCATCACTTGATGACATTTGTCACTGCCCCTGAAGAGGATTTCTGGGGTGAGGAGCGAAGCGAAGATTCTGTAAATCGACGTTTTGTAGAGGGCTATGCGCCAGGCAAAGAGAATGCAGTGGAATTTGAATCAGGAACGGGCGTCCTAATTCCTCAAGGCCATAAATTGTCAATGCAGTTCCACTATGTCACCAATGGTCAGGCAACAGTAGATGCAACCGAGCTCGGTTTGTATTTCAGTGACCAACAAAATTTAAGAGAAATGCGAGTTCAGGCGGTATCTTCCAGATTCCTGCTACCTGCAAATGAGCCCAACCACGAAATGTTTGCCGAGCATTTTTTTGAGAATGAAGTAGTGCTTACTGGCGTGCGTGCGCGGATGAACTATCGCGGAAAGAAAATGAAATTCGCCGTTAAGTATGCTGACGGAACCACCAGTGATATTTTTAGTGTTCCAGCCTACAACTATGGTTGGCAACCCCATTATTTATTCGAGGAGGGTATGCGACTCCCGGAAGGATCTACCGTGCAGGTGATCGGAGCCTTTGATAATTCAATATCCAATCCTTCTAATCCTGATCCTGACAAAATTGTGGAGTTTGGACTGAATAGCTGGGAAGAAATGTTTAGCGGATATTTTTCTTTCTACAACCCAGCGGTTAATGAATAAAGTGGCTAGTAGATGGTACTAGCAATCGATTCGGTGTCGAACACTGAAAGAAGGTCAGCTAAGTAGAATAGACAGGGTCTGGCCCAATAAGAAAAGTATACAGATTAGAAAACCAAAAAAGGGAATAGCGATATTCACCTGATAAAAATCATCTACCTCTGTTGTTAATGGCCCATCTCCTTCTTCATCTTGCTCTCCCTTTCCTAGTTTAATTCTCAGCAGTGCCGCGTTCACCAGACTGAAGACTATCAATAATAAATAAGTTGTTGTGTTAGCCAAAGTATCGATTGGCAGAGCCAGTGCGGTTAACAATATTATGAAACTGACAATCAAAGTTGCATTAATCGGGGTGCGGGTTTTGCTGTTCACTTTTCCTATAGAGGCAGGCAGCCAATTCTGTTGCGACAGCCCATAGCATACTCGTGAACCCATAATGATCTGAATCAGAGCGCCATTGATTACTGCAAATAGGCTTACCAATGAAATAAGCCATGGGTTGGTGCCGGTTATAGATTCATAAATAGTTGCCAGGGGCGCATCGGATTGGCTTAGTTGGGCTGGAGATAAAACAAGCAGAGAGCTTATGGCAACCAAGATGTAGAGAACAGTCGCCACAGCCAGAGCCAGCAATATAGCAATAGGCATATTGCGGCGAGGGTCTTTGACCTCTTCTGCGACATTAACCATGTCTTCAAATCCTACATAGGCATAAAACGCCAGAAAGGCTCCGCTGAATAGGCCTCCTAGGGAGGCCGATGATAAATTGGGGCCTTCTTCACTAAGTCTTGATGGTAGTTGTTCCCATGCAGGAGCCGCTACCCATAGAATCAGCAGCAGCCCTCCAATTTCCAACAAGGTAAAGAGCGCAGCTGCCAGAACAGATTCTGAAATTCCCCAAATAGCAATGAGAGCCAGTAGGCAAAGCAGAGCGCAAATGACTGCCCAGTCAGGGAGTTGTATAAAGACATCAAGGTAGCCGACAAAGCCTTTTGCAATTGTGGCGGATGAAACTATTCCCGTTGCAACAATCAATAGACCTACGGTCAGCGAAAGCTGTCTGATTCCAAATCCTTTCTGTATGTAGACAGCCTCTCCTGCACTCAATGGGTAACGGGAAGAGAGTTCAGCGAAAGAAAAAGCGGTGATCCCCGCGATTAGTGATGCCAGGAAAAAGGAAAGCGGGGCAAGATTACCTGCTTCTCCCGCAACCTTGCCGATTAACACATAGACTCCAGCTCCGAGAATATTTCCAAGGCCATAGAGACATATCAGCGGAAGTGAAATGCTGCGCTTTAATGTGTTTTGTTTTGATAAGGCTTCCATGGATTCATCCAGGCATGATCAAAAGCGAGATTGCTATGTCGTCAGCCTTCTTATACTGTAGCTGCGCAGCACGATGGGGGATTTGATTCACTTCAAAGATCTCTTAAGAATGTGTTTTTTGCTGCTGGTTTCAACCATTGGTTTCAAATACAGCTTACAACTACTGATTTCAACTACTGATTTCAACTACAGACTCTAACATTAGAAAGCTGGAACGATTCCAATAATATTGTGTGTGCTATCAGGAAAGCGTGATGACCGAGACTGACAATAGTCAGATGTACTATGGCTGGAAGATAGTAATCGCCATAATGTCGTTGCTTACCTTTACCAGCGGGCTCAGTTTCTATAATCATTCAATTTATCTCAATTCCCTCGCCGAAAATCCAGCATTCACAGTACAGTCTGCATCCTTTGCTGTTTCACTCTTTTTTCTCACCGGCGGAGTGGCCGGTCTGTGGGTGGCAAAATGGGTTCAGGAATACGACGTCAGAATCTGTATTAGCTGCGGGGCAATTCTTTCAGGTCTGTCTCTGGCATCACTTTCTCAGGTAAACACTGAGTGGCAACTCTATTTTGTTTACAGCTTATTTGGAGTTGGTTTTTCTGCTTCGTCATTGATTCCTGCTACAACGCTGGTTACACGCTGGTTTCAGAAACGCCGAGCAATGGCGCTATCAATAGCTTCGACCGGTCTTTCTCTCGGTGGAGTCTTGTTGACTCCTTTTTGTGTGATTCTGGTAGAGAGACTCTCCTTCGAGACAGCTGCCCCCATAATGGGTGCTATGTATTTGCTGGTCTTACCTATAGCGTGGATTTGGCTGCGTTCCAGTCCTGAAGATTTGGGTCTGGCTATAGACGGTGAAAAGAAAGAAGAGATTGCTAGCCTGGAAAGTGAGGCTGGCTCTCACCGAGAGCATTCTACGGTCGATGGAATGACATTTGCTGAGGCTAGACAGGGCAGATTCTTCTGGGGAGTTAGTCTTGCCTATATATTTCTAATGTTGGCTCAAGTGGGTGGAATCTCTCATCAATACGGGCTGGCGCGAGAGCTGTTGACCGATTCTCAAACGGCGATGGCGGTGGCTATTCTTCCCGTCGCAAGTATATTTGGCCGTTTACTCGGAGGCTGGGTAGTGGATCAATTCTCCATTCGCTTATTCAGCATTTTCATGATGTGCCTACAGGCCCTTTCCCTCAGTCTTCTTGCAATGGGTGTGAGTATCTGGACACTTTGCATTGGCTTGGCTCTGTTTGGTATGACCGTGGGCAATTTGTTGATGCTTCAGCCGCTGATTATCGCTGATGCCTTTGGCCTAAGAGAGTATCCGCGCATTTTCTCAATAGCTAACTTGATGTCGTCCTGGGGCACTGCAACTGGGCCCGCCTTGCTTGGTCTGGTTTATGGTCTTAATACAAATCTTTATAGTCTGCCCTATTTTGTTGCCGCCGCTGCCGGCGTGGTGGGCTTGCTGTTATTTCTCGCTGGAGGAAAAATGAAATGATTAAGAAAGCTTTAATTGTAGTTTTTCTGTTATTTGCAGGCTTAATAATATTGGCTTCCATGATGGGCTTCTCTCCGGGCTACATCGTCAGCGCTCCTGGCGTGGCAACGGGGATAGGCTCAAAACTTTTATGTTCTTCTCGATATGTGTCCGATTTTTCGCAGCAGCAGGCTTTCGATGATTTAGTCCAATACTCTTCAATTCTTGATCAATTAAATATTGAATATGATGACGAGCAGCAATCCGTTACAACATCGTTGTTTGGTCTCAGCAAGAAGACAGCTAGCTATATTCCTGAACTTGGGTGCGCCGTTGACTATAGTGGATTTGAGCAAAGGAAAAATCTGTTGGTTGAAGCGCCTGAGTCAAGTTCTCAACCGTGGCCGCTAGGGGGTGATGTTGGAAATCCAGATCCGATAGTAAAGGCCTTGTTAGAGGAGATAATAAGCAGGGACAATAATTCAGGACTGAATACTCGGGCTCTTTTAGTGGTGCGCCAGGGTCAGGTAATTGCCGAGGCATACGACCAGGGAGCCGATGCTGATACACCACTGCTTGGGTGGTCGATGGCAAAGAGTGTGATATCCACTATGTTGGGGAATTTGGAATACAGAGGATTGCTAAATATCGACAACCCACCCGGTTTTAGCCGCTGGGAAGGTGACGGGCGTGCTCAAGTAAAAATAGAAGACATGTTGACGATGAGTGATGGTCTGGCATTTTCGGAGGAGTACAACCCTGGTGACGACGCCACCGCGATGCTTTTCACGGCACCTTCTTCGTCTGACTATGTCATGAATATGGAGTTGGCAGCTCGGCCCGGTACTGTCTTTAATTATAGTTCCGGAACCGCAAATCTTCTTTCGAGAGTTTTTGTTGATTCTTTTGCCGACCCGCAGGAAGCATACAGTGACTATATGGAAAATATTCACAGGGTGCTGGGTTTTCAGAATGCGGTTTTCGAAACGGATGCCAGTGGAGTTTTCGTTGGCAGTTCCTATCTTTATGCTTCGGCAAGAGATTGGGCAAGGCTCGGTCAGTTAATGCTGAATAATGGAATGATAAATGGGCAGCGAGTGTCCAGAGAAGATTGGGTGCAACGCTCAACGACGCCGAACAAAACAGAAAATGAAAAGGCATACGGCTTTCTGTGGTGGTTAAATCAGGGAGATGCAAATCTTCGTTGGCCCGATCTACCAGAAGATACCTTTATGGCAAATGGTAATCGACAGCAAATGCTGGCGGTAGTGCCATCAGCCGATGTGATTATTGTTCGACTCGGTTGGACGGCAGGATCTTATCCAACAAATAGTCAGTTTGCTGAAATTCTGGAATCCCTAGATTAGACTCTGCGGATTGTGATGTGATTGTCCGCGAACAGTCTATCTGCACTATTTATCTAAGCTGTCTATTTTTAACTAGGCTTGAGCTTGCTTTGGAGAAGACTCTCTCAGATTGCTAATGACGGACTCCATAGCTCTGTCTACCAGCGAGCCTTCACTTACAATTTTCACAGAACCGGCTTTTAATTCTCTCGCCAGTCTCATCCGGTCTAGCTCGACCACTTTGACCCCTTGACGGTTCACGAAAAACATCTTATCGATGCTGTCGATTTTTGCAGCGAGAGTGCAGCGTACTGGCTGACCAGCAGCTCCTTTGAATTCTAGCCAGATGCCAATAGGGAATTTGTCCACCTGTCTTAGATGGGGATCGCTTCTTGGGAGTGGCGGCAGTTCCTTCTTCTTTCTTGGTTGCTCGACAGGGCTTTCGGTAGCTGTCGGTTGAGAAGAAGGCTGGCTTGGACTTTGATTTGAGATTTCAGCCATGTGATAACTGTATTCCTGCACCTGTTTCAATTGGCGCATAATTTTCTTGGCCTTCGATTTTGAAGCGCCGCCGATCTCTAGGGCTTTTTCAATATTATCCAGTAGTCGAGGATTAATTTTTTCAAATCGCTTTTTGTCTCCTGGATCCTTATCCTTTTTAACTGTCCATAACAGTACATCTATTGTGCTCATGACTGGTTTCCAGGAACTTCCTCCTGGACCTTCCTTGAGAACTAGCTTAACAAGGAAGTCATGAAAGTGAGTATCCAGCAAATTTCTGATAGATGGGTCGAGATCGGACCGAATAATTCTTTCGTCAATTTTTTGTGTAACAAATTCGTTTACATCGTCTAATCTGTCGCTGTGATCGTCAGACTCTCTCAGCCTCTGTTCCAGAGTAACATCAGACTGCCCGTGCTTGCTCTTAAATGCGTGTAGGTCGTCTAAAAGGCTCTGGAGAAAATCATTATCAGCATTTGTCTCGGCCAGAAGCCGCTCAACCAATTCTTTTACTTTGGAGTAAACCGGGTCACTCTCCAGCATAGAGATTTCAGTCCAGGCAATTCCCGCCATGGCGAATTCATTAAGTAGTATTCTTCCGGGATGTTGCTCGTTGTCGAAAAACCCGGTATCGAGTAAGGCGGTTTTCATGATTGATATTTGCGTTCGGCCTATTAATTCCTTCATTACTACTGGCAGTGAATCGTCACTCCATATGGCTTCGTATAAAAGAGTAACCAAATTAATTACATCGGAGGACTGCGCACTTATAGGACCAATTTCCCCTGCTTCACTGCCGGCTTCCAAGGACTTACTAATTGACTCGGTTATCGCTCTGCTATTACCGCTAGCTTCTTCCTCGCTGGCAGGAGCTTGATCGCTAGAGTTAATGGAGGATTGAATATCTCCAAGCATTTCCAGTAATTTTGCTTGCTGCTCTTTTAGAGAATTCTGTTCTTTCTGTAGCTCTTCGTTGCTTAACTCAGTAGTCGTATCTTCAACTGTAGTAGTTTCGTTTGATGACGCTTGTGCTGGTGGAGTTACCGGCAAGGAGCTTTGGGAATTTTGTTCTCTTTCAGCCAGGCTTTTAACCAGGGTTTGCATCATTGAAAACATTTCAGCATTCGCCTGCTTGTTTTCCTCGACAGTTTCTCCAGATGCTTCCGCTTCTTCAAAAGCGCGAGTCTCGCGATCTGTAGTGGGCCTGTTAATAGCTCTTTTCTTTCTTTGGATCTCTCTGTTGCGAGCTTTGATATCCAGTTTGGGAAGAACGTCGCACTTGATCAGCACTTCGTTGGCTTCAGCTAGAACCTCCTCCAGCTGATGAAAAACCTCTTTGTTAAACTCCCGATATATGGTGAGTAGATAATGCGCTTTAAGGCCTAGGGGTTTGACGGCATTGTTAAAGCAGTCACCTATTTGTTCCGGGTCTAAAGGATTATTGGTTTCATCTATATGGAGATTGGGAAATAGAGTGTCGAGACGAGTTGTGAAGCTTATGTACTGTTGAATGTCGCAATTTCGAGCATGATTAACCATACCTTCCATAGCAATAATGGCTTCAAGATAATCGTCATCTACTAAGGATAAATTGCCGTATTCTGCGACTTCTGCTTCTACCTCCACGACTTTTGGCAAATAGAGGGCGTCGAACTGGCTGTTTAGATTAATCATAAAGCTTTCAGCAATCGTCGGAGATTCCTCTCGCAGCGGTGGCAGCTGAGTGTTAGAGAATTGCGAAGCCTGCGCTTCAATCTGCAGAGTTGCACTCTCCAATGCCGTCATCACCAATCTGGTGAGGGATCTAACTGCGGATAATTTAACCTTGTTTGTAATTTCTTTCATGACGATATTGCTAAGAGCCTTTCGTTTGCTTTTCTACTTTTGCTTATCTGAAAATCAGAAATTAGCCGATTTCACCGAGTTTAGCGACATACGGAGTATAGGTACAGGGCAATACCACCCCTAAATCGTGGGATTTTGAACTAGACCATATTACTTGCAAAAAAATCTCGTAATTCTTCTGGGATACGGCTTACGTTCCCGGCGAGGTCTGTCCACACGTGTCGTGTGAGCCCGGTTACCAAGATATCGTCACTCACAGAATTTCTCACTTCATAGGCAAAGCTTAGTCTTCTGCTTCGATTCTCCTCTATCCAGCTACGGATTCTGACATGATCCCCGTACATTAGGCTGCCCAAATATCGGATATCGACTTCTGTAACAGGTAGTCGATAGCCGCTGGATTCAATGCTTGCGTAGTCATTCCCCAATTCCCTCATGTAGTGGCTGCGACCTTCTTCGAAATAAACCAAATAACTAGCATGATGCACAACTCCCATGGCGTCGGTTTCCGCATAACGCACGGGAAACTCTGTTTCCATTGCTTTTGGTCTGTGCTTCTCACTATTACTCATATGATCCATCCGAATTCTGATCGAGGCGTACTATCTGTGTTTTCCGTGGATTATCTGTTAGTTTCTGCTTGTCTGAAAGTGTTATCGGTCCCGTTTTGAGACTCGAATGAAATGATTAATTTTCCAGAACCACCTAAAGAATACGGCTCAGTGTTTTTAGAGGAAACGGACAAACCGCTTCCGAAAAAAATAAATCAGCAAACCCGTTATGCTTTTTTTAGCACTATTGCCACAGGCGGCAAATCGCTGATTAAGTCCTGCAAGGATTTACATCTATCTCGCTTCATTTGCTACAAGACCCTTAAACCAGAGTTTGCGGATGATGAAATTGAACAGCAGAGACTTATTCGCGAAGCCAGGGTAACGGCAATGCTGCAGCATCCAAATACGGTTCCTACTTACGAATTGGGCAGGGACAGTAAAGGGCATTGTTATTTCACCATGAAGCTGGTTCATGGTTACACTCTTAGAGAAATTCTCGATTTTCGCGATCGTTACGACCTTACCCAGCTGGTGGACGTAATGCTTCAAGTTGCCTACGCCCTTGAGTATGCTCATAAACATGGCGTGGCCCACCGTGATATCAAACCGGAGAACATTCTAGTGGGTCCCTATAGCGAAGTCCTCGTGCTGGATTGGGGCTTGGCAAAGGTTTGGAATCCAGATGGTACTGCCGTAGAAGAAGGCGAGACAGCTGAGACAAAGATTGAGGACATCAGCCTCACCGGGCAAGGTAAGGCTCAGGGCACAGCCCACTATATGTCTCCCGAACAAGTGAAGCAGGACCCTAGTATTGATCATCGCACTGATATTTTTAGTTTAGCTGCTGTTATGTATGAAGTGCTTTGTGGAAAGCCTGCCCCTAAAGGAGACAAGCTTCATCATATTATTGAGAGTGTGCTTAACGACTCCCCGGAAAAACCTTCAGACGTGACTAGTCAACGAGTCCCGCCTTTGCTTGAAGAGATGGTGATGAGAGCCTTGGAAAAAAATCCGGATAATCGCTACCAATCCATAAGAGAAATGATTCAGATAATGAAGCAGGATTGGCGCTCTGGAATGTTCTCCTGAATCGGTTTTAAAGAATAAAAATTTATAACAGTCTCCATGTGGAGCTACTAAATAATTCCAAAATGGAGTTTCGAGATGAAATGTTTCCCATCATTGAAAATCGTTCACACTAAAGTGTTGTTGCTTGTGCTGTGTTTGTCTGGCGGTCATTCTTTACTTCAAGCACAGGTGCCAGACTTGATATTTGTCGGTGACAATATCATCACCATGGAACAGGGTGTTGAAGGCGGCTCGGTAACAGCGGTGGCTGTGAGTGGAGAGAGGATTCAGGCGGTAGGACTTTCTGAAGACATTCTGCAACTTCGAGGTGATTCAACACAAGTAGTCGAGCTGGGTGATAAAGCTCTCCTTCCAGGTTTCATTGATGCCCATGGGCATTTCAATGCAGTGGCGCGCTACACCGACCTTCTCGATCTGTCTTCACCACCGGTGGGGGGAGTAACCAGCATTGACGACATCGTCAGGCTGTTGAGATTAAGAATCGAACAGCAACAAATTCCAGAAGGCGAGCTTATCTTCGGCGTGGGCTATGACGATTCATTGCTTGCGGAGCAGCGACACCCGACCCGTGATGATTTGGATCTGGCTTCCACTCGTCATCCTATTATTGTTCGTCATGTTTCCGGTCATCTGTTGGCAGCCAATAGTCTGGCTCTGGAACAGGCAGGTGTAGGCTCTACAACTGCCAATCCGGCTGGAGGTATTATTCGCCGACGACAGGGAAGCAATGAACCCGACGGGGTAATGGAAGAAACTGCAATGGGTGCGTTTCCTGGTTCCAGTTCGAATATGAGTGCCGAAGATATTAGTCGGCTACGACGAGATGCGCTTACCCTTTATGCCTCCTATGGAATTACCACCATACAAGACAGTAATGTCAGTGTGCAGTATGCAGACGCTTACCGGGAGGAGGCGAGGCTGAATCCGTTAGCAATCGATGTAGTTGCATATGTCATGGCCAATCCTCTTAGTGATGAGGCGCTTGAGGCTGTGGAGCATGACACTGAATACACAGGGGGCTTCAGAGTTGGTGGCGTCAAATTCACGCTGGACGGATCGCCACAGGGTAGAACGGCCTGGATGACTGAGCCTTATGATCAAGGTCCGCCGGGACAGGATTCGAGCTATGTTGCCTATCCCAGTTATGATCCTGAAGCATATAAGTCTCGGATGCCGGACTTGTTGAGAAGAGGAATTCCAGTGCTGGCCCATGCTAATGGAGACGCAGCGATTCAGGTGATGATAGATGGTATTTCCGAGGCTGTTGGTACTGGCCCAGTACCAGACCATCGCTCAGTAATTATCCATGCGCAGTTGGCTAGAGAAGATCAGTTGGATCAGATGAAGCAGTATGGAATTATTCCTTCATTTTATTCGGTTCATCCATTCTTCTGGGGAGACTGGCACAGATTAAGTTTTGGTGAGGAACGTGCCGCTTATATAAGTCCCGCACAAGCTGCTGTCGAAAAAGGTATTCCCTTTACTATTCATAATGATTCGCCAATTGTGCCTCCAAATATGATGCGCTTGCTTTCGATAGCAGTGAACCGGGAAACACGAAGCGGTCATATTCTTGGTCCTGACCAAAAAATTAGTGTTATGGATGCGCTAAACTCTATAACTCTGGGGGCCGCCTACCAATATTTTGAAGAAGATCAAAAAGGGTCAATCATTGCTGGCAAGAGAGCAGACTTTGTTATCCTTGAGGAAAACCCACTGGAAGTGGATCCTTCTCGGTTGCAAGATATTGCAATTGTAGAAACGTTTTCCCGAGGTAAATCCGTCTATCAGCGATAGCTGCTATTCGTGAAATGAATAGCTGAAAGAAAATCTCTAAGTGCAAAAACATAATAATTGAAACAAGAGTCAGGAGTTAATCATGAAAGTCGCGTTCATTGGTTTAGGTGTTATGGGATATCCCATGGCGGGACATTTGAAAAATGCAGGTTTGGATGTGTGTGTTTATAACCGAACAGAGGCTAAGGCAAGCCAATGGTGCGTGGAACATGGTGGTAATTCCGCTCCCACGCCCAGAGAAGCAGCTGAGAATTGCGATATCGTATTTACTTGCGTAGGAAACGATGATGACGTTCGTCAGGTAATTTTTGGTGATGATGCTGCTTTTGCTGGAATGAAGCCGGGGGCAATTCTGGTGGATCACACTACTGCCTCGGCAAGCCTGGCTAGGGAGCTGGATGCTGCAGCCAGGGAGCAGGGGTTTTCATTTCTTGATGCACCGGTTTCTGGTGGTCAGGCTGGAGCGGAAAATGCTGCGCTAACGGTTATGATCGGTGGTGATCAATCTACTTATGATGCTGCCAATCCGGCAATGGACGCTTACTCCAAATTCACCAAATTGCTGGGTCCAGCTGGAAGTGGCCAATTGGCAAAGATGGTAAATCAGGTTTGTATTGCAGGCGTGGTTCAGGGTCTGGCCGAAGGATTAAATTTTGCCAAGAATGCAGGGCTGGATGGAGAAGCACTGATTGAGACCATATCTAAAGGTGCTGCCGGTTCCTGGCAGATGGAAAACCGTTATGCAACTATGCTGGCGGACGAGTATGAATTCGGCTTTGCCGTGGATTGGATGCGAAAGGACCTCGGTATAGCCATTGAAGAAGCCAGAAATAATGGCTCAGAGTTGCCTGTTGCCCAATTGGTGGATAGCTTTTACGAGGATATTCAGAAAATGGGTGGCGGGCGATGGGATACGTCGAGCCTATTAGCTCGACTTGTTCGAAAGTAGCAACGAACCAATCGTCTGAATGTAGCTCCCTTTAGGCGTAAACCTGTTGATTCTTAACAGTTAAAGCTCTAACTTACCTGTCTGCAAACGGGGCTCTTGGGGGCAAATGATGAAACAAAAAATTTCTCTTATTTTATCGATAGTTACGGCAAGTTTGGCGGTAAGTTCAATTCAGGCAGCTGACGATTATACTCCGCCCAGAACGGAATATGGTCAGCCAGATCTGCAAGGTGTTTGGAATTTTAGCTCCAATACGCCTATGCAAAGACCTGAGCGCTTTGGAACTCAAGAATTTCTAACTTTTGAAGAAGTTCAAGCGGCTATTGCGCGGCAGGAATCTGCAGCTGCTCGTGCTGATGCAGCCGCAGCTCGCTTAGTTGTTGATCCTGACGCCCCTCCTGAAACTGATAACCCCGGTGGTTACAATGATTTCTGGATGGAGAGTGCCGGAATTGGTGATACGGTGAGAACTTCTCTTATTGTCTATCCTGAAAATGGTCGTATTCCTGACAGAGTAGAAGGTGCTCAGAGACAGTTTGGTGGACTGGGTCCGGATATTCCCAGTACTCGTCCAGTTCGCTTTGTAGTTGGTGGAATTGCTAAGGATGGTCCGGAGGATCGTGGTCTGTCTGAGCGTTGCATCGTAGGCTTTAACTCGGGACCTCCATTTACGCCGAGCCTCTACAATAACAATATGCAGATTTTTCAGAATCGCGATACTGCAGTAATCATGACCGAGATGATCCATGATGCCCGAATTGTACGTCTAGGCGATAAGCCTGAACTGACAGAAGACATCACTTTGTGGTCAGGCGATTCACGCGGTTGGTGGGAAGGCGATACTCTGGTAGTAGAGACTAAGAATTTTAACGGTCTGCGCCAGACATTTAGCTCAACAGGCAGTAATGAAGACATGGTGTTAACTGAAAAGTTCACCCGTTCCGCGTTTGATACTGTGGACTATGAATTTACTATAGATGATCCGTCCACTTTTACTGACAAGATCACGGCTATTGTTCCAATGACCAAATTGGCTGGTCAGATCTACGAATATGCTTGTCATGAAGGCAATTACGGTATGTTCAATATTCTTCGCGGAAAACGAATGGAAGATCGTCGTGCTACTGAGAGCGGTGGACAGTAAATTTTTTTAAATACCTGGCCATGCCGGGTGTGTTTTATCTTTGAATGAAGGGTTTTAAATGAAAACAAAAATAGAGAAATTTTTAAGTGCGGTTAGTCTGGTTTTTGCAATTGCGTTATTTGCCAGTACACAGGCTGTTGCTCAGAGCGGTGATATCGCTCGTACTCCAGATGGTAAACCAGACCTTAGTGGGATTTGGCAAGCAATGACCAATGCTCACTATGACATTGAGCCTCATGCTGCAGCGGAAGGTCCTCATTCAGGTTTGTTTGGAGCCCTTTCTGCAGAGCCTGGAAGCCTGGGTATTGTAGAGGGTGGCAGGATTCCATATAACGAGCAGAGTCGGCGAGTGAGAGATACCAATGCGGCGAATGCGCTGGAAAACGATCCCTTGGCTAAGTGCTATATGCCTGGCGTACCACGTGCGAATTACCTTCCGTTCCCATTTCAAATAGTTCAGTCAAACAGCGTGATACTGGTTGCTTATGAATTTGCTGAGTCCAACCGTATCCTTTATGTTGATCAGCCAGAGCTTGAATCTCAAGTTGATGCTTGGATGGGGCATTCCAATGCTCATTGGGAAGGTGACACACTAGTTGTTCGTGTTTCTGGTCAGATGCCTGATTCATGGTTCGACAGAGCGGGTAATCACCATAGTTATGAGATGGTAGTTGAAGAGCGCTGGACTGCAACGGGCGCGAATCATATTCAATATGAGGCGACTATTACTGATCCGAATACCTTTACAAGCCCTTGGACAGTAAGCTTACCGTTATACCGTCATGTGGATGAAAACATGCAGCTACTTGAATTCAAGTGTGCTGAGTTTGCTGAAGAATACCTGTACGGTGAGTGGCGTAAGCCAGGCACACCACGAGGTAATCCTCCGCAGTAAGTCTTTTGAAAATCAGAAATACAAAAGAGCCCGCAACGAAAGAAGCGGGCTTTTTTGTGAGTGGGGCTTTCTATTTCTAGTTTTGAGAAGGGAAGAAGCTAGCTATCTCGACCAAAGGCTTACGTCTTATATCAGGTATCCTCGCTCCATCTTCAGGATAACCCACAACTATTAGCATTAGCGGTTTTTCGGTTTCTGGTCGCTTCAGAATTTTGTTGAGGAATTTCATTGGACTGGGTGTATGAGTTAGGGTTGCAAGCCCCGCATTGTGTAAAGCACTTATCAATAAGCCGCATGCAATACCAACTGACTCGGTAACGTAATAGTTTTTCTTTTTCACTCCATTGCTATCTCGTTCAAATTTTTGGGCGAATACAACTATTAAATTGGGAGCTCTTTCCAGGAAAGGTTTTTTGGAATCTGTGCCTAGAGGGGCGAGAGCATCAAGCCAGTCCTGCGGAGCCCTCGAATTGTAAAACTCTACCTCTTCTTTTTCGGCGGCATGTCGGATTTGTTTCTTTATGTCGGGATCGGAAACCACTGCAAAATGCCAGGGCTGCCTATTGGCCCCGCTTGGCGCGCTTCCTGCTGTCAGCAGACACTGATGAATTATCTCTTCAGGAACGGCAGACTCTTTGTAGTCCCGGACGGTGCGACGTTTCTGCATTCGGCTCTGGAAATCGGTTGCTCGCTTCAGCATCTCCGCTTCTGGCAAAACTTCGAATTCCAGCTTGATGGTGTCCGGCTTGTGATCTTGTGAGTCTTCTATTGCCATGGTCAGTCTTCTATATGTCTATCCATCAGTAAGTAAGTGGCTATTCGACCCAGTTCAGGCCAGAGCCAAAGCATTGAGCGATGGTAGAAGCAAATCCTAAAAACCGCTAGTCTTATTGCTTGCAAGTTTGGACTTCCCTGAAAATAACGGATGAAAACTCAATGAATTCTCTACTAGGCCCACTAACATTAAGCCCATCAACCAGCCCTTCAATCGTTCAGTCAGTGATTAAATTATCATTGGCCTTAGTACTTGTCTGCGGGGCAGTAATTTCTAGCCCAAAGCTAATGGCTCAGGAAGATTTTGTTTTCTGGCCGGAACCCCAATACGATCCAGCGATTCCAACAGTGGAAGAAGTGTTGGGATATTCGACAGGCGAGAGAATTACCTGGCATCGCGATGCCATTAGATATTTTGAGGCCTTGCAGGATGCAGCTCCAGACCGGCTTGCTATCACTGAATATGCTCGTAGCTGGCAGGGGAGAGAGCTTATCTATGCGGTGATTTCCAGCCCAGAAAATATGGCGGAGCTGGCAACTCAAAAATCAAATATGCAATTGCTTGCAGACCCGCGAATAACGGACGAAACAGCAGCGCAACAAATTATTGAGTCTCAGGCTGCCATCACCTGGTTGTCTTATGGCGTGCATGGAGATGAGATCTCTTCAACCGATGCGGCTATGCTCACGGCTTATCATCTTCTGGCGTCGAGAGGAGATGATCGTGTACAGGACATTCTTGAGAATACGATAGTTGTAATCGACCCGATGCAAAATCCCGATGGTCGTGATCGTCTGGTGCACAGTTTCGAATCGTCCGAAGGCTTGTCAGCCGACTCTGATCCTCTGGCGGCGGAACACAATCAGCCCTGGCCCGGCGGCCGGACTAATCACTATCTATTCGATATGAATCGTGACTGGTTTATTCAGACTCAGCCAGAAACCATCGGGCGCACCAGTGCGATGTTGGAGTTTTATCCAGTAGCCTATGTGGATGCCCACGAGATGGGATCTGATGGTACTTATTTCTTCGCTCCGGAAGCAGTGCCTTACAATCCTCACCTGGCACAGGATCAACGAAACAGCTTGCAGCTATTTGGAAGAAACAACGCTAAATACTTCGATATGTTCGGCTTCGATTACTTCACTCGGGAAGTTTATGACGCCTTTTATCCAGGATATGGCGCCAGTTGGCCTTCCTATTTTGGCAGTATCGCAATGACCTATGAGCAAGCATCCTCTTCGGGGCTGGTAATCGAGCAGTACGATGGAAATGAGCTGCATTATCGGTATGCAGTGCGTAATCACTTCGTCACATCGCTGGCAACGGCGGAGACAGTTTCGCTTAATCGAGAGAAATTCCTTACGGATTTTTACAATTACCGAGCTTCGGCAATTGAAGAAGGTGAAGATGAAGATGTGCGAGCCTACATAATTCCTCTTCAAGCTGATCAGCCCGCAGCAAACAAGATGGCCGGTTTGCTTAGCAGGCAGGACGTTGAAGTGGGCAGAGCTCTTTCTTCATTCAATGCCTGCGGCGAATCCTATGAGGCGGGAGCATTTCTTATTCGTACTGATCAGCCATCCAAACGTTTTATTCGGACCATGTTGGATACTGATGTACCCATGCAAAGTGATTTCTTGGCAGAGCAGGAACGTCGCCGAGCCAGAAATCTGCCTGATGAGATATACGATGTAACGGCTTGGTCATTACCCTTGATGATGAACGTTGAAACCCATAGCTGTAACAGAGTGCCTTCAGGCGAATTTACCTTGGCAGGAACTGATCTCTATGAACCAGGAGCGGTTAGCGGGGGTGAAGCAAGTGTTTCCTATATCGTTCCCTGGGGATCGGCCCCGGCAGTACGATTTCTTGCACGTTCTCTTCGGGAAGGTATCGTACTTAAAAGTAACGATAAGACTTTTACCAATAACGGAAGTAATTATCCCGCAGGCAGCTTGATAATTGACGTTGCCGATAACTCAGAAAATTTATTCTCGGTAGTTAGCCGATTAGCAGAAGAAACCGGTGCGAATGTGATTGCGGTAGATGATAGTTGGGTAACAGAAGGCCCCAGCTTTGGTAGTGCTAATGTTGCTCGGTTTAATACGCCTAATGTAGCCATAGCCTGGGACGAGCCTACTGCTTCTTACAGTGCTGGTAATACGCGATTTGTTATTGAGAGGCAGTTCGATTTTCCAGTAACTGCGATTCGAGTGGAGCATTTACGTAGTTCCGATTTAAGTGGCTTTCAGGTTCTTATCCTTCCTCTTATGAACGGTGCAGGCTACAAGTCAGCATTGGGTGAATCGGGAATTGAGAATTTGCAGGACTGGGTAGACAAAGGAGGTGTGCTAATTAGCCTGGGAAATGCGACGCGCTTTCTTGCCGACCCCGAAGTGGATCTGATTTCAATTCGTCGTGAGAGAGCGGTTGTAGAAGTTGAGATTCCCGAAGATGAAGAGGAAGAAGAGTCTGCGGTTGAAGGACAGTACCTCACTGAGCTGGAACAGTATGAAGAGCAAATTGTGCCAGTGGAAGGGTTCCCAGATCCTGTTGCTGGTGTTTTAGCTCGTGCCGATGTGGATTCCGAACACTGGCTAAGTGCGGGAGTTGCTCCGGTTCTCAATGTCTTGGTTAGGGGTAATGACGTCTACACACCAATTCGTTTGAACGATGGTTTTAATGTGGTGCGTTTTCAAGGACCCGATGACTTGTTAGCCAGTGGTTATATCTGGGATGAGAATAGGCGTCAGTTAGCGTATAAACCTTTCGTTGTGTCAGAGGAAAGAGGAGAAGGGCAGGTTATTGCTTTTACTCAGGACCCTACGGTGAGGGCCTATCTGGATGGTCTTAACGTGATTCTAATGAATGCTATCTTTCGCGCTAGTGCCCATGCCAGACCGGTTAGATGATTACCTGTGGTAAGTAACTAACGGCCTAAATGAAAAAATCACCGAAGGCGTCTAAGCCTTCAGTGATTTTTTAGTAAACTCTTATTGTAAGAAAATCCACTATCATCGCATCTGCAGAAACGACTATCGCTCGATGGTGAACAGACCATCGACGTGATTTAGAGTGTTGATTTCATCTATTAGGTCAAAGCCGCCGACAAAGGTTTCTGCTTTATTCCCGCTGAAAACTCCACCTAGATCGCCACCAATTGAATTACTGATAAGTCCTGAAGAGTCAATAAGCAGGCCGTCGATCATATTGAGATTTACGCTACCCTGATTAATCAGACCATCGAAATCTACAGACCATGATTGGCCTCCACTAAGAATCTCAAGACTACCATTATTGATGCTGCCGTTATCGAAATTCACATCCATAGCAGCTATCAAGCTATTAATATCGCCGACGTTTCCGCTACCAATAAAGGACGAAGCTATTCCGGTAGTGTAGTTATGGCTTCCCTTGAGGTTCGCCACTGGAGTTGGGTTTGCTTCAGCAAAATAGTTGCTGGTGCTGATCTGAACGAGCTCATCATCCAACTGCTGGACTACCACCCAGTTGTTATCAATTGAATTGTTCCACTTGCCCCAAGCGATGTTGTGAGCATCTGTACTTGGTTCTGGCAGGCTAAGACTGCTAGTAGTTGTCACTGTAACCTGGCCATTGCTTTTAGTTGTAGTAGTTGTAGTGGTGCCGTCGGCATTGAGGGTTACAACTGCTGAACTTCCGTTAGGGCTAACAGTTGTGCTGCCGGTCACGTTGCCATCTTCGTCAGTTACGACGGTAACTGTCTGCCCATTTCTACTGGTTGTGGTAGTGGTTTGATCTCCATCTGATGAGGTAGAAGTTGAGGAACCATCTTCATTGTCTACAGTGCTTGTTTCGTCTTCTTCGTCGCTGCTGTTGTTTCCACTGCCATTATTCCCGGAGTTTCCAGAGTTACCGTTGCCGCTTCCGCTAGTTCCGGAATTGCCATTGTCTCCGGAGTTACCGTTGCCGTTTCCATTGTTACCGTTGCCACTTCCGCTAGTTCCGGAATTGCCACTGTCTCCGGAGTTACTGCTGCCGCTTCCGCTAGTTCCGGAACTGCCACTGTCTCCGGAGTTACCGTTGCCGTTTCCATTGTTACCGTTGCCACTTCCGCTAGTTCCGGAATTGCCATTATCTCCGGAGTTACCATTGCCGTTTCCATTGTTACCGTTGCCACTTCCACTAGTTCCAGAATTACCATTGTCTCCCGAATCTCCGTCGACTACGGTAGAATCAGAGTCAGAGTCAGAGTCAGAACCTGTGCCTGTGTCAGTTCCAGTGCCGGAATCAGAACCATTGGCGGCGTTATCACCTGAATCTTCAGGCGCTAAATCATCTTCCGGTTCGTCGACATCGTCGGATCGTAGGCCTAATACTTGTCCATCATTCAGCTGTAAGCAAAGCAAGGAATCGGTGGAACAGGAAATTGAGTTTGGAGAGTCATCTTCAACCGGGTTAATTGATAATGCAGATCTAGTCTCTTCTCTTTCGGTTTCAGCAAGAGTTGTACTTGTGCTGGTTTCCGGGGAAGTAGAAGCTATCAGCTCTGGTGAAGGAGACTCAAAGGAGAGGTTGCTGTCATCACTGGAGTCCTCTCTATTGTTAGCAGCGGCAGCTAAGACTGAATTATCCGCAGCCTGTGTGTTAGCTGGGTTCTGTGCGTTATCGGTATTTCCTGGTTGGTTCGTGCCGCCATCAGAATCGTCGGTATCACCATTTTGATCTGCTGAGTTTTCAGTTTGCTCTTCATCCTCATTGCTGTCTTCAGTTTCTTGGGTAAGATCAGCAGAGACGTCACCTAAGCCAGGAGGTTGAAGAAGCAATCCTTCTGGAGGTGAGTTTGCACTAACTACTCGAGCGAAATCAAAATCTGCTCCAATACCTAGATCTAATGTTCCTGCGGTATTTGAAATTGTTGTCCCGCCATCGTAGACGCCAGTTAACACTTCGCCTTGAGGCGTAATCACTGCCTCGTAATCGGTGCCACGAATACCTATGGTAGCGAAGTTGGAAATCCGTGCTTCATAAGCTTCCTTATTTTGTTGTCCGATATTACCCGTGATGGTTCGGAAACCACCCTGGACCAATTCAATTGTTGATTGGTCGTTTACCGGATCCTGCTCGTACTGATATGCCACAATGGCAAATTCTGTGGATTCTTTCAGGGCGATCAGAGCATCATCTACCATGCGTATTTGTGTCGATGCCGAAGGGGCCGTAAAAATCGTATCGCCAACATAGATTTCGGCACGGCGACTTAGCTGGCGAGAACTGCCATTTGCACCCTGTGCAACAACTGTAGTGGCATAGTTAATTTGGCCACCTAAATAGAGGTGCTATTATGCATTTCCTACAATTAGGTGACAATATGACACGCAAGAAAAGGCCCAATTTCAGTCCAGAGTTTAAGCTGGAATCAGCCCAGCTGGTTGTTGACCAGAA
>Ga0209558_1000310_pt1 | contig 45720 bp, 46 predicted proteins | sample SaaInlV_150m_DNA_3_FD_184674 | JGI IMG/M metagenome (GOLD analysis project Ga0209558, IMG submission 184674) | Marine microbial communities from expanding oxygen minimum zones in the Saanich Inlet - Saanich Inlet SI074_LV_120m_DNA (SPAdes) (version 2) | ecosystem: Environmental > Aquatic >...
GGTAGAAAAACTAATCAACCTCTTAAGTTTAGATCAGCGGGATCAGTTTTTAAAAATCCACCTAAATTTGCTGCGGGATACTTAATTGACCAAACCGGATTGAAAGGAACTAAGGTAGGCGACGCCGAAATCTCACAACATCATGCAAATTTCTTTGTGAATCATGGGAAAGCTAAATCTTCTGATATTACAGCTTTAATCAGATTAGCACGAAAATCAGTCTTTGATAAATTTGGAATAAAATTAGAATTAGAAGTAAAAACCATCGGATTTAATCCCCAAGAATTGGACAGTGATAATGCGTCATAAAAAACAACAATACCCATGGTTAAAAATTGGGATTTCCTTTTTATCTCTATTTAGTGTATTTGCATTAACCTGGGCGGCATTTTGGTGGTCCGGATATAAACAGTCTCTCGCAATCACCAATGTGAAATTTGGAAAAACAACAGTTTTAAATTCCCATATATATGAAGCAACACTTGGAGAAATGCTTGGAAATAATCCAGGAGATATTAGGTTAAACGATATTAGTGAACTCATGGAAAGTCATCCCTACGTGAAAGCTGCTCGTGTAAGTCACCAATATCCTGGGGTGATACAAATTGAGATTCTTGAACGACAGCCCATTGCTTTATTAAATACAAATCCAATGGTATTGTTGGATGCAGAAGCGATTGTATTGCCGGATGTTGATAATCTTGGAAATTATAATTTACCTATTTTAACAAATTTTAATCCTGAACCGGAATTATATCCGCCAGGGAAAGAAGCGCTTTCCGTAAAAGTAAAAGAATGCATTGATTGGTTATCAAAGATTCAAATTGGATATGAATCCCTTTATAATAATTTGTCAGAAATGAAAATGACTTCTGAAAACGAAATGGAACTCATTTTAACAGATCGACCAACTCAAATATATCTAGGACAAGATAAAGTTTGGTCCCGAATTCAAATATTAAAACAATTTGAGAAAGAATTGGGCGATAGAAAAATATCAGATTTTTCTTATTTGGATATGCGGTACGAAAATCAAATCATTGCTAAAGGGCGGCGATTATGAGCCCTATTCGAAACGGACAAGATCGTCAAATCACCGTCGGCCTCGACATTGGTGCTAATTCCATTATTTGCGCGATTGGTCAAATAATCCCGGATACAAAGCGACTAAAATTATTGGGAATTTCTACCGTTCAATCTTCTGGAATTCGTCGAGGTACAATTACCCATCGAAATGAATTGATTGAAAAACTAGAAATGGCAATGAGCGAAGCAGAAACCATGGCAAATATTAAAATTACTAAAGCCATTCTTTCCATTACCGGCGATCATATTCGGTGTTTAAATACCCAAGCTGCAATTGCTTTAAATCGCGCAAGTGGCGGACCTAGCGGTATTACAGAAAGAGCAATTCAGGATGAGGATATTTATCAAGTATTGGATCTGGCACAAGCGGTTTCCCTTCCAGTCGATCGGGATATTCTTCATACACTTCCACAAGAATATTTAGTAGATACTTTAGAAGAAATAAAAAATCCAATTGGGATGACTGGCCGCAGATTAGAAGGCCGTGTACATTTAGTAACGGCTGCTACAACGGCCATGAATAATTTAGTTAGTTGTGTTGAAGAATTAGGTATCACGGTTGATGGGCTTGTCTTTCAACCGTTAGCATCGGCCTTGGCTACACTCCATGAAGATGAAATGGAATTGGGCGTTACCCTTGTAGAAATTGGATCTTCAACAACCAATATTGCTGTATATCATGGCAGTGCCATTCGCCATTCAGCAATTATTCCAATTGGGGCTTCCAGTATAACCCATGATATTGCCGTTATGCTTCAAATAAGCATTGAAGATGCAGAAAATATTAAAATAAAATATGCATCTGCTCGTGCCTCTTTGTCTTCTCCCAAATTGGAAATTGAAATTCCATCCCAAGAAGGACAAATAGAACGAACAATCCCGGAGCAAGAAGTTTCACGGTATGTTGAAGCTCGCATGCAGGAAATATTTCAAATGGTCATCCGGGAAATTTCACGGGCAGATATTAAAGATCCCTTAACCTATGGGATTGTTATGACTGGCGGTGGTGCTCTCTTAAGAAATATTGTTCCACTCGCAGAAAATACTTTAGGCGTAAAGGTACGCCAAGGAAAACCCATAAAAATTGACGGGGTCCAAGATATTGCAGACGGACCTAATCATACAACAGCCATGGGGCTTTTACTTTGGCCATTGTATGCAACGGATCATGTCCGATTGCAGCAACCAACCAATGGAAGCTTCTCGGGGCTATTAAAGAAAATTCGACATACCATCGAAGACCTGTTTTAACCAAACCAGTTAACAAGGAGAAATATCATGCTATTTGAGTTTGATAGTCTATCTGAACAAAAAGCGAAACTAAAAGTTGTCGGTGTTGGCGGCGCGGGCGGAAATGCCGTTACACGAATGATCACTTCAGGAATGCAAGGTGTTGATTTCATTGCCATCAATACAGATGCACAAGATCTAGACAACAACCCTTCCGAACAAAAAATCCAAGTAGGAAAAAACCTGACCAAAGGTCTCGGAGCAGGTGCAAATTCTAATGTTGGAAAAGAAGCTGTGGAAGCGGATCGAGAAGCCATTACCACCATGTTGGACGGTGCGGATATGGTTTTCATTACGGCAGGATTGGGTGGCGGTACCGGAACCGGTGCGGCGCCAGTCATTGCCCAGATTTCACGTGAATTAGGTGTTTTAACCGTGGGAATTGTAACACTCCCTTTCAAATTTGAAGGCCCGAAAAGAATGAACCGAGCTTTAGAAGGCATGGCGGAGATGAAAAAGGCCTGTGACACAGTTATTGCGATTCCGAATCAAAAATTAATGTCCATCGTTGACAAATCTACAACTCTTCCTGAAGCATTTCAGATGGCGGATACTATTCTACATCAAGCTGCAAAAGGAATTTCAGATTTAATCAATGTTCAAGGTGTAATCAACTTGGATTTTGCAGATGTTGAAACCATCATGGAAAATATGGGCGAAGCTATTATGGGAACCGGTGTTGCATCAGGAGAAGAACGAGCAACTCTTGCTGCACAACAGGCTATCTCAAGCCCTCTTTTGGACGATGCAACTATTAAAGGAGCACAAGGTGTTTTAGTCAATATTACAGGCGGAAATGATCTTACCCTTATGGAAGCAAATGAGGCTACGAGTATCATTTTTGAAGAAGCAGGTGCTTCAGCAAATATCATTTTTGGTGCAGTAATTGATCCAAGCCTTAATGATGAAATTCGGGTAACGGTAATTGCGACTGGATTTAATATTCCACAAGCTATTTCCAAAGTTGAATCTATGGGACCCATGACAGGGCCCCATTCACCTATTCAAACCCGAACACGTGAATTGCAAGAAAGAAGTAATACACCGCTTCATGCTCAAAAAGAAACGGTCCCTGAACCCATAGTAGAAGAACCAAATAAAAAACCGATTCTAACTTTTGACGATACACAAGGTTCACCTGTGATTTATGGACAAGATCTTCAAATTCCTGCCTTCATAAGACGGCAACATGATTAAAACTGGTTGGCTATCAATCCATAAAAAATGATAGACGGAAACGTCCCCGTTTCTTGCGGGGGCGTTTTATAAAAAAAAAAGCCCTTCCATGTAAACATGAAAGGGCTAATACAACAAAGGGAAATATTGAGAAGGGTTTATCTGACCTTAATCCCTTTTGCTCTTAATTCGTTCACAACTTTACGAATCCCTTTTTTATCAATAATCCGCATACCGCGGGTGGATAAACGCAAGGTTATATACCTATTTTCATCAGGAAGCCAAAATTTCTTTCTCTGTAAATTTATATTAAACCGGCGGCGACTTTTATTGTTTGCGTGGCTCACATTATTCCCAAACATGGGTTTTTTACCAGTTACGTCACATACTCTGCTCATGATTTTTCTCTTTTATAATAATTAGTTTCAGTACGAAAAAAGCCACGAAATTTAGAGAGTAAAACCATGATGACCAAAATTTATTTATCCGCAAACCTTAATTTTATCGTATCATTAATTCTATGTCATTTGGATCTTTTATCCCCTCTTTCAATGCAATGATTCCCATGGAAATAAACAGAGCTTTGTACACCATCTCATGGGCATTTATTATGGGGGCAATCCAATAAATTTTGTTGAATAAAATCATAATAAATATGGGGTGAATAATAAATAAAACCAAATTATAAATAAATACAAATTTGAAAATTTTCCATTTTTTAAAATTCCATATGAGAAAACTAGCCAACCAAAAATATCCATTGAAGGGTAAATTTAAAAAAATATTAACAAATTTATCCGACCTAGATTCTATCCAATAATCATCTTGAGACACCAAAACAACAATATCACTCTCATCGGGCAAGGTTGATTGAATGGTAGGCGCTATAACTTCCCGTACAATAATAGTTTGAATTGGACGAACAAGACCTAAATAAAATAGGCAAAACCCACACAACTTATATAAGACGGTTATCCAGAAATTAAAGTGTCTTTTTGATCGCTGATTACTGTCCATAAATACCAGAATGATAAAACAATTGGATAAAAGAAAATATAAGAACTGTAATCATGGGCCACATCCCAGTATTGAGGGAGATTAGCATTAAATACTGCAAAAAATGCAATTCTTAAAATATTGGCAAAAAATAAAACAAGCAATCCTGTTGATAAAAAAATAAGCCGTTTTTTCCAATCACCTGGATAAGCAAAAATAAACCCGCCATAAAGTCCAAGAAGGTTTAGTCCATTACATCCATTTTGAATTTCAATACCACTATGCCCCACACAAGTGAGTACTCTACCTGACACGTCCACATCCCAGCCCAAAAGACTTAAAAGTCCGCCAGCCATATTTATGCCTGTTAAACTTAAAAATGTATCTAACCTACCGTCAGGTAAAAGAACTAAATCATAAAATAATTGCCAAAATGCATAAATTGCACCCGCTTTAATTAGAAAAAGTGCTAAAGGTGATATAGATTTATTTATTTCGATTTTTAAGTTTTTTGTAAGCCATTGCGCCACCGGCACCAATCAATAGTTCCAATCCACCAATAGGCGCTTGGGCGGGATCACTGGGAAAACCAACACCTTGAGCCATGATCATAGAAAGTGTGGAAGTAAGAAATAGGATGAGTTTGATATAAGTATGTTTCATGACGTCTCCCCTATTTAACAAAGGTGACTTTTTGCGTCACTGTTTTGCTTGGGGTTAACAATTTCAAAAAGTAAACACCTGAGGGCAAACTCTGGGGTTCCCAAGTATAGGTGTGACTTCCAGGTTTTAGAGTCTCTTGAAGTAAGAATTTGATTTCTTGTCCATTCACATTATACACATTTAACGATACTGGACTCACAGTTGGTAAATCAAACTTTATCGTTGCACTGGGATTAAATGGGTTGGGATAAACCGGATGCAAAGCAAAGTCTGTTGGAAGAGATATCTGTGGATTACTTTCCAGTACATCATAGCTTACACTTAGGGTAAACCTTGGGGCTCCTACTATAGGATAAGGTTCTACAGCACCATCTGGAACTGCACTAAAACTTCCCTTTGATTCTGTGGTAAATGTGTAGGTATTGTTTAAAGATAAGTCTGTTTCTATAGTTGTAAGGTTATCTATTAGTGTCAGTTCTATATGACTGGGTAATTGATCTAAATCCCATGATAAGTTTATCTCTCCTGTTGCTGTAACAAAGTTTGTTCCATCTAAGCTGAGAAACATCACATCCAAAGAAAGAGAGAGTAAACCTTCATATTGAAAGGGAAGGTTATGAATATCTAATGCTGTCTCTCCTGTGTAGCTTAATCCCACCACTCTGGAGCTTGCATCTAAAGGCATTAATTTATGGGCATCTGCTTTATCTAAACCTGCGTCTCCATTATTCATAAAAGACATAAAAGTTTGGTCGGAATAATCATTCGATGAAATTGTAAAAGAAACACTACCAGTACTGTCGTTATCCATTGTTCTGTAAAACGTTCCAGAAGAACTGGCTTTATCAGCGGTCTCAATGGTGATACTTCCTGTTCCGCCACTGGCTGTAACCCAAAAACCCTGATACGGTGCAATGAGTCCATTGGTTAAACTTCCACTACTTCCATTCCAACTTTTCCAACCTGACGCTGCATCATCCCATACACTGGTGCTTGCAGATAGATTGGTCTTGGTGACCAAATCCCAATCAATCGTAGAAGCATAAGGATTACCTGCTAATCCATAAGCGCCATCAGCAATACTGCCCAAAGATGCGCTGGAACTATTCTCAGTACCGCTGACGCTTAAACTCACAGGTAAATCTGCAGCCCCATCCCAATTGGTATCATCAAATACATAAACCAAAAATCCTGTTCCTGCAGTTTGACTGGCACCACTGGCTGAGATATCCGTTAAAGCGGTCCAACTTTGGCCGGATACATTCAAAGTCCAAACATTAGCAGTGCCATCCGTAACATCTGCTCCCGTCATACCTTGCGTCCAAAGTTCAGACAATAAATCACTGTAAATCTGACCCGCTACTGGACTACTCATCATGCGGAAACCGCTGTTGCCTGAAATTAAAATGCCAGGCACAATCCCAAACCCAGTCATATTACTAACGGGAGTTGAACTTACTGTTTCAAACCGTGTACTGGGATCTGTCCACCCATCTGTATCTCCAGACCAAATACCAGATTTGAGCTGAATATTTTGATTGGCTGAAGAAACGCTATTTCCTGACCACTGTGTTCCGGGGTCATTTCCCGAGATACCAAACATATCCGTTAATGTACCACCTAAATATATTTCTAAAGCATCATTACCGTTAAATGTAAAGGATTCTGTATAGTGAGTTCCTCCATTATTTGTGGTTTCTGTAGCAAGGTCACCAGACGACCCAACAACAATGACACCACCATTAAATAAAGTTCCGGATGATAATGTGTAATCTGTAGAAGGTGTAGCTCCGTTTGTCCCTTTTTTAATGACAAGATTATTTGTCGAAAAATCAATGGTGGCCCCGGAGACATTCCATAATTCAACACCTTTAGGAGTTGTACCAGAATTAGTTTCAATATACTGACTTATAATTAGGTTGGCGTGGATTTCAGATGAAAACCAAAAAGAGAAGATGAATAATATGGAGCCAGTTTTTTTAAAGAAAATATTCATAATATAAAAAATGATTTAATGCTAAAATTAGCATAAATAAGAGCAAAGGCACTAATAATAATCATTTTTCCATTGAAAGTGTAAACTTCATTTCTTTAGAATCCAATTCAAAAATAGTATAATTGATTCTATATTTTCAATAGATATGTCTTCTTAATTTCCATCCCATGAAAATTGGTAACATTGAAATAGAAAACCCCATCGTTTTAGCACCCATGGCTGGTGTTACAGATTATCCATTTCGCATTTTATGTAAAGAGATGGGAGCTGGAATAGTGTATTCTGAATTTGTCTCCGCAGATGGGATTATACGAGAAAATACCAAAACTTTAAATCTCATCCGATTTGAAGAAGCTGAGCGTCCCATTGGAATTCAAATATTTGGGAGTGATGCAGAAACCATGAGCCAAGCTGCACGATATGTTGTGGATACTTTCAAACCAGATATTCTTGATATTAATTATGGCTGTCCTGTTCCAAAAGTAACAAATAAAGGTGGGGGTTCTGCTGCTTTACAAGATTTGTGCTTAATGGACGATATTACAGCCGCCGTCGTTGAATCCATCCCCGAAGTACCTGTAACTGTTAAAATGAGAATGGGATGGAATCAGGAAATAATAGTTATTCCAGAAGCGGGCGAACGGTTGGAGAAAATCGGCGTGAAAGCTATAGCACTTCACCCGAGAACCACGAAACAACGTTATACCGGAAAAGCCGATTGGCATTACATTAAACTTTTAAAGGAATCATGTTCAATTCCAATCATTGGAAATGGAGATGTATGTACGACAGATGATATGATGCGAATGTTTGAAGAAACCGGCTGTGATGCAGTGATGGTTGGACGAGTAGCCCATGGAAATCCGTGGTTTTTTCGGGAAGCTAATGCCAGGTTAAAGGGCGAGAAAAAACCAAATCCACCATCTCTATTAGATATTGCAAAAATGTGCAGTCGACATTTTGATCTTTTATTGGAAAACCGTGGCGAAAGAATTGGGACAAATCTCATGCGGAAGCATTTTTCTAATTATATTAAGGGATTCCCCGGGGCATCAATTTTTAGGCAAAAATTAGTCACTGCTCCAGGGTTACCAGAAATGCGCTACGCTTTAAATGAATTTATGAACGCAGCAAAAAAGATGGAATTCGTTTAAACTTGGTTGAGATAGAAAAACCATCAAAGTTTTTGAAATCCCCAAACTCCTTTGATAAAGGGGAATTATTTATTTGCTTTTTTTATCATCTAAAAATAGTTTTTCATTAAAAAATCATCTGGAAATGCGATTCGATTTAATTTTTTTACCAAAGTACTAAATGCTAAAATAGGCCGAACCATTAACAATTAAGTATTACCCCTACTCTCTCTATTGTCTATGCAGTTTTCGACCGGTAATTTTCCTGACTTTTTTCAAACCTATAATTTTAATTAGAGATTTATAAAATGAGCCAAATTCTAAAAGCTGTTAACGAACCTATTTTATCATTTACCGCAGGATCCCCAGAACGAACCAGTCTCCAAGCCAAATATGATAAAATGGCGAATCAAAAAATCGATATTCCTCTTATCATTGGTGGACAAGAAATTAGAACTGGAGATACTAAAAATTGCATCATGCCACACGATCATCAACATATTTTGGCCACCTTTCATAATGCTGGTGAAGCAGAAGTAAATCAAGCCATCGAAGCAGCCATGGAAGCTTGGAAAACATGGTCCGTTACACCCTTGCAAGAACGCACTAAAATTTTTCGAAAAGCGGCCGAACTCCTTCAAGGTCCATGGCGGGATACCATCAATGCAGCCACGATGTTGAACCAAAGTAAAAATGCATTTCAAGCAGAGATTGATGCGGCTTGTGAATTAATTGACTTTTTTAATTTTAATGCGCAATACGCAGAAGAAATAACCGCCAAGCAACCATTGATCTCCCCAGAAGGTATGCACAATCATCTGGAATATCGACCGTTAGAAGGATTTGTTTTTGCCATCACACCTTTCAATTTCACATCCATTGCTGCGAACCTTCCCTCTGCACCGGCGCTTATGGGAAATGTGGCATTATGGAAACCGGCTTCCAGCGCAGTTCTACCCTGTTACTATTTAATGAAAATGTTAGAAGAAGCTGGCTTGCCGGCGGGCGTGATAAATTTTATTCCCGGTTCCGGTGGAAAAGTGGGAAATCCTGTTTTGTCTAACAAAAATTTAGCCGGTGTTCATTTTACAGGATCAACTGCAACATTTCACCACATTTGGAAAACCATTGGCGCCAATATTGACCAGTATAAAACTTATCCAAGAATCGTTGGTGAAACCGGCGGAAAGGATTTTTGTCTCGCCCATGAATCTGTAAATCCTGATGAACTTGCAACAGCCATGATTCGTGGTGCTTTCGAATTCCAAGGACAAAAATGTTCTGCAATGTCCCGGGCTTACATTCCTACAACAATTTGGGATAATGTTAAGGAAAAATATTTAACTGATTTAGCTACAGTGAAAGTTGGTTCTCCACGAAATTTCTCGAATTACGTAAATGCAGTTATTGATAAACCTGCCTTCGATTCCATTACATCTTATATTGATTATGCCAAAGAATCAGAAGATGCTGAAATTATTTCTGGTGGTACTTACGATGATACAAAAGGCTACTTTATTCAACCGACTACTATCCTGACAACCGATCCACATTTCAAAACAATGGAAGAAGAAATTTTTGGTCCCGTCTTAACTATCTATTTATATGATCCAACTAAATGGAGCAATACAATTGACTTAGTTGACTCTACTTCACCTTATGCTTTAACAGGTTGTATTATGGGGAAGGATAAAGATGCCATGGCAGAAGCCAAAGATCGCCTCATGCATGCGGCTGGGAATTTCTACATTAATGATAAACCAACCGGTGCTGTTGTGGGGCAACAACCCTTTGGCGGCAGTCGTGCTTCTGGCACCAATGATAAAGCAGGCTCTGATCTTAATCTGCTAAGATGGTTATCCTTAAGAACTGTAAAAGAAACTTTTGATACACCCACGGATTATCGGTATCCATTCTTGGAAAAAGAATTAGCATAAACGTAAATAACTTTAGTTCTATAATATCAAAATTGATTGTTAGAATAACAAAAAAATAATGTCAAAACGCACAGCCATGATTGCCATGGGCGGAAATTCTTTATCTCCTAAAGGCGAAGCGGGAACCATTTCCCAGCAATTCGCCCATACACGGGAAACATTAGAAGGTATCGGCCACTTTATTGAAAGAGGGTACAATTTATGTATCAATCATGGAAACGGTCCCCAAGTAGGAAATGAACTCTTACGTATGGATCTCACACATGATAAAGTTCCCCCTCTGCCTCTGGGTATCTGTGTTGCGGGAACGCAAGGTTCCATCGGCTATATGATTCAGCAATCCTTGCAAAATAAATTACGGGATATGGATACGGATCGAGAAGTTGTAACCATAGTAACCCAAGTGATAGTGGATAAAAATGATCCATCCATCAAAGACCCAAGTAAATATGTGGGTACGCGATATTCGGAAGAAGAAGCCAATTCTTTCGCCGAAAAATTCGGGTGGAATATTAAAGAACAGGAATCGGGACAATGGCGCCGCGTGGTGCCGTCCCCCATGCCAGAATATATTATGCATGGGGATTCAATCAAAACGTTGGTTGATCGTGGTACTATTGTCATTGCTTCAGGCGGCGGCGGAATTCCCGTTTACAATAATGAAGATGGTCATCTCGAAGGTCTTGATGCGGTGATTGATAAAGATTATGCTGCTGCAAAACTCGGAAGGATTCTCCACGCTGAAGAATTATGGATTATCACCGATGTGGATAATGTGTACCTAAATTATGGAAAAGAAAATCAGGAATCTTTGCTAATCTTATCCGCATCAGACGCAGAAAAATTATACGAAAAAGGTGAATTTCAACAAGGGAGCATTGGTCCCAAGATTAAGGCGGCCATGCACTTCTTGAAATATCATGGTAAAAAAGTTATAATAACATCTATTCCCTGCATCCAAGCTGCACTTGATGGCAAAGCAGGGACAGAAATAAGGAATGAAAAATGAAAATACATGAATATCAAGGCAAGAAACTTTTTGCCGATTTTGGCATGCCCGTACAGGATGGCTATGTTTTCGAAAATATGGAAGATGCTGAATCTACCATAAAAAAAGTACAAGAAGATTTCAATACAGAAGATGTGGTAGTAAAAGCTCAAATCCATGCTGGCGGTCGCGGAAAAGGTGGCGGTGTGAAATATTCACCCAACTTTGATAAAGCATTGGAAAATGCTAAAAATATTTTAGGGATGAATCTGATCACACACCAAACAGGTGAAAGTGGTCAAGTCGTCCGAAAAGTGTATGTGACGGAAGCATTTGATATTGCCGAAGAATATTACGCAGCCATTACCTTAGACCGAGGAAAAGGGATGGATGTTTTTATGGTTTCTTCTGAAGGAGGTGTTGAGATTGAAAAAGTTGCTGCCGAAACACCTGAAAAAATTGCAAAAGTGTGGATTGATCCACTTTTGGGAATGAAGTCATTTCAAGCGAGAAAACTGGCTTATGCGCTTGGACTCACAGGTGATGCGTTTAAAGCTGCTATGAAAATTTTCGTGCAAATGTATCACGCTTATCAAAGTATTGATGCCACCATTGTAGAAGTGAATCCGTTGATTCTAACCACTGATGGACGTGTGGTCGTTTTGGATGCAAAAGTGAATCTGGATGATAATGCTCTTTTCCGCCATAAAGATATTGCAGCCATGCGGGATTTGGATGAAGAAGATCCCAACGAAGTTGAAGCAGGAAAATTCAACCTGAATTATATTAAATTAGATGGAAATGTTGGTTGTATGGTGAATGGTGCTGGACTCGCAATGGCCACAATGGATATTATAAAACTGGCGGGCGGTGAACCGGCAAACTTTTTGGATGTAGGTGGTACCGCTTCTGCAGAAACTGTTAAAAACGGCTTTCGCATTATTTTATCTGACGAAAACGTAAAAGCCGTTTTGATCAATATTTTTGGCGGTATTGTCCGCTGTGATCGGGTAGCGAATGGTGTGATTCAAGCGGTGAAAGAATTGGGACTGAAAGTTCCGGTTGTAGTTCGCTTAGAAGGCACCAATGCCAAAGAAGCCCAAAAAATATTAAGCGAATCCGGTGTGGATATTATTCCAGCCGTGGGAATGAAAGATGCTGCTCAAAAAGTTGTAAATGCGGCCAAAGGTAATTAGGAGATTTGATATGTCAATTTTAGTCAATAAAGATTCAAGAATCGTTGTCCAAGGAATTACGGGCTCCGAGGGTCAATTCCACACTGGACAAATGCTGGAGTACGGCACCAATGTTGTTGCCGGCGTTACGCCTGGAAAAGGTGGGCAATCCACATTAGACGACCGTGTACCGGTTTTCAATTCTGTTGAAGAAGCGGTGAAACAAACAGGCGCGGATACATCCATTATTTTTGTACCTCCACCCTTCGCCGCAGACGCTGTGATAGAAGCAAGTTTTGCCGGCATTAAAGTTGTGGTGTGTATAACGGAAGGTGTTCCCGTCCATGATATGGTGAAAGTGAAAAAAGTGGTGGACCAAAATGGAACGCGATTAATCGGTCCCAACTGCCCCGGAATTATTACAGTGGATGAATGTAAACTGGGTATCATGCCAGGATTCATTTGCAAGAAAGGGAATATTGGCGTGATTTCAAAATCTGGAACGCTCACCTATGAAGCAATTGATCAATTGGTAAATGTAGGCTTGGGTCAAACTACCGCAATCGGGATTGGCGGAGACCCAATCATTGGAACCACCATGAAAGATTGTATTGAACTTTTTGAAGCGGATCCTGAAACAAAAGGTATTGTAGTGATTGGTGAGATCGGCGGCCAAATGGAAATCGAAGCAGCGCGGTGGGCAAAAGAGAATGTAACAAAACCAATGGTTGGCTTTATAGCAGGACAAACTGCACCTCCCGGCAGACGAATGGGTCACGCCGGCGCAATCGTTTCGGGAGGGGATGATACAGCTGAAGCAAAAATGCGAATATTAGGTGAATGTGGGATAGCCGTTGCTGAATCTGTTGCGGATATTGGCGATCTAATGAAAGCGGCCATGGAAAAATAATAATTAAATTTCGTACCAAGTTTTTCTAAAACTAATAAGAACATCTTGGTAGTTTTAGAGTCAATATTTACAGGAAATAAGATGACAAATAGAACCTTTGCAATCATTAAACCGGATGCAATTAAAAATGGGAATACCGGAAAAGTCTATGACCGAGTCCTCCAAGCAGATTTCAAAATTCTATCTGCAAAACTAATGAGAATGACTTTGGCTCAGGCTGAAGGCTTTTATAACGTTCATAGAGAAAGACCTTTCTTTGGAGAACTCACTACATTTATGTCCTCTGGCGCATGTATGGTTTTAGCATTAGAAAAAGAGAATGCTGTTGCCGCTTGGAGAGAAACCATCGGTGCAACCAACCCGAAAGAAGCGGCTGAAGGTACCATTCGTAAGGATTTTGCCAGCAGTTTGGGCGAAAATGCAGTTCATGGTTCAGATAGTGATGAAAATGCTGAAAAAGAAATTGCCTTTTTCTTCACAGAGAGTGAACTTATAAGCAATCAATAATTACCTTATGCAAAAAATCCTGTCTTTATTCGTCCTTCTTTTCTTTGTCGCCTGCGGTGGTGGCGGAATTGAAGGCTATGTTGGCGAGTCCATTTCCATCACAGCTGAGAATCCTGAAGAAGGAAAAGATGTGGATTATAATTGGACACTGGCAAATCAACCCGATGGGTCTCTTATGAATTCTACAGACCTTTTCTCTTCGGATGACGGTCAAAAAATGTCTTTCATTCCAGATTATCCTGGTGACTATTCCATTGGAGTCAGTGTTTCTCAATATGGCGACGAAATCGCAACTCAAGTATTTGCTTTTTCAATTTTGGATCCAAATGAAGATGAAGAAGAATCTGAAATCAATAAAGATTTGGAAGACCAATCCAATGAAGAGTGGTTAAATGAAGATCTAGATGAGGAAACAGTTGAAGACGATGATACTGAAGAATTCGATGATGAAGAACTTGAAGATGAAGAATTTGAAGATGAAGAATTTGAAAATAATGAGATTGATGACGGCGAAAATGATGATGTATCTGATGATTCAGCACCAACTGAACTCGTAAAAAAAGCAACTGTAACTCATGTATTAAAGAGTGCATCTATTGCTGCAAAAACAGATCGATATACAATTCAGATTACCTCAAAACGTTTTTTAAAAGATGCACAACAATTTTCGCAAAATATGATAAGTAAGGGATATGATGCCTATATCCAAAAAGCCGCTTTTGATGGCAATGAAGTTTGGTATCGTGTTCGTGTAGGAAGTTATGATACATACAATTCAGCCAAATTAGCCGCTGATGTTCTCTCCAGAGAGATTGGAATGGCAACGTGGGTGGATTTTGTGAGAAAAGTACAATAATTCAATAGGAGAACAAAATGGGTTCAATAAAACTTTATTTTGATGTAAGAGATATTTTCAGAGCACCACGATTAGCATTGAGTGGTAAAAAAATCTGGATATTTATTGTAGGAAACTTGGGTGGATTCATCCTTTATTGGCTATTTTCTTATTTAGCATTGGCACTGGCTGGTGAATCATTCACAAGTGCTTTAGCTAAACACGGTCTTTATCCATGCCTTTTTGGATATGAAGCTGAATGGTATGCTTGGGTAACTTATTTTATCGGGGTTGAAGCTTGGATCATTGCAATTTACCTTGCTGCCACTGCTGTGAGTCGGGTAACCCTAAAACAATTAAAAGGGAATGATTTCTTTTCTGCCGGCGATGCATGGACTTTTGTACAAAAACATTGGCATCCTGTTGTATTCGCTCCTGTTTCAATTACCTTAATCATTGTTTTCTTTATGTCATTCGCCGGGGCTTTTGCTTTTATGGGTAAAATACCTTATGTAGGCGAATTCCTATTTGCTGTTCCCTATCTCTTTTATTTCTTCGGATCTGTTTTTACAATATATACAGCATTCGTGTTATTGGTCTCTCTACATTACACACCTGCCATTGTAGGTACCTATGAAGAAGATACCATGGGGACCGTTTTCCAATCTTACTCAATTACATGGTCACAACCTTGGCGCGTGATTGCATATCATATCGTTTTAATCATTCTATTAATAATTGCAATTCCCATTTTTACCTTTTTCTGGTATGCTGGCTATGGACTTGTTAATTACGTTTTTGCCTGTGAATGGTTTATGGGTGGCAAGCTAACTGGCATAATGGATTATGCAGTCTCTTTAGTGTGTCCCGGATCATTCTGTTCAATTGGGAGTGGCTGTTTTAGCGGTGGATGTATTTCGGCCAGCTTAAGTGATTGTTTTAGCAACTGCTTATCATTTTTAAGTTGTACTGTACCTGCTTCAGCTGGACCTTTGTCTGGAACTGAATCTGTTGCTGGTGTCATATTAGCTATTTCTCTTTTCCTAATTGGGCTTTCAATTTTTTCTTATGGACTTTCTATTGTATCTGTGGCAGAAACTATTATGTTCATTATTTTTAAGAAAAAATCTGATGACGACGATCTATTAGAACGAAAAGATGAGGATGAATTGGAAGAAGATATGGATGATGATTTTAATTTCGACGACAATGACGATGATACTGAATCTGATGATTCCGATGGCGAAAAGTCTGATGAAACCTCATCTGAAGATTCCACAGATGATTCAAATTCTGATAGTGATGACGAAGAAAAAGGACCCAATTCTGACGGGTAAGACTCAACAAAAGTTATTAAACCTAACTTTTGTTTATCATTCTTTCTATCTTGGATAGATTCAACTAGAACGGTAATTTTGTCGGCTGTAAATGAAGCTATTACGATCGGAATTAATATCCGAGTTTAATCATAAGCTTTTTGACATGTCCGCAAGGGATTTGCCTGACCGTGGTACCGTTTTTTCTGATAATAGTATTTTATGTGAATTGTCCGTTAAAATTGTACAGTTTGGGTTCCAAATTTCCGGTGAATTAAAAGTAACACCAGCCTATGAATGTGTTCGATGTTTGGAGTCATCATCTGACCAACTTACACTTCCATTCAAACTATGGTTAACTGCTATAAAAGAAAAACCGGCTGAAGACCAAGATCTGATTTATTTCCCGGATTCTCAAGACCATTTTGAGATGAATGAACCCATCGCTGATATTATCAGCTTGGCTGAACCCATAAACCCAGTTTGTAATAAACGGTGTAAAGGTTTATGTCCTAATTGCGGAACAAATTTGAACCAAGCATCTTGCGATTGTATTTTAGACGAACAAAATAATCCTTGGGATGCATTAAAGAATTTTAAACCAGAGTAGAGTTGAGGAGATTTCATGGCACTGCCAAAGAAACGTCAATCAAAAGCACGTTCACGGAAACGTCGCACACATTATAAATCGAGCCCTGTTGCAACAACAACTTGCGCGCAATGCAGTGAAACAAAAATGCCGCATAGAGCCTGTCCTAATTGTGGATACTATCGCGGTCGCCCTGTTATTTCTGCGTCTTAATATTTTTCCCTATTAAATGAAATTTGCCCTTGATGCTATGGGAGGCGATTTTGCCCCCCACGCCGTCATACAAGGTGCATTGGATGCTCTCGAAAAGACATCCAAACCATTGGGTATTATCCTTGTTGGCGATGAAACTGCTATTCATAAAGAATTGGATGGCCGCAATACGGATGCTATTGAAATCTTTCATACGGATGAAGTGGTCACAATGGAAGATAAAGGGTCAAAAGTTTTTAAACAGAAACCAAATTCATCCTTAGTTCAAGGAATTCGAATGGTGAAAAATGGAGATGCTGATGGATTTATTAGCGCGGGACACACAGGTGCAGTTATGTCAACATCCTTACTCTCACTTGGGAGAATTCCTGGTGTACGTCGACCGGCCTTAGCTGCCTTTTTTCCCACGGAAGGCCGTGGAAAAGTTTTATGTGACGTGGGTGCAAACCCCGATGCAAAGCCAGAACATTTAGTCCAATTCGCATTAATGGCATCTCATTATTATGATCACGTAGAAGGATTTGCTTCTCCGAAAATTGGGTTAATCAATATTGGAGCGGAACCGAGTAAAGGATCCGAACTCTATGTGGAAACTTATAAACTCCTTTCTGAGATGCCCAATTTCGTTGGCAATATTGAAGGGCGTCATTTACTAACCTCTGAAGCAGATGTTTTAATCTGTGATGGATTTGTTGGAAACACACTATTAAAATTTGCTGAATTTTGGATTACCTTTTTCACAAATGAGATTAAAACTAAGAGTGACGAAAAATTATCCTACAAAATTGGCGCAAGTTTAATGAAGCCAATATTAAACGATTTAATAAATCGTTTTGATTATGAAGAACATGGCGGCGTACCATTATTGGGTGTTAATGGTATTTCTATTGTTTGTCATGGTAGCTCAGGGCCTCGTTCTATTATGAATTCAATTTTTCTTGGACAAAAATGTATCGAAAACAATTTAATTGCAGACACTCAGAAAAGTTTAGCCAATCATTTTGGAAATTAAAGTGAACGCAAAGATTACAGCCACAGCCCATTATGTTCCTGAAAGGATTATGACCAATTTGGAATTAGAAAAATTGGTTGATACATCCGATGAATGGATTAGATCTCGAACAGGAATTTCCCAACGTCATATTGTTGCAGAAAATGAAGCTAGCTCTGATTTGTCAACCCGCGTTGCTGAACAATTATTGGCAAAACGGGGCATTTCTGCCGAAGATATTGATCTTATTATTATTGCCACTGTTACACCGGATCATTTCACCCCATCAACAGCTGCATTAGTCCAACTTAATATTGGTGCCAAAAACGCCTGGGGATTTGATTTGAGTGGTGCATGTAGCGGTTTTCTATATGGACTGGAAACCGGGAGTAAATTTATTTCATCGGGACACTATCAAAAAGTTATGGTTATTGGCGTAGATACTATGTCTTCCATTTTAGATTTTACAGATAGAAATACCTGTGTTCTTTTTGGCGATGGTGCTGGTGGAGTAATTTTGGAACCCACTGATTCCGATAACGGAATTATTGATTCCATTCTTAAAATGGATGGTTCCGGTGGCCAATATCTTCACGTTCCAGGTGGGGGAAGTCGGATGCCCGCAACTATTGAATCGGTTGAGGCGAAACAACATTATATTATGCAAGATGGTAAAAAAGTATTCAAATTTGCCGTTAAAGGGATGGCCGATGTATCTGAACGTATCCTGAAACGAAATAATTTAACAGGGGATGATATAGCACTTTTTATTCCTCATCAAGCAAATAAAAGAATCATTGATGCTTCAGCAGAGCGATGCAAAATTTCCCCTGAAAAAGTATTAATCAATATTGATCGTTTTGGTAATACGACGGCAGGTACGATTCCTATTGGTATGAATGAAGCTGTAGAAAATGGTCAAATAAAAGATGGTGATACAATTTTACTTGCATCTTTTGGCGCAGGGTTTACTTGGGGTAGTATCTTAATTAAATGGGAATCCAATTAATGAATACTGCATGGATATTCCCTGGGCAAGCATCCCAAAAAATTGGAATGGGCAAAGATTTGTTCGATAAAACAGATTTAGGTAAACTGTATTTTAATCGCGCGAATGATATTATGAAATGTAATATTCAGTCCATCATTTTTAATGGACCTGAAGACACCCTAAAACAAACGCAATTCACCCAACCTGCAATTTATATTGTATCGGTTATTTTGGGTGAATTAATGAAAATGAATGGTCACTCACCTCAAGCAGTTGCAGGACATAGTTTAGGGGAATATTCTGCATTAGCTGTAGCACAATCTTTTGATTTTGAAAACGGATTATCTCTCGTAAAAATAAGAGCAGAAAGCATGGCAAATGCTGGGAATCTTCAAGAAGGAACCATGGCTGCCATTGTTGGGCTAGACGATGAAACCGTTACAAATCTTTGTTCAGCTTTTTCCGGTGATGGTGTTGTGGTTGCTGCAAATTTCAACTCTCCAGGGCAAGTGGTTATATCTGGATCTCCACAAGCTGTCTCATTTGTGATGGACGCTGCAAAGGAATCCGGTGCACGGATGGCGGTCCAATTAAATGTGAGTGGCGCCTTCCATTCTCCCCTCATGACACCAGCAAGAGAAGCACTTGCCGAAACGCTAGATTCTCTCGAAATTTCAGACGCGTTATTTCCAGTTTTTACAAACGTTGATGCAAAACCTGTAACCCAAGGAAACGATATTAAAGAATCGCTTATCAGACAATTAGAGAATCCAGTTCTCTGGTCAAAATCAATTCTTTCAATGAAAGAGTCAGGCATTGACTCTTTTGTAGAAATGGGTCCGGGGAAAGTTCTTCAGGGACTTAATAATAGAATTGATCGGAAAATAAATTCTAAAGGTGTAGACTCTTTAGACCAAGTTGAAAATTTCAATGTTTAGTTTATCAAATAAAGTTGCAATTGTAACAGGGGCCTCACGAGGTATCGGAAAAGTCATCGCTCAAATTTTTGCAAATGCAGGTGCACATGTCATTTGCGTTGCTCGATCAGAAAATGCCATCAAATCTCTCGCTAATGAAATCAACTCAGACGGTGGTTCAGCTTCTCATTTCGCTTGTGATATTAGTGATGGTGAAGCTTTTTCTAATTTAATTAGCACCACAGCAAAAGAACATGGCAAATTAGATATTCTTATTAATAATGCTGGTGTTACACGGGACTCTCTTCTTATGCGAATGAAAGAAGATCAATGGGATGAAGTTTTAAACATTAATTTGAAAGGTGCCTTTCATGGTATGAAGGCTGCCATTCGTCCTATGATGAAAAATCGGTCAGGTCGAATTATCAATATTACATCCATCGTTGGACTTACAGGAAATCCTGGCCAATCAAATTATGCTGCTTCAAAAGCTGGATTAATTGGGATGTCCCAATCCGTAGCCAAAGAAGTCGCTACCCGTGGTATCACCGTTAATTGTATCGCTCCTGGTTGGATTGGTACAGATATGACGGATGAATTATCCGACGAAGTTAAAGAACAATTTTTAAGCAGGATTCCTGCTAGCCGAATCGGCGCACCTGAAGATATTGCACATGCTGCACTTTTTCTAGCATCCGATGAAGCAAGTTACATCACCGGCCAAACCATCACAGTTGATGGTGGTCGTGTCATTAATTAACCAAGGAGACATAATGTCCATATTTGACAAAGTAAAAGAAGTCATCATCGATAAACTCGGTGTTGAAGAAGATGCAATCAAAACTGAAGCTCATTTCGTGAATGATTTAGGTGCTGATTCTCTCGATACGGTAGAATTGATCATGGAATTAGAAGAAGAGTTTGGAATTGAGATCCCAGATGAAGATGCTGAAAATATCATGACAGTTGGTACTGCAGTCGCATATATCGAAAAAGTAAAAAGTTAATAAACGGAATTAAGATAATGGGCCGAGAAAAGATAGTTATTACAGGATTAGGTGTTCTTGCACCGAATGGAAATAACGTAGATGAATTTTGGTCAGCTTGTACTGCTGGAAAAAGCGGTATTGGCCCCATCACCTATTTTGATTCATCTGATTATCGGGCTAGTATCGCAGGTGAGTTATCGGATTTCCAACCGGAAACTGTCTTGGATCCCAAGGAAATCCGAAAACTCGATCCATTTTCTATTTATGCACTTGTTGCTACTGATGAAGCAGTTAAAATGGCCAACATTGATACGGACACAGTTGATCTTGACCGTGTCGGTGTAACAATTGGGTCTGGTGTGGGTGGAATACAAACTTTAGAAGAACAACATACAATAATTGAAACAAAAGGTCCTCGTCGAGTCTCTCCGCTATTTGTTCCAAAAATGATTGCAAATATTGCAGGTGGGCATTTGTCCATTCGCTGGGGATTTCGTGGACCAAATCAAACGATTATATCGGCCTGTGCATCTGCAACAGATGCAATCGGAATTGCTATGAGATTTATTATGGCTGGCGATGCGGATATGATGATCTGCGGTGGCACTGAAGCAAGTGTTACACCATTAACCATAGCGGGATTTGGAAATATGAGAGCCCTTTCTCCTAGATCCGATGATCCAATAAAAGCCAGTCGCCCATTTGATAATGACCGAGATGGTTTCGTTTTGGGTGAAGGTGCAGGTATGTTGGTGATTGAAACTGAAAGCCACGCAAAAAACCGCGGTGCAACTATATTAGCGGAATTAGCAGGATATGGAGCTACTGATGATGCATTTCACGTGACTCAACCAGCCGTAGGCGGTGCGGGAGCTTATAAAGCGATGGGGCGTGCAATCAAAGATGCTGGATTAGAATTAACCGATATTGATTATATCAATGCTCATGGTACATCAACTCCATTTAATGATCGAAATGAATCGGCTGCAATTTCAGCTCTTTTTGGAGATCATTGTACTAAATTAAAAGTCAGTTCTACAAAATCAATGACCGGACATTTATTAGGTGCTGCGGGTGGAATTGAAGCAGTTGTTGCTGTAAAAGCAATTCAAGATCAAATCATTCCCCCTACCATTAATTACGACACACCCGATCCCGATTGTACCCTAGATTACGTTCCAAATACAGCTCAAACTCACCCGGTAAATTCTATCTTATCCAACACGTTTGGCTTTGGTGGACATAATGCGGTGATCTGTATTCGGAAATACGATTGAATTTATTTGTAAAACTTAAACAGTTTTTCCTGGACAGAAGTAGTTCTGTCTTCCCAATTGAAAAAAAGATAAACTATATATTCCATAAAAAAGCTTATCTAAATCAGGCATTCACCCATAAATCTTTAGATTCGTCTCCTCGTAATAATTATGAACGATTAGAATTCCTAGGCGATGCAGTTATTGATATTATTGTAAGTCGAGAACTCATGCGGGAATTCCCTGATGGAGATGAAGGATTACTAACTCAACGTCGAGCTTCTCTAGTCCAAAAACCATTTTTAGCTCAAATAGGGCAATTATTAGATCTGTTAGATCATTTAAAAATCGAAACGAGTGTAAATTTAAAAATTGAAAAAATTGCTGAAAAACAATTGGCAAACCTATATGAATCCTTAATCGGTGCCATGTATTTAGATGGTGGAATTGAACCTTGCCGAAGACTTATTTTGGATACAGTTTGGGCTCATAAAGAAGAAGCATGGAAATCCACCAATTACAAAGGCAAATTAATTGAATATTGCCATTCTCGAGAAATTGAGAATCCTATTTTTATTATTAAGGATATTACAGGTCCAGATCATCTTAAAACATTTGAAGTTCAAGTAAAAATTGGGGTTCAAACTTTTGCGTCTGGATTGGGCACAAATAAAAAAACCGCAGAACAAATTGCGGCTCAAATGGCTTTAGAAGAAATGGGAGCTTCTATTTAAGATTCTATACTACTGATTTTATCCCGCAACTTGGCTGCCATTTCATATTCTTCTTCTTCCACTGCTTTTTTTAATTTATCCTTTAATCCCTTTAATGAGATAGTTGGTTTTTTTGTTGGAATTTTAGTCTCAGTTAAGGAACCTTCATTTACGCCTGCAAGATCCAATACGTTTGGTGCCACAAGGATAGGGGCATTCATTCTAAGTGCTACAGCAATGGCATCACTGGGACGTGCATCAATAACCCGGTTCCCAATCTCTAATGATTCCAATTCTATTTGCGCATAAAAGACACCGTCTTTTAAATGACTAACTTTTACTGCTTTTAGTTTTCCATTAATTCCAGTAATCACATCACAAATAAGGTCATGCGTTAAGGGTCGGGGTGTATCAACCACTTCTATCGCCAGAGCGATGGATTGAGCTTCGAAGGACCCCACAATAACAGGAAGACATTTTTCGCCTGTAATTTCCTTAAGAATCACAGCATAACTACGGCTCTCAGGATGGTAAGATATTTTAAGTACTTTTACAGGAATCATGGTCTTCTCGATAATTCTTCCTTAAGTCTGGAAATTTTTTCCACGGGACTTGGATCAGTTCCATGGAGAATTGCACACCAATAACTTAACCAATCTCCATAATGAACGCTATGAAGAAATCGTTCCTGAAAAGAATTCCCAGTCATTTCCAAAACATATTGATCTGCGCCAACTTCATTCAAAATGTTTTGTGTGATTTCTTGGCGATGTTTTACCCGTGGATTATCATCAGAATCGGTGAGCCAAAGCACAAATAATTTTTCGTAAATATCTGGATTATTCTCCCAACCCACAATTTCATTATGATTGAATTCAGGTAGTTCATTGTGATAGGCTAACATTTTCCCATTCTCACATATTTGCCCTTTTAACCGCACTGCTGCCACACCCAACGTAGAATTATCAGCATAGATTACAGGAATTTTATCATAAACTTGTTGAGCTAATTCATAAACAGGATTGTTTTCATTTTCTTGGCTATATAATTCGCGAGCTTTTGAGATGGCTTCAATAGCATCTTCCATCCAATTATCAAAACTCAATGATATAACTCCCGTTTTCTCTAAACATTTCGCGATTGGAACAAATGAGAAAGCCAAAGCTGCTCTCGGTTGTAATCCCGAAGGAATTATAACCACATCCTTTTCTAGTTCTCTTAAGCGCTCAGCGATTTTTCCGCCAGTGGTAATTCCACATATTTGGGAATTTTTCATGTGTGCATCTTCAAGTGCTGCTAATGTTTCTTCTGTATTTCCTGAGTAAGACGAACAAATAACGAGTGTATTTTCATTCACCCAATTGGGGACTGAATACCCACGACAAACAACCATTGGAACATTCAGGTTTTGTTTTTCCAAAACGGAAACAACATCTCCACCAATAGCGGAACCACCCATTCCAGCGATTACAATATTTTGGATATTGTTGTAAGCATGGTTTAAGCTTATTTTATTTCCTAATGCAAAGGCATCTTTCATGTTATCTGGAAAATTCCAAATGGATTCAAACATATTTTCAGGGTCAAATCTTTCAGTCATTAATAGGTCCTATTTTCTACTAGATTAACAAATCCATTTAATTCTTCTCGGTTTAGATCATTAATTTTATCTAAGGATTTTCGAGCTGAATTAAAATACGATTCAGCCATTAATTTTGTTTCACTTTCAATTCCACTTTTTGTAAAAAATGATCGAATTTTTTCCATGAGATCTGGCGCAGTTGAATCGGCAATTATTTCGCCCCACTCTTTTTCAAATTGGTTTCGGGCTTTAATGACCATCATTGTTTGTTTTCCCTCGGCAATATCACTCCCGAGACTTTTTCCCATATCCTCTGGATTACCGTATATTTCTAGAAGATCATCATGGATTTGAAACCCATTTCCCAATGCTCTTCCAAATTGATCAAAATGGTCAATATCATCTTGGTGACATCCAATTAAAGTCGCAGGTAGAACGGCACAAGCTCCTAATAATGATCCGGTTTTTTTTCCAATCATTTCCAAATATTGATCTTCTGTAATTGAAACATCATTTTCAAATTCTTTATCAAGTGCTTGACCTTCACACACTTCTAATGTGGCTTGATTAAAAAACCGACAAATTGCATTTGATCGATCAGGGAGACCACTTAATAAAATTTGAGCGATTGCATTAATTCCATCACCAGCAAGAATTGCTGTAGAATCATCCCATTTGGTATGAATAGCCGGTTGACCATGACGCATATCATCATTATCCATAATATCATCATGAACCAATGTAAAGTTGTGAAGCAATTCAACTGCCAATGCGATTTTCATTAATGATTCTGGATCTGCATGGTTAGCTCGTCCAGCAAGATGTACAAGAATAGGGCGAAATCGTTTTCCTTTTCCACGAAGAACATAACGAATAGGATTATATAGATAAGCAGGTTTTTCAGGGATGGGTAACCGGGTCAAATCGCGATTAACTTCCGTTCGAATAAATGAAATTAACTCAAGAAACGAGGCCATTAATGTCCACCCAATTCCAATTTCCCAAATTCATTCAATTTCCCCAAAACTAGATTCATAATCTCATCTTTACGTTCTGGTGAATTGGCTTCAAATCTACAGACAATCACAGGTTGTGTATTTGATGATCGAACCAATCCCCAACCATCGCCAAATTTAATACGAACACCATCTACAGTGATACAATCATAATTTTCTGTGAAATAGGCAACTGCTTCTTTGGCGATTCTGAATTTTTCTTCATCATTTTCAGCTTCCAACCGCATTTCTGGTGTGGAATAATAAACCGGTATTTCAGCTTTTAATTCTGACAGTTTTCTATCTGTCCTAGAAAGAAGTTGAACTAATCTAGCCGCAACATATAAAGCATCATCGTATCCAAAATAATCATCGGCAAAAAAGATATGTCCACTCATTTCACCGCCTAACTTACAGTCCAACTCACCCATTTTTTGTTTTATCAAAGAATGACCAGTTTTCCACATTATTGGATTTCCGCCATAACGGTTAATCATATCTTCTAGAGCTTGAGAACATTTCACATCAAATAAAATATCTTCCCCATTTTCTATAATTTCTGGAAGAAATATGGCCATAAGTTGATCTGCCCAAATAATATCGCCAGTTTCATCTACTACGCCCACTCTGTCAGCATCGCCATCGAAGGCAACACCAACATCATATTTCCCGGTCTTCATTTCTGCAATTAGATCCAACATATTTTCTTCAACAGTTGGGTCCGGATGATGATTTGGGAATGTTCCATCTGGTTCTGAATATAATTCTTTTAGGTCAATTCCCAATGATTTGAAAACATCGGGACCATTAATTCCACCCGCAGCATTCCCACTATCCATAACCACTTTCATGGGTCGTTCTATCGTAATCTTTTCCAGAATCATATCTTTATATTTTGGAAGAATCTTATATCGAGCTTCTGTGCCTTCTCCTGATTCAAAATCCATTGAATCCATAAGTTTATAAAGAGATTGGATATCATTACCAAAAAAAGCTTTTTTATCTAGGGAAAACTTAAAACCATTGAATTCGGGTGGGTTATGACTTCCTGTAATTTGGACAGCACCGGACACACCCAAATGGAACATGGAATAATAATTCACAGGCGTAGGCAAAATACCAAGATTAATAATATCTGTTCCAGTAGAAAGGACACCTTCTTTGAACCAGTTCATTAGATTTGGAGTTGTAAGACGAATATCACCACTCAAGGCAATTTCATTCCCACCGGCGCGTTTTACAAAAGTACCAAAAGCTTTACCCAGTTTTACAACGACGTGTTCAGGGAAATCTTCAGTAACTTTTCCGCGGATATCGTATTCGCGAAATATATAAGGATTAATTTTAGACATATTGAATTCTTTTATTTTGTTACAAAATTGACAAGAAAATTACAGAATTGGAAGAGTCATTTCGAGATGAAACTGAGGGATTAATTGATTATTTATGGGAATTAAAGGTTTTCAATTAAACCACACTATTTATCATAATTATTCTATCTAACCGTGCATCCAAAAAATGAATATTTGCATGTTAGGTTTCAATTACGCATCCCGCTTTAAAATCGGAAAAGTTGAATGAGTATTAATCATTGAAAAAACACTTCATATAATCGCCAAATAAATAGGTTCTATTTCGGGCATATCCAGTGGTTTCTACAAGTATGCCCAACTGTTCCATATCCACCAATAATTTAATTGCGGTTGGGTTAGTGTTATCACTCATGGGCACAAAACCTACTTTAACATTTTGCCAATGTAATTCAATGGCATGATTATCATATTTATTGTTCGGGTCGGGCTTCATCGTCAACGTTTCCCAAATCTTCATTTTTTCAAGAATATTTACTCCCTCATCAAAACAAAATTCTGCTATGGAAAATTTATTTAAAAGATATCGTGTTTCAGGTTGAACAAGATGAAACGCCTTCAGGATCCATCCAAAAAATGGCAGTTATAGGAGATAAATTAGAAAAGTTTTTCTGGATATATGTTTATTCACTGAAAGAATCCTGAATTTAAGCGAATATTAAACTAACATTCTTTGTGTATCTATGGGTGTGAGGTCGAGCCTTTTTACAAGTTTAAGAATATCATTTATATTGATGATGTCCATAGTAAACTATTTCGCATTCATAATTTTTTTCACTTGGTAAATCGGTGATAAAAATACAGCATCAAAGAGGGGATTAATGAATGTTGATTTTTGATCAACAATATCAAATGCATGCAAAGTAAACCCGGGGCCATCTTTCTTATTTTTTGGGTGAATTTTAAAAATAACAGGATTTAAAGTCCTTAATAGATTTAAGGCACTCTTATAACCCTTACTCTCTTCTTTCGGGAAAATATTTCCATTTTTACTCAATTTTCGCAATTGAAATAATAGTGTTAATTTGTCTCTGAAAATGGGTTTAGACCATTTAATTTTTCCCAGAGAATAATGAAATTCACAACTTTTATTTATAATTGGATTGGGTTTTGCTTCTCGTATCGCTTCTAATAGTTGGAGAAAAAAGTTTTTACCACCCATCGCTTTAGCACAGTCTGCTAATTGTTGCTGTAAATCTTCTTTGGGAATTTCTTTAGATGTTATATTGTTTTTTGTCATTAGATATTTTATTTATTTAGATTATTTCCCACAATAGATTTGTTAAACACGTTTTCTAAAGAATTGGGATTAAATTGGCATTGCGAGTCAGAATTCATTTAAAGAAATTTAGATCAAATTGAAAACTGATCCTTCTGGAGTTCATAGAATATTCATCGTTTTTAGTGATGCGAATTTAACTCATATACATATTTTAGAATGTTTTTTATTTATTTAGGGTGATATCGTTTTCATTAAAATTCCACAAATCCATGCGCCATATGTTCCCACTGCATAGCCTAAAACTGCTAATAGAACTCCTACGGGAGCCAAAGATGGATGGAATGCAGAAGCCACGATAGGTGCCGATGCAGCACCGCCAATATTTGCTTGACTTCCTACCGCCAATAAGAAAAAGGGTGCGCGGATCATTTTTGCCATATTAATGAGTAGAATGGCATGAAAACTAATCCAGATTAATCCGACCAAAAATAAACCAGGATTTTCGAAAATGGCCATAATGTTCATTTTCATTCCAATCGTTGCGACTAAAATGTAAAGAAACAGGCTTCCATATCGTGAAGCACCCACACCTTCAAGGTCTCTCGCCCTTGTGAAAGATAATCCAAGTGCAATAGTGGTAGCCAAAACGATGAGCCAGAAAAACCCGGATGTAAGACTGAATTTTGCCAATCCCGGCGCATTGAGTTTTATCCAAGGAGCGATGAAATCCGCTCCCATATGAGCAATGGCCGTAACACCAAAACCTACAGCCATGACCTTCATAGTATCTGTAAGATCAGGAATACGTAAAATCTGGGCTCGATAAGCTTCAATCTTATTTTTCAAAGTAAATATGGCTGATGAATCCGCTTGTAGCTTTTTATCTATTTGTTCATTTATCCCTGCACCATACAATAAAAATGCCATCCAAATATTGGCAACAATCACATCCACGGCAATCATTGCAGAAAATATTTTATCACCCACACCAAAAATTTCCTTCATGGCGGCTTGGTTTGCACCACCACCAATCCAACTTCCTGCTACAGTCGTAAGTCCTCGCCAAACAGCTTCTGGACCCACCCCGCCAACTACTTCTGGTGCAAAGGTTGACACAATCAAAATTGCTATGGGACCACCAATGATGATTCCTACAGTTCCTGTGAAAAACATGATAATTGCTTTCGGTCCCAATTTCTTGATCTCTGGTAAATCAATACTGATGGTTAGCAAAACCAAACTTGTTGGCAACAAATATCGGGAGGCAACAAAATAAAGATTGGAAATTTCCCCGGAAATAATTCCAAATGAATTCAACAAAGATGGAATGAAATAACACAATAAAATCGTTGGAATAAATTTATAGAATTTTTTCCAAACCGGATTCTCACTTTTTGATGTTGTAAATACAAAAGCAAGAATAGACAGGAGAATGCCAAGAACAACGGCATCATTTGTAATGAGTGGTGTTTGCATTATTTAACTATCGTCGGCTCTGTAACTTTGCCAAAAGTCGGAGAATCTCCAAATAAAGCCAAATCAATGTAACGAGTAATCCGAATGCGCTATACCACTCCATATACTTTGGCGCTCCTTGTTCTACCGCCTCTTCAATAAAATCAAAATCCATAACTAAATTCAAAGCTGCAATTACAACCACAAAACCGCTGAATGCAATTCCCATTGGAGAATTACTCGTAATCACACCAATTCCCGATCCAAAAAAGCCCATCACCATATTGATCATGTACATAATCATTATTCCGCCGGTAGCAGCCGCAACACCTAATTTAAAATTTTCTGTCGCTTTAATCAATCCCGATTTGTAAGCGAGCAACAATGCCCCAAGGGTTCCGAAAGTTAAAAAGATCGCCTGAACAACAATCCCCGGGTACATGGCTTCAAACATCATGGAAATGACACCCAAAACGATCCCTTCTACAACAGCATAGATCGGAACTGTTAAGGCACTTTTTTGAGGTCTAAAAACTGTATAGACTGCCAGTCCTAGCCCAATGATTGCAGCAGGAAAAACCAAACCATGCATGGCTGGATTCCCCCAAGCATAGCCCGCACTCAAAATTGTGAGCAACAAAGCAATGCCTGTTTTATTAACGGTTCCCTCCAGTGTCATGGCACCTTCAGTTACTGCTGATAAATGTTTTCTAAAAGCGGATGCTTTTAATGCGGGATTTCCCGACCGCATGCTTAAATGTCTATTCATCGTTCTCGTCCTTTTCGATTCGAAACCATGGTTTACCATCCGGCCTCTTTTTATTTGCCATTTTTATTAGGCTCAATACCACAATGAGAATAAGTGGTATTGATAAAATGACTGCTGGATTATCCATGGTTAATTAAAATATTTGTCTTATTTATTGTTAACTGCTGCAATTCTATCCAAAGTTGGTGGATGACTGTAGGATAAAAATACAGTCAAAGGATGTGGTGTTAAATGAGATAAATTATTCGCAGATAATCCTCTTAACATATTGATAAGCGCATCCTTATTTTGAGTTGTTTCCAATGAATATGCATCTGCTTCAAATTCATTTTTACGGCTAAGTGCTGTTGTAAAAATAGATAAAACTAAACTCACCGGTGCATACAACATTCCAAAAAAGACCAATCCTGCATGGACAGATATAGCCGAAACGCCAAACACAGAAAATAAAGCAGAATCATTCATAAATAAATTGAATACAAAAAGCATAATACCTGTCTCTACAATTCCAATTATAGTTCCTAAAATGATATGCTTCTTTTTATAATGTCCCACCTCATGAGCCACAACAGAAACGATTTCTTCAGTGCTATGTTTTTCTAATAATGTGTCAAATAAGGCAATCCTTCGTGATTTACCAAACCCACTAAAATATGCATTAGAATGACCGGACCGTTTACTTCCATCCATCATATCAATTCGGGCAATTGGGAAATTCACACGTTTTGCAAATGATTCAATTGCTGTTCTCAATTCACCTTCTTCTAAAGGTGTAAATTTGTTAAACATGGGCGCAATCACATGAACAAATAATGGCTGAACGGCTATCATAAACCCTGTAACCAAACACCATGCTATCCACCAACCATTTTCATCATAGCTATTAAAAAAGTAAAGTATGGCTCCTAATACTGAACCACCCAAAAGGATGGTCAATAAATATCCCTTCAACTTATCCAAAATGAATGTTTTATAATTTGTTTTGTTGAACCCGTATTTTTCTTCAATCACAAAAGTACTATATAAAGAAAATGGCAAATTAATAATATCATTAATGATGAAAATGATCCCAAAAAAAATGAGTCCCCCATATAATGGATGAATTGTCAATTCTCTCACAAAAATATCCAATACACCGAAAAGCCCAAAGTGAATTACTACAAGCATCAAGATCAAACTGAAGGTACCGGAGAAAAATCCAAATTGTGTATTATCTTTTAAATAAGCTTGAGATTTGGCATATTTTTCTCCATCATAATGATTTTCAAATCCGTCCGGAATTTCTTCGGTGATGTTTTTCATATTCAAAAGAGAACTGATTGAAGAAAGAGCATAATCAAAAATGAGCGCACCAATAATGACGAAATAATATGTTTGTTCCATTTATAAAAAACCTAATTGAATTTAATAGAGCAGCCCAATGCTTTTGTAGCTTGGGGATTAATGGGTTTCCCTGCTAGCAAAGCATCAATTGCATTTGCCAGAAAAGGTACTTCCACTTTTTTTGCATTTTTTGCGTTATCATCTATCGCACCAAGATAGACCAATTTATCGTCAGCATTGAACAAATAAATATGTGGTGTTTTTGTGGCACCAAAGGCAGTGGCTAATTTCGACCCTGGATCTTGTGCATAGGGAAAATTGTAGCCATTATTTTTTGCATGCTCCACCATTTCTTCAAGACTATCTTCACTGCCAAACCGAGCTGCATTAGAATTCACGGCGATCATACCAATTCCCTTTGGGGCATATGTATTTGCCAGCGTCACATAGCGGTCTTCCCAGCGAATCACCCAAGGACAGGTATTGCACGAAAAAATCACCAGAGTTCCCGCATCTCCTTTCGCATTAGCGAGAGTGATGTTTTTTCCACTGATGTCTGCCAGTTGATGATCCATGAGCGGCATGGCTGAACCAATTTCTAATTCACCACCGATCAAAAATGTGATTCCGGTCATGATGGATAAGATTATTTTCATACAAACTCCTATTCGTTAATTGCACGTTGAATTGCTTCCCTGAATTTACTTTCTGATTCTTTCCCTTCCCAAAATATCAACATCTTTCCTGATATTTTTCCATAAAAGATTGTGAAGGGTAGTGACCCAGACCATTCTGGGTGAATCCCACTTATGAAGGATTGATCATTCTCATTTTTTATAAATGAAACACCAGTAACTTTTTGCTCGTTCAGGTAACTCTTCACTTTACCCAATTGATCATCAAAATCTGCACTCACAAATACCACTTCCAGGCCCTTGATCTCATTACCTAAACTAACGATCATGGGAAATTCTTCCACACAAGGTGCACAGCTTGTTGCCCAGACATTAAGCAAAACTGCTTTCTCTCCCTTATAATTCGAAAGGTGTTCCTGAATCGTTTTAGAATCGGTAGCAATCAGGTCCACATTGCTGCATGCAGAAAATAATAGAAGAAAAGAGAGACCTAACACAAACAATAGTAATCTCATGGTCTAACCTGTTTCATTTCATGCTTTGAAAATAACTTCGCCTGGTCATCATAATGAATTGATGATTCAATTGCTGTTGCACTGCCGTATTGGTGAATAGTCCATGCATTTAATTCCCCATTAGGGCCCCACTCTACAGCTTGAAAATAACAATCCCCAGCGATTCCCACATATGCATCATTTTTCTTTTTAAAATATATCGCTCTTAGTAAACCGGGACCTCCGGAAAGAGGCAAATTTGTTTCTCCTCGAACCAGGCGCAATACCTTCCCCAAAGGAACATCAATCTTGCCAAATTTATTCTCTAGATAATCAATCGTTTCAACAAGCTTACTGGTGATGGCATCAGGTTTATATTTAAGATTATCCTCATTAAACGCATTGGGAAGTACAATGATGGCCAACGCTGCTGCAGTGTTACTCGAGTCAGCTGACAAATCCCAATTTCTGATCAGATTTAATGCAGAGATCAATTTGAGATCCTTTTCATTGGCCATATCTTGAATATATCGGTCTCTCACCTTGGCAATGACGGAATTTGTTGAATATTGGGTATCATATTTATAGTTGAAAAATTCATCCCGCGATATGGATGAATCTGCACCAAATGTTTCCAAAGCACGAAGAGCACGATTGGTTTGGTGAGTTTCAATCCCTGCCCAACCCGGTAAAGGTTTGGATACATCTTCCGTATTACCTGTAGCAAGATAAGGATTACTGTTGCAGTTTTGTAAAAACCCGTCTGCTGGGTTTAACACCTGGGGCAAGGAATCAAATGGGACATAATCAGTCCAAATATTTTCTTGTTTGTCACCTGCAAGAAGCTCGTTCCAATTATAACCTTCATTGCGTCTAGGGATTTTAGCATTATAAACATAAAAAATGTTGCCATCTTTATCTGCATAACCAGTATTAAACATGGGTAAAGCATGGATCTTCATGGCCTTTCTAAATTCGGTGTAATTACGTGCTTTTCCCATCCGATACCACTCTTCCATAAATTTCAGATTTTTTGCAGATGAAATACGAAGCGAATAGGTCCCATGGTCAAATTCCATCACCGGACCATGAATAGATTCTTTTACTTTTCGTTTGAAGGTCCACGAAAAAGGCCCAAATAATTTCACTTTAATCGGCACTTTTCGGACTCTCATTTCTTTCCATGATTCTTCAAACCAGTATTGATGTTTATTTTTTGGATTGATGGTTAATTCATATACGTCAATTAGATCTGGTGAATTCACAGTATGACTCCAGCCTAAGTATGGGTTATGTCCAACCAATGGAATGGGAGAACCGGGAAACAGTCCTCCATAAAAATCCCACCCTTCTTCGCTTATAAAATGTGCTTCGTACCAAGCAACCGGCCCATCCCATGGTTGATGACTGTTGATCCATATCCGCGTATAGCCATCACTGGATCGATGGGGCGCAATGGCAAAAACATTACTGGCAAGCATTTTAAATGACTCGTTATTTTCACCATTTCCCTTCAGGCCTATTAATTGTGGACGTTGTTCTTTTGATAACTTTTTCATGACTTCATCCAGCCCGAACATCAATGGCATTCTATGAGAGAATCCCGCAATCAGGTCTTTCCCATAGACAGGAAATATTTTTTTCTTTCCTTCTTCCGGGTAATCTACTAAATATAGGTTAATCCCAGCTGCATAAGCATCGCATAATAATTTTACATCATCTGCCACATCAGATTCGTAATTGGAATCAATAGTATTCCATAAATCCATGAGATGGGCATAATAATCATTCACAGCTGCATCCTTTCCATACACCGATGCCAGTTTACCCCTTGTTGCTAATAATATATCACAAATAGTTTTAAAATCATCTTGAGCATGGGCATAAGCAAGTCCAAACGAAACATCCGCATCTCGCTTACCATAAATGTGTGGAACTCCCCATTCATCTCGTTCAATTCTTGCGGAAAATCCATCATGAGAGATAATTAAATGTTCACCTAGAAGAATATGTGTAAATATAAAAAGAGATATGAAAAGGTAGCGATTTCTATTCATTTCTTGTATAGAATTCTTGAATCAAAATGCCATTCTCACCCGTTTCCCATAAGGCATATTTTTTCATTATGGTCATAAATAGTTCTGATTCATTGAATATCTTTAACCATTTTGATAATATTGGAAATTGTGCATTAAACCAGACTAGATCCACATGGGCTCCTTGTCGAATAAATGGGAATAATGCCATATCAGCTAAAGTAACATTATCGCCGCATAAATAGGATGATTTGGATAAAATTGATTCATATACCTTCAGTGTTTCTCCAACAGCATTTTGAAATTCATCATAAGAGCCTTCAGGAGATCGCTCATGATATTTATACATGTCTAGCCGTTTTTTATATTCATCATCATTCTGGGCAATTAATGAATTTTGTTCTACAATTTTATCCGTGTACCAACAATCTGGGTCACTTTGAGCTAATGCCCATTTCATAATATCGATACTTTCATCAATAACCGTTCCATCATTTAGCTGAAAAACAGGGACTGTTCCTTTTGGAGAAAGTGCATATAACTCATCTGGACGATTTTTTAATAATATTTCCCGATGTTCATAGTTTATACCAGAATAAACCAAAGCCAATCTAGAGCGCATGGCATAAGGACATCGTCGAAATGAATAAAGAATGTGATATTTCAAATATTTTGGCTCAATTTTGGTTTTATTCTTGAATCAAAAAATGTACGTGAAACTACTTGGGTTGGGTCCTTTCGGCGTATTCTTTGTTCTTCAATTGGTAATGAGGCGAAATCCTTGCACGCTTTTGAGCAACATCCTGCCAATTCATTTTTACAGGTTTCACATTGAATAAACAATATGTGACACGCGTCATTTTTACAATCTGTATGGGTATCACAAGTGTCACCACAAATATGGCACTTTGCTATCACATCTTCAGTTACACGTTCTCCCAATCTATCATCAAAAACAAAATTTTTGCCAATAAATTTTGATGGCAACCCCTTTTTCTTAATGTCATGCGCATATTGAATTATACCGCCTTGAAGTTGATTTACATCTATAAATCCATGATGAATTAAGTAAGACGAAGCTTTTTCACATCGAATTCCACCGGTACAATAAAGTAGCACTTGTTCATTCTCCTTACCTTCAAGTATTCGTTTTACTTCAGGTAACAATTCTTTGGATGTTTCAACATCTGGAATTATTGAATTTTCAAATCGACCGATTTCACTTTCATAATAATTACGCATGTCCACTATCACTGTATCCGGATTTTGTAATGCATCATTGTATTCTTCAGCAGAAAGATGGTTCCCAACTTTTTCCATAGTATATGAATCTTCAGGGACACCATAGGCCACTAATTCTTTCCGAACCTTTACGGTAAGTTTATAAAAAGAATTTCCATCCTGAAGCGCCCGTTTAATGTGAATCCCTTTCAGTTCCGGTGTTATATCCAATATGTTGAGAAAATCATCCCAATAATGGGCAGGCACGCTCATTTGTGCATTGATACCTTCCGCCGCCACATAGATCCGTCCAAAGATTTCAAGTTTATCCCATTTTCGAAATAATTCGTCTCGGAACGCGTATGGATCTGATAATTCAAAATATTTATAAAAAGAAGCAGTCATTCGATTAAAAGGTTCGGCATCCAATTCCAATTTCAAAATCTCTTTTCCTTTTTTGTTAAAGAGTGCGTCTTTTTTCACGTATTTATTATTTTCCTTAAAAACCCATTTTCATTTTTGAGAGCATTTTTTGCTGCCTCGAATGAACAGTTTAATTTTTCCATTACAATTGCAATTTTTACCGATTTTTCCGCTTCAAATAATTTTGCTTTTGCTGATTCATAATCTAGTCCGGTTATTTGGGAAATAATTCGAGTACCACGATCTACCAATTTTTCATTCACCGCCATGAGGTCCACCATTAGATTTCCGTAAACCTTGCCAAGTTTTATCATGGTTGTGGTGGAAATCATATTTAAAATCATTTTGGTCGCTGTCCCAGCTTTCATACGTGTGGACCCCGTTACAATCTCCGGCCCCGTATTTGCATGAATAGTTACATCAACTATTGTCATTTTATAAGGATTAGGATTCGTCACAAGATAAACCGTCTTTGCTCCCATCTCTTTTGCGAAATCCAACGCAGAAATCACATAAGTAGCTGCACCACTGCAAGAAATTCCAATTAATGTATCCTTGTCATTTAAAGAATGTTTTTCCAAATCTTTGACTGCTTCTTCCTGTTGATCTTCTGCGCCTTCAATAGAGTTTTTAAGAGCATTTTCACCACCAGCAATCACCCCAATAAAAAGCCCTTTTGGCGCAGAATAGGTCGGAGGAACTTCAGATGCATCCAATACACCAAGGCGTCCACTGGTGCCGGCACCAATGTAAAAAACTCTGCCCCCATTTTTAATCGAATTCACACAAAAGGAGACGACCTTTTCAATTTCAGGAATTGCTTTTTCAACAGCATCCGCAACCCCTTTATCTTCCTCGTTAATTGTGGATAATATTTCTACAATTGAAGACGAATCAATTTGGAGACTCTTGAGATTTTGTTGTTCAGTTTTCAGTTCACCACGGGAAATCATAGCCCGTAAATTACAGCTTCATGAAGAAGTGGAAAAACATAAGTCTTAATCTTCCTGCAATTGATTTGAAGGATGCATCTGATAAACTTTCTGATTTGGATATTGCATCATTTACCATAAAAGATAGACGAGACGAACAATATTCAGATTGGGTTGATGACCCAAACCTTCCCAAAATATTAACTGGTGACCATTACTTTTTGACATTAATGGTGGAGAGTCAAACAAATATAAAAAAACTTATCACCCAAGTTCAATCTTGTTTAAAACTCAAAGAAAAGCCCATATATTTTGAAGAAGTTTTTGAAGACAAGGATTGGGTTACGCACACACAGTCTCTATTTAAGGAAATTGAAATTTCTGATTCACTCCGAATTATTCCACCTTGGGAATCTGAATCTCCATTTGATGGGCAATCAATAATAATTCAACCGGGGAGCGGATTTGGTACAGGGAGTCATCCCACGACTCGGCTCTGTTTACGTTGGTTGGAAAATAATATAAAAGAAAATGAATCTGTTCTTGATTTTGGTTGTGGTTCAGGCATTTTATCTATCGGTGCAAAAATGTTAGGCGCCGGTGATGTGGTAGGCGTTGAGATTGATCACCTCGCAATTAATAATGCAAATCAGAATAATGAATTGAATTCTGTGTCTATTTCGTACCATGAACCTGATAATTTTGAAACGAAACAAAAATATGATATTGTGATTGCTAATATTTTATCATCAATACTGATTCGGTTAGCACCAACACTTGGACCATTAATTAATAATAAAATAATTTTATCAGGAATCCTCGTGGAACAAGCGGAGATGGTTATTAAGTCTTATTCTGAATGGGTTAATTTGTCAGTATTAGATGAAATGGATGGGTGGGTTTTACTTTCGAACTAAAAAGTAGAAAAATACCGACGCGTTTCTTTCATCACCTTGGGCGATAATAGAAGTGCAGATACCATAGTTGGTATGGCCATTAAGGCAAACATGCCATCAATAAGATTTATTGCAATATCAATGGAAATAATAGATGCTAATACAATTGTACTTACATAAAAATAATTATAAATCGGTTTCGCCTTTGTTCCAAAAAGATAACTGGTACATTTACGACCATAATAAGAATAACCAAACATGGTGGATAAACTAAAGCTCAGCACAGCAATCATCAATATAATTTCACCCAATAAACCTAATTCCTTTTTAAAGGCCATGACGGTTAAAGTTACGCCATTATCCCCATGAAAGTCCACGCCTGAAGCTAAAATCACAAATGCAGTAATTGAACAAACAACAATTGTATCAATGAAAGGTCCCATCATAGCCACTAACCCTTCACGAACAGGTTCTTTCGTTCTTGCTGCGCCATGGGCCATAACTTCTGTTCCAATTCCTGCTTCATTTGAAAAAGCAGCCCGCTTAATTCCCACAATAATGATGGAGCCCAAAGCGCCACCTAAAACGGCGTCGCCCGTAAACGCATCCTGAAATATAGATGAAAATATCATGGGAATATCAGATAAGTGTTTTCCTAAAATAGCAAGTGCTGCCATTAGATAAATGAGAACCATGATGGGCACCATCCGAGATGCAACTTTTCCAATACGTTTTATTCCACCAAATATGACTAAAGAGACTATACCAGCTGCAACGATTCCTGTTATTGCATCTCCCATCATTGGATTCTCTAAAAATAACGCATTCGGTTTGTATAATAAATCACGAATGATTTGTGCTAATTGATTGGCTTGGAACAAAACTAAACAACCAATCAATCCTGCCACACTAAATAAAATAGCAAGAGGTCGATAAGCTTTTCCTAACCCTTCTTCTATCACATACATGGGGCCACCTTGCACTTCCCCCGTATCATCTTTACCTCGATACATAATGCTGAGAGTGCATGTAAAATATTTGGTGGCCATTCCAATGATTGCACTCACCCACATCCAAAATAAGGCTCCGGGACCACCTGTATGGATGGCCAAAGCGACACCACCAATATTTCCCATTCCAACGGTGCTGGCTAAAGCAGATGATAATGCTTCAAAATGAGATATTTGTCCGGGATCATCATCGTCGTCATATTTCCCGCGTAAAATTTGTATCGCATGAGGAAAGTATCGAAATGGAATAAATCGACTATAAATTGTAAAATAGAACCCACCACCCACCAATAGAATAATAAGTGGTGTTCCCCACATAAACCCGGAAAAGGCTGACATTAAATTTTCTAACGTGGAAATAATGCTCATATAAACCCTTATTTAAAACAATAATTATTAATTTTATAGTGAGAAAGTTAATCCTTAGTAGATTCATTCCAAATGGATAAAGAATAGGTATTCCCCCATTTTATAATTTCCTAATCCAAATTCCCAATCCACCAAAGGTGAGCAAGTCTTATTCCTATTTCATTTCGCCAATATGTTAAGGAAATTCCATTCAGATAAAATGCATAAACTCGATCAATATCTCATTCGCCAATTCTGGGTCATTCTTGGTATATCCGTACTCGGATTCGTATCCATTTTTGCCATTGTCGATCTGATTGAAAATTTAGACCGTTTTATGGATAATAAAGTGCCTGCAGGAATTGTATTTAAATATTATTTATACACCTTACCCTGGTTTGTGAGTATTGGACTCCCCATGTCTATGTTGATTTCCACTGTCTTTAGTTTGGGTTCTATGGTGAAGCGAAATGAATGGACTGCTATGAAAGCATCTGGGATAAGTCTCTATCGCGTATCATTCCCCTTAATTTTGTCTGGCGTGATAGTGAGTGGAGGATCCTTCATTTTAGATAATAAACTCGTGGCTATCGGAAATGAAAAACGTTTTGAAATTGACCGAGATTTTGTAAAAAGGAAATCACGCCATAAATTAAAAAATACTCTTAAAAATATTTTCTTTCAAAAAAATATATCAACTCATATTTCCTTAGGAAAATATTATATAAAAAAATCACAAGGTCATGATTTAACGATGGTGGATCTCGGAAATGGTATCATTCAAAAAAGAATCGATGCGAAAAAAATCACCTGGAATCAAGATTCGTCCAAATGGGAGTTACGGTCTTATTCAATTCGGGAATTTGACGAAAATGGGATTGAATCTGACGTTGCCTTAGGCGATACGGATACACTATTAACACTGGGATTTGTCCCAAAAGAAATCCAACAGCAAGCACGAAAACCAGATGAGTTAGATTATTATAAACTCACGGAAAGAATTATAGAATTAAAAAATAATGGCGTAGATACATTACGATGGGAAGTAACTCGTTATCTAAAAATTTCCTTCGCCTTTACAAATCTGATTGTTGTATTATTTGGAATTCCCCTTGTGGTTTTAAAAGAGAAAAATAGCTTATCTTTTGGAGCCGGTGCAAGTGTATTCGTTATTTTTGGTTATTACGCCTTCATCAAGTTTGGTCAATCGCTTGGATTTAACGGAATCGTGGATCCCTTACTTTCAGCTTGGTTGGGGAATATATTATTTTTGACCGGGGGGATTGTACTAATGTGGAAAGCAAAAACGTAATTAAATTATTTGGGCGTTGGGCCTTCTTCTCCCATTTTTTTCTTTTTACCCAAGACAGTTAACCCAAAAGAAAAATTGAATCCTTTCATGGTATGAAGCCACATACCATTCCGAAAAGAAAATCCAAGATCAAATTGAATTGGACCTTTTTTCACGCCAAATCCCATAGCTAATTCTTTCATTTCTCCACCTGCCCACGAATATCCAATTCGTAATGGAAAACTTTGAATACGAGTCCACTCTGCTCCCACTGCCCATTTCCATTGTTGCCGAGCAAAATATTTATTCTCAAAACCAGCTACCAAATCAGAAGAAAACAAGAAATTATCTACCGTCCTGGATAAACCAAGTCTGAATGTTGCTGGATATCGTGTTATAAATTCCGGGCGCTGTCCATTTTCTAATGTATCAACAAAAAAGACTGTTTCATTCGTGAATAAAGAATCATTAGATAATTTATCCATTCTAATCGTGTCAATATTGAAAGTGTATAAAATAGACTCATTTAAATCAAGTGTATCTTCGCCAAATACAAAAGGATAAAATTTAGATGTTAGTGGATTCAAGCTAGATGGATCTTCGCCTCCTCCACTATTCGCATTCCATTTTATATCCCCAAGAAGATTGATAAAGGATGCGCCAAATTGCCATCCATTGTATGGACGAGATACAACACCCACATCCATACCAAATCCAGCTCCGCCAACGCCTTGGCGAATTATATATTTACCGGAACCATAAATACCTAAATCATCCGTTATTAAGTTGGCAGAAGAAGAATCTTCATCAATTCCAAGATAAAATAAACCTTGTAAATATTTTAATGTAACCCCCCAAGACATGGTTTTCATTGGAATTCCAAATGAAAACCCATATTCATTCAATCCAACAATTTCATAATTGAATTCCAAATCTAAATTTGGTTTTTGTCCATTACCATAAAACATGAGTTCCAACAATCCCATGGGAAGCCGGTAATTTTGTAAAATAATATTGTTAGACGTGAAAGCCATATTGCCTTTAGAAATATTCATAATTGGAATCGGCATATGTGTATCAACAAAAAAACCCAAACCATCAGATGCTTCTAATTGTTTAAATAAAGCATCCTTTTCAGCCGTGTCTAAAGTATCTCCACTATATTCTGCAATATTTTGGATAGAAAAGAAATTTCCTAAAATGCCCATATCCAATTGGACCGCTTGAATCATATAAGGATTATTTTGCTGAAGTCCAATAATTCCAGGATTAAAACCAACACAAAATACCCCATCTGCGATGGTTGTATAAGCACCAGCCATTCCCACCATTCTTGGATCTCGTTTGGTTTGGGCTTGAGCTAAAAAGCTCATCATCACAGTCAGAAGAAGGATTCTTTTCATCGATTCCGCCTAACGCTTAATTTTTGTTTCTGTCGATTCATTTGATATGATCTGGACGGTGATTTAATTTTAATATAATGGCCATTTATATCACATGCCTTTCCATCAGAAGATATAATTTTCAGTCTTAGCGAATCTGTTTCGGCCAAACCACTGGATGCCAAATCCCAAGTATAGACACCCAAATTTTCCAAGCCGGTTTCAATTTCTGTCCAATTATCCGTCAAGACACAATTGCCCGATTTATACCTTAAGGAATCACCACCCGTAGAATAATACAAATCGACTGATTCTGAACTTGTTCCGCCAATACTCCAAAGTATTTCTACACTTTGATCTGTATATAATGTTTGTCCGCCATTGGGATATGTTATTGTTAATTCAGGATTCACAGCAGCAAATGCTCCGGAACTACTTAAGCGAAATGTGATGAAAGAACTAATTTCCATGTAATCTTCAACCGATAAGAAAACGCCCATTGAATCCGTACCTGGCAAATGGAATCTCGGCATGGTGTAATGACTACCATAATCCGTCAGTAAAAAGATTTGTGATGTATCAATTGTACTAACATAAACACCTGTTCCAGGTACAGCCACCATTCCTTCTGGATAGCCGGTTGAATCATCTAGACCATAAAAGGATTCTGGTGTTGGTAACGAAAATTTAAATAAAGTATCAACGTAAGAAATTATTGTATCTGTTCCTGACCCATTATATTTCACAACATATGGTAAATCGTCGAAACATTCTGAAAAATCTGTCATCACATTATAAATATAAACCAACCCACTATCAGGTGATATATCACTACACTTTCTCAAAATATATAAACTGTCTGTTTCATTAAGAATTCCACGAACGGCTAAAGAATCCCTAAAAATAGCTAATTGTTCTACAGTTGTGTCCGTTGGGAATAATGAATCATTGCTCATTAATACAGAAATTTCGGCACCAAATGGTAATGCATTGGTAATTGTGGAAACCAATTCCGTTTCTAAAAGACTATTCCGAATTTTATATCGTGTTTCATGATCGAATTCTTCAATAGGTGTTGCCGTTCCACCCATAAATGTCATGGGTTCTAATTGAAGTACAAAAGGAATCGTTACCCTAAATCCACCAGCAATGGCTTTATTTGCTTCAATGGATCCACGACCATCGACCTTCACTTCAGGCGTGATAATCATAGAGACTGGATTTGATGCCAATAAATCAATAATAGTAGAACAGGTATCACAGGGAGCATTCGTTACAGAATAGGACGGTAAACTATCTTCCACATCTTCAAATATTGTTATAGTTGTGCCTAATTTGCTTAACCCAATAATTGTCATAGCTGTATCTAAATTGGAATTAGTCAAAGGAAATCCAATTGTGTCAATAATCACTGGGACGTAGGTAAGCTCTCCCAAAGAATTATAACCTTTAAATTCCATAATCATTTGAATGGGTAATCTGATTTGATTTTTAAATATAATTTCAAAAACAGCTTCTGTAGGAATTGCACCAGTAAAACCAGCTGGGAATTCTTGCTCAGTTGGTTCTGCCGGCATTTCCATAAATAAATTCGCTCCAATAGACGAAAATGATAACTGCTCTAATTTCATATTCATGGTAAACTCACCTAAAGGTGATCCATCTAACGGAATAGTTGCTTTTTGCTCTGGAATCATCATATCCAGTATAAGGTCAAAACTGGTAAAGGCACTGTCTGGCCAACCATCACCATCTAGATCTCCATCAGTACTTTCTAATGTATAGCCTCGCAAATCAAATGATTTGTTGATCTCGATCCCATTTTTCAAAACTGTATCGATCTTTACGGAATCACCATCAGGTGTGGGTGAAAAATTCTGAAAGTTCATTAAGAAATTCATATCAAATGGAAAACTACTAGCCAGATCGCTAATGACCAGTTTATTCTCATTGTAGGCTGCACCTTGGTTTTTAAGCACATTTCGATAAATTTCCATCTTGCTAATCCCGGACTCTGTCATATCCATTTCCGGTAATTCCATGGGTGGCATTTCAATGCCATCCGACATGGAATAATTATTTGTTGTTACATCAATGCTATCTATTCCTGCCATTTTAAATGTGATATTGAAATCGACATACAATGACCCGGGAGGAATTGTTACATAATCAGTTGAAGCAGAACTCAAAGACATATTAGTAGACATTTTTAAAAGACTTGTCAACCCCTTGCCAGATAAATCTGTTGTGTCTGTGTATGTGACACCTTGAGAGATTGATGGAATCTGATTATGGTTTGCTAATGTATCAGAAAGAGGTTCACTCGATCCAGCAATCATCCTGGAATAAACACCAACTAAATCAGTTGGAATACCATTATTTTTAAATATAGTACGATATACACTGTTGCTTGCATGGCTGGCAATAATAAGCGTATCTACGCTTGCAATGATGGCAGGATCATCAGGGAGCGGTATCGAAGATAATCCAAGATCAATTGTTGTGTCCAATGTACTACTTAACAAATCCATTGCAGTATTAAAAATATCTACTATCGCTAAATTGTATAGGTCTGCTTCCATTACCCTAGAAGTATCCGATGGAAAAGAAAATGGAGTGTAATCTGCAATCTTTATTAAAATTGTAGTATCATAAGGCTCTGGAGGAAATACAGTAGTGTCTAATAAAGTGACAGTTGTGTCTATATAATAATCTGTTGTATCGAGATAAATTAGTGTATCATAAGCAACTACATTAATCCGTTGACTAATTATAATCTCCGGTAGCTCTATATCCATACTAATTCCAGATATCTCTCCGGATGATATTTGTTGATCCAAATTAATTGCTACAGAGGGAAGGTCCGGCAATTCTGTGGCTGGCATTTCCCCTTCTTGGATAATTTTAAATCCAAGAGAATCATCTGTGAGAAAAATCCCAGCAGACGAATCTGATATATCTGACATTTCATATCGCGTTTGGACAAGGGGAATTTTCAGATCAAGATACCAAGTTGGCATTTCGAACTTATCGGGGATATCAAAATCGCACGCCATTGTACCCATTAAAAAAATGGCTAAAAAAGCATGGAGAAATCCCGTCTTCCAACGAGATTGGGTCTGTTTAGGGCTTACCTTCATTTTATTGTCAATAGTGATTGGACTTCCGCACTCAAATTTGTGGAATAAATCCGAGAGAACCAAAAACAAAAACCTCGCGGATTTATTAAAGCTGAAATATTTCATTATAAAGATGTTTTAGAATATGGCTCCGAAAAAGCATTAACGGAACTCGGACTCATTCGAGACACAAGCTTTCATTTCTTCACTCCGTTTAATCATTGATAATAATAAAATCCACCATACCTTATTCCCAAAGCCTTGCTAATCTACGAACAAACCCAAGCGTTGCTCCAAACCCAAATGCTATACCGGCAATTTGTAAATTACCCATATACATTGCGATGGAAGCAAGTAAGTATGAAGTGAATCTAAACACTCCATAGATTGAAAAATTATTTCTACTTTCTAATATATTCTGTCTTGTCATTGTTTTTCCTGTATTTATTATTTTAGTCGATATCTCATTGATAATCCACGTGTGGTTTAGTTAAGTGAGAGAAAGACTTTCTTTTTTTCATCTGGTGTTCCAATTCATGGAATCACGGTA